>Ga0193716_1001404_pt1 | contig 13984 bp, 13 predicted proteins | sample U2c1metaG_FD_145901 | JGI IMG/M metagenome (GOLD analysis project Ga0193716, IMG submission 145901) | Soil microbial communities from a riparian zone of the East river system, Colorado, United States - U2c1 | ecosystem: Environmental > Terrestrial > Soil > Riparian zone | place: USA: East River...
GACACTGGGGTTGGTCGTCATCATGGGGTGCGGTCTGCTCATCGGGTGGCGTGCGCACGGCAGCTTCGCCGAGGTGCTCGGGGCCGTCGGGCTGCTGCTGTTGCTGCGGTTCGCGTTGCTGTGGATGGGGATCTACCTCGGACTGGTGATCAAGGGTCCGGAAAGCGTGATGATGGTGCAGATCCTGGTGTGGCCCATCAGCTTCCTGGCGAACACGTTCGTCGCGCCGGGCACGATGCCGGGCTGGCTGGGCACGATCGCCGAGTGGAACCCGTTGTCCTCGACGGTCGCGGCGACCCGCCAGTTGTTCGGCAACCCGAGCTGGGGCGCCGACTCGTGGGTCGCCGAGCACGCGATCCTGATGGCGCTGGTGTGGCCGCTGGTCCTACTGGCCATCTTCTTCCCGCTGTCCGTCCGCCGTTTCCAACAGCTCAGCCGATAGAGGAGATCCGTGCCGGAAAGCGACCTGCCGATCGGTGACCGGGTTCGGTTGTTCCTTTCGACGACCGACCATCCGGAGTGGACCGAGGCGACGCGGCTCGCGGTCCACCTGGTGGCACGCGGGCGGCTGCGGCCGGCCGTGACCGAGGACGGGCACGACGCGTGGCGCGTCGGGCCGCTCGATCCGTCCGATGTGGACCGGCTGGCACGGCTGCCGGTGCCGAGGTCGTTTCTCGACGAGGTCGCCGACTGGCTCGCGCGGGAACCCGGCGCGGACTCCCCCTTCGCCGACCCACGCCCGCATCTCGTGCCGGAGCTGCGGGCGTGGGCGGACGGGCTCGCCGAGTCCGACAGCGGTGTGCGGCTGTCGTTGCGGGTCGAGGTGCCCGGCGGTGACTACGCCGCCGGCGCGTTCACCGCCGTGGTGCAGGTCCACAGCGCGGTCGAGGTGAGCCGGATCACGGACGCGGCGACGCTGTGGACCGGCGCCGACGAGCTCTTCGGCCAGAACGAGCGGGTCGCGGCCATGCTCGAGATGCGGCACGTCGCGCGGGTGTGGCCGCCGCTGGCCGGGCTGCTGGACCTCGCCGTGCCCGACCGGCTGGAGCTGTCCGACGCGGAGGTGCACGACCTGCTCGGCGACGGCGGCCGCGCGCTCGCGGCGGCCGGGATCCCCGTGCACTGGCCGAAGGAGCTGGGCCGGGACGTCACGGCGGTCGCGACCGTCAGCGCCGGCGGGGACGACCTGCCGTCGTTCTTCGGCGCCGAGGGCCTGTTGGAGTTCAACTGGCAGGTCGCGCTCGGCGGCCAACCGTTGTCCGACAACGAGATGGACCGGCTGGCGGAGACGCACCGGCCGGTGGTGCGGCTGCGGGACCGGTGGACGCTCGTCGAGCCGGACCTGGTGCGCAAGGCTCGCGAGCGCGCGATGAAGCCACTCACGGCCATCGACGCACTCGGCGCCGCGCTCACCGGCACCGCCAAGGTGGACGGCGAGTGGGTGCCGGTCGCACCTAGCAGGCCGCTCGAGCTGTTGCGGGAGCGGCTGTCCGTCACCGACGACGTCGACCAGCCCGCCACTCTCACCGCCGACCTGCGCGACTACCAGCTACGTGGGTTGCGCTGGCTCGCGAAGATGACCTCACTCGGGCTCGGCGGCTGCCTCGCCGACGACATGGGGCTCGGCAAGACGATCACGCTGATCTCGCTGCACCTGCACCGCGCGACCGGGCCGACGCTGGTGGTCTGCCCGGCGTCCCTGCTCGGCAACTGGGAGCGGGAGATCCACCGGTTCGCGCCGGGGGTGCCGGTGCGCCGGTACCACGGCGACGGACGGTCCATAGTGGACACCGATGGTTTCGTGCTCACCACGTACGGCACCATGCGGCTGGACGCCGACGCACTGTCCACGGTGGCCTGGGACCTGGTGGTCGCGGACGAGGCGCAGCACGTGAAGAACCCGCGCTCCGACACGGCGAAGGCGTTGCGCCGCATCCCGGCGCACGCGCGCGTCGCGCTCACCGGCACCCCGGTCGAGAACAACCTGTCGGAGCTGTGGGCGATCCTCGACTGGACCACGCCAGGGCTCCTCGGCACGCTCGGCTCGTTCCGGTCCCGCTGGGCGGAACCGATCGAGACCGGCGAGCACGGCACCGCGGCGAAGCTTACCCGGCTGATGCGGCCGTTCCTGTTGCGGCGCCGCAAGTCCGATCCCGGCATCGCGCCGGAGCTGCCGCCCAAGACGGAGACCGACCAGCCGGTGGCGCTCACCCGCGAGCAGGCCGGACTGTACGAGGCGGTCGTGCGCGAGACCATGGCGCGCATCCGGGAGAGCACCGGCATGCAGCGTCGCGGGCTCGTGCTGAAGCTGCTGACCTCGCTCAAACAGGTCTGCAACCATCCCGCGCAGTACCTCGGCGAGACCGACACCGCGCTCACCGGCCGGTCCGGCAAGCTGGAGCTGCTCGACGAGCTGGTCGACACGATCCGCGCGGAAAGCGGCGGGCTGTTGGTGTTCACGCAGTACGTCGCGATGGCACGGCTGCTGGAGCGACATCTCGGCGAACGCGGGGTGCCGACACAGTTCCTGCACGGCGGCACCCCGGTGCGGCGGCGCGACGAGCTGGTCGCCCGTTTCCAGGAAAGCGATGAGCCGCCGGTGTTCCTGTTGTCGCTGAAGGCCGCCGGCACGGGGCTGAACCTCACGCGGGCCGACCACGTCGTGCACTACGACCGCTGGTGGAACCCGGCCGTCGAGGCGCAGGCGACCGACCGCGCGCACCGCATCGGGCAGTCGCGGCCGGTGCAGGTCCACCGGCTCATCGCGGAAGGCACGCTCGAGGACCGGATCGCGGCGATGCTGGCGTCGAAGAAGGAGCTCGCGGAGGCGGTCCTCGGACGGACCGACGGCGCGGAACTGACCGAACTGACCGACGCGGACCTGGCCGAGCTCGTCGAGTTGAGGGGGACCTCATGAGCGGAGTTTGCGGAGCGAATCATCGATATCCAGGACGCCACCTCGCCGGCGGAGGGCGCCGGTTAAGCGGAGCCTGCGGAGCGTTCCGGCGCACCGCAGCGGGCGAGGTGGCGTCATGAGTGAAAACGCCATCGGGTTTCCGGCCTTCCCGGCTACCCAACGGAAGCCGGGTCGCTTCGCGCGGTCGTGGTGGGGTAATGCGTGGCTGCAGGCGATGGCGGACACGTCGCTGGACCTCGCGCAGCTCAAGCGCGGCAGGAAGTTCGCGTACGCGGGGCTGGTCGGTCCGATCTCGGTCAGCGCGGGCCGGATCGCCGCGCAGGTGACCAACGACGACGGCGAGGTGCACCACACGGTCGTGCTGGTGGAGCGGCTCACCGACGCGCAGTGGCGGCGGTTCCTCGACGAGGTGGCCGCGAAGGCCGGGCACCTCGCCGCGCTGCTCGACCGGGACATGCCGCACGACCTGGTCGACGCGGCGACCGACGCGGACGTGCCGCTACTGCCCGGCATCGGCGACCTGGCGCCGGAGTGCGACTGCGAGGGCTGGCACCTGCCGTGCACCCACGCGGCGGCACTGTGTTTCCAGGCCGCGTGGCTGCTCGACGCCGACCCGTTCGTGCTGCTCCTGCTGCGCGGGCTCGGTCAGCGCGACCTGACCGACGAGCTGCGGCGGCGCAGCGCGGCGCGGCTGCGGGCGGCGACCCCTGCCGAGGAAACCGCACTGCCGCCGGTCGTCGGGCCGCCGCGCGAGCTGGTGGTGCCGCCGGCGCCCGGCATCGACCCGGCCGCGATCGCGGCGGTCGCCGCACGAGCCTCGAATCGGGCTAGAGAGTTGCTCGCAGCACACGATTCAGGCACGGAGAGTGACGTCACGGCCGCGTTGTCGCGACTACTGAAAGAGTGAGTCCCTACCCGTGGTGACCGGCCGGATCCGCACCGTGCTACTGGCGAATAAACGTGAAAGCTGGGAAAAAGCTGAGAGTGTAAAACTCTAAAGGCACGTTCACCTGGCATCGCCCACTGACGGCGGGGCGGGGAAACGGGCTGGTCAGACCAGCGTAGGCTGGTGTGTACCACTCGCCTGATGTCAGGATGTCGATTGACGGGGTTGTTTCCCCGCACGGATCGTGTCGGTGGGTTGATTACCGAGCGACACGGATCGGCGATGGCGCTGCCGCGTGGCATCAGTCGCCGCCGCGGCAGGCAAGCAGAAAGGCGCCGTATGACCTGGGCACGACACGCCAGTCCGACTATCGAGCAAGGCCGCTTCGCTGAGGTGCGGGCGAGCGAGAAAGTGCATTACGCGGTGCAGAACCGCAAGGCCGCACACACGGTCGCGACACATGCCTCGGACGCAACGGACTGCGCGAACTTGCTCGCGATGCTCGGTCTCGACTCGCTCGACGAGCACGGGGCCATCCACGCCGCTGCGGAGTAGCCCCGGCGTTATACCGTCGAATATTCGACCACACTGTCCATTGCGGACGCGTGTAGCTCGCCACGGATGACCAGTACATCAAGGTGTGCTGCGGTCTCCCCTGCGGCGAGCGTCTGGTTGAACAGGTCGAGGTCGTCGAACCGGCGGTGCCGACGGGTCCAACCCAGCCGCCGCGCTGCTTCATACGCGGTGCCGGCCCCGTCGCGCACCGCCGCCAGGGTGGCGGCGAGCCGCTCCTCGTGATGTTGGAGCAGCTCGTCCACCCTGGCGTGGACGCTCGCGGTGACCGGGCCGTGCGCGGGCAGCAGCCGTAGGTCCGGGTACGTACGCACGAGCCGCAGGCTGTCGAGGTAGTCGCCGAGCGGCAGCTTCGCCGGTGCGGGCTGGAACCCGATCGACGGCGTGATGTGCGGCAGGACGTGGTCGCCCGCGAACAGCACGCCGGCCTGCTCGTCGATGAAGACGACGTGCCCCTGCGTGTGCCCCGGTGTCGGCAGCGCGATCAGTGTGCGGTCACCGAGGTCGAGCTTGGTGGTGCCGTCGAGCCACTCGTCGGGCAGCTCGTAGGCCTGCTCGGACTCCTCTGCGTCCCGGTCGACGAACGTGGCCTTCCACTGTTCGATGAGGCCGTCGGCGCCCCACCTGACCATCTCGCCGAGCTGGCCGTCGAGCCGCTTCGTGAGCACCCGGTCGAGCGACGGCTGCTCCCCGATGCCCAACGCGACCTTGGTCCCGAACGTCCGCCGCAACGCGATGGCCAGCGTGTAGTGGTCGCGGTGCATGTGCGTGACCAGGAACCGGGTGATGTCCTCGAAGCCGCGGTCCAGCGTCGCGAGCGCGTCCTCGAGCTGTTTGCGGGCGACGTCGAGCGCCCACCCGGAGTCGATGAGCACGAGACCGTCGCTGGTGTCCACGGCGTACACGTTGACCGCCCGTAGGCCGTCCGTCGGCAGGGGCAGCGGTATCCGATGCACTCCTGGCGCGACCTCGTAAGTACCCGCCTCGACCCAGGCGTGCCGGTCCTCGGCCATGGCCACCTCCATAGTTAGCTAACCGAACTTAGCAAATCTCCGTTCACTTCCGGTGTTGAGTGGCCGGTACCACTTGACGGGACGTGGTCTAGACCACATAGTGATTCTTGGATCTCTCCACAAGCGTTGGACCCCCTGCATCCACGAGGAGACGAATGTCCGGCAATCGATGGCGCCTGCCGGTGTTCGTGGCTGTACTGGCCACGACACTCGGTCTGGTAGCCGCCCCGGCCCAGGGCGCGAGCCCCGAGAAGACCTCCCCCGCCTTGTCGGTGGCGGCGGGGAAGGTCAATCTCGGGTACTTCGTCCAGTGGGGCGTCTACGGGCGCAACTACCACGTCAAGAACATCCAGACGAGCGGGTCGGCCGACAAGCTGACCCACATCAACTACGCGTTCGGCAACGTAACGAACGGCCAGTGCGCGATCGGCGACTCCTACGCCGACTACGACAAGTACTACGACGCGGCGTCCAGTGTGGACGGCACGTCGGACACCTGGGACGCCGGCGCGTTGCGCGGCAGCTTCAACCAGCTGCGCAAGCTCAAGGCGATGCATCCCGGCCTGAAGGTGCTGTTCTCCTTCGGCGGCTGGACCTGGTCCGGCGGCTTCGGTCAGGCGGCGCAGAACCCGGCCGCGTTCGCCGAGTCCTGCTACAACCTGGTCGAGGACCCGCGGTGGGCCGACGTGTTCGACGGCATCGACATCGACTGGGAGTACCCGAACGCGTGCGGGCTTTCCTGTGACACCAGCGGTTTCAGCGCGTTCCCCACGCTGATGAGCGCACTGCGGTCGAGGTTCGGCTCGAACAACCTGGTCACCGCGGCGATCACCGCGGACGGCTCCGACAGCGGCAAGATCGACGCCGCGGACTACGGCGGCGCGGCGGCCTCTGTCAACTGGTACAACGTCATGACGTACGACTATTTCGGTGCCTTCGACAGCGACGGGCCCACCGCTCCGCACTCGCCGCTGACGTCCTACGCGGGCATCCCGACGGCGGGCTTCAACTCCGACGCGGCCATCCAGAAGCTGAAGAGCAAGGGCGTGCCGTCGTCGAAGCTGTTGCTGGGCATAGGTTTCTACGGTCGGGGGTGGACCGGCGTCTCGCAGAGCGAGCCGGGTGGTTCGGCCACCGGCGCCGCGCCGGGCACGTACGAGGCGGGCATCGAAGACTACAAGGTGCTCAAGAACTCGTGCCCGACGACCGGCACCGTCGCCGGCACGGCGTACGCGCGCTGCGGCTCGAACTGGTGGAGCTACGACACTCCCGCCACCATCGGCGGCAAGATGGACTACGCCAACCAGCAAGGCCTCGGCGGCGCGTTCTTCTGGGAGCTGTCGGGCGACACGTCCAACGGTGAGCTCATCACCGCGATGGACGGCGGCCTGAACTAGTCCGCCTCCCCGAAATTAAAAGTGTTGGTTGCGTTCCGGCCGGTGGTGCGGATGGTCGAGTGGATTGTGGCTGGGTGTCGTCACGTTCCCCTGAGGTAACTGTTGGTCAGGCGCAGACTTTCGCACAAAGATCCACGGGACAGGTCCTAGCACGATGAGGTGGCGCCGCGTCGGCTGTTCGGCGCGGCGCCACCTCGCGCGAGTTCAACACTCAAGACCCGCGAAACCCGCGGGTTCACGGGTGGGTGCGCAGGTAGCCACCCATGGTGCGGAAGTACTCGGTGGCCGCCAGTTCCGTGCCGTCGTCGAGGCGTACCCGGCGCAGCGCAAGCCCGTGGTCGCGGCCGAAGCGCGCGGCGGCGCCCGCGACGATCACCACGGCGTCGTCCTCCTTGATGAAGATCCGGCCCGGCGTGCCGCCGTACCGCCCTGTCGAGACGGTCGCCTCAAGTATCCGCAGGCGCGTCTCGCCGTGGTAGGTGAACGCGTTCGGGTACGGGTCGGACTGGGCCCGCACGAGCCGCGACAGGTCCTCCGCAGGCCATGTCCAGTCGATCCGACTGTCCTCAATGGACCGTTTGTGGAAGAACGACGCCTTCGTGGGGTCCTGCTTCCGCAGCGGCGCACCGGACTCGATGCGCGCCAACGCGTCGACCACGATCGGCCCGATCAGGTCCACCGTGGCGTGGAAGAGATCCGTCGCCGTGTCGGTCGGGCCGACCGGGACCGACCGCTGCAGCACGATGTCACCGGCGTCCAACTCGTCGTTCATCAGGTGCGCGGTCACGCCGACCTCGGGCTCGCCGTTGATCAGCGCCCAGATCACCGGCGCGAACCCCGCGTAGGCCGGTAGCAGCGAGTCGTGCACGTTCAGGGTGCCGCGCGGCGGCAGGTCGAAGATGTGCGGCGGAATCCAGGTGCGCCAGTTGTTCGCGACGATGAGGTCCGGCTCGGCAGCCTTCAACGCCCGCACCACGTCTTCGTCCGGACGGTTGCGCACCACCACCGGCACACCGTGCGCCGCGGCGAGGTCCGCCACCGAGTCACTCCAGATCGACTCGTACGCGTGGTCGCTCGCCGGATGCGTGACCGCCAGCACCACCTCGTGCTTGGACCCGAGCAAGGCCTCCAACGTGCGGTATCCCCAGGTCTGGTACCCGAAAAGCACCACGCGCATGACATCTCCTCCACGGTCACTGTGATTATGCAAGCCTATCCTTACTCTGAGACATTAGGTTAGGCTTACCTCTGCGCGTCAGTCGAGGAGAGGACGGGAATGACCGAGATGTCAGGGGACCCAACCGACGGCACGGGACCGGTCTACGACGTGGTCGGGATCGGCTTCGGACCGTCGAACCTCGCCCTGGCGATCGCGATCGCCGAGCACAACAGGGACGGCGAGCCGATCACGAGCCTGTTCCTCGAGCGGCAGCGCGACTTCGGCTGGCACCGCGGGATGCTCATCGACGACGCGACCATGCAGGTGTCGTTCCTCAAAGACCTTGTCACACTGCGGAACCCGACCAGCGACTTCAGCTTTCTGTCCTATTTGCACAGTGCGGACCGGCTGGTCGACTTCATCAACCAGAAGTCACTTTTCCCGCTGCGCGTGGAATTCCACGACTACCTCGAATGGGCCGCGGCCCGCGTCGCCGACCAGGTCCGCTACGGCAGTGACGTGATCGAGGTCGCCCCGGTCACCTCGGCGGGCACCGTCGACCGCGTCACGATCACGACCCGCGACGGTGCCACGGTCCGGGCCCGCAACCTCGTGTTCGGCGTCGGCCTCACGCCGCACCTGCCGCCCGGCGCGGCGCTGTCGGACCGCGTGTGGCACAACCGCGACCTGCTCGACCGCGTCGAGAGACTGCGCCGCTCGACCGCCTTCCCGCCGCCGGTCCGGTTCGCGGTCGTCGGCGCGGGTCAGAGTGCCGCCGAGGTCACCAAGTACCTGCACGACAGCTTCCCGCACGCCGAGGTGTGCGGGGTGTTCGCCCGCTACGGCTACAGCCCCGCGGACGACACCCCGTTCGCGAACCGGGTGTTCGACCCGGACGCGGTCGACCACTTCTACTCGGCGTCGGCCGAGGCCAAGCAGCTGATCCTCGACTACCACGGCAACACGAACTACTCGGTCGTCGACACCGACCTCATCGAGGAGCTGTACCGGCGGGTCTACCGGGAGAAGGTGCTCGGCACGCCACGGCTTCGGCTGTTCAACGTGTCCAGGATCGTGGAGACCGTCGAGACCGATGACGGCGTGCGTGCCACGGTCGAGTCGTTGAGCACACACGAGAAGACGGTGCTGGACTGCGACGTTCTGGTCTACGCCACCGGTTACCGGCCCAGCGACCCGCTGCGGCTGCTCGGCGACCTCGGTGCGCTGTGCCACCGCGACGCGGCGGGCCGCCCGGCGGTGGCCCGCGACTACCGCCTGCACACCGACTCCGCGCTGGCGACCGGCCTGTACCTGCAGGGCAGCACCGAGCACTCGCACGGCATCTCGTCGTCGCTGCTGTCCACGACGGCGGTGCGGGCCGGACAGATCCTCGACTCGATCGTCGCCCAAGCGCCGGCGTTCGCGGTGAGCACGCGATGACGCAGGCCTACACGCTCTTCCGCGCCGAGGTGGTGCGGGTCGCGCGGCTGACACCGCACCTGCGCCGGATCACGTTCGCGGGCCCGGACCTCGCGGGCTGTGTGAGCGCCGGCCTCGACCAACGCATCAAGCTGTTCTTCCCGCTGCCCGGCCAGACCGACCCGGTCGTGCCGGCGGGCCCGGACTGGTACCCGGAGTTCCGCGCGATGCCCGACGACCTCCGGCCGCCGGTCCGCACGTACACCCTGCGCGCGCTGCGGACCGCCGAGTGCGAGCTGGACGTGGACTTCGTCCTGCACGGCGACACCGGACCCGCGTCGACCTGGGCCGGGCGCGCCACGCCCGGCGACCGACTCGCGATCCTGGCACCGGACGCGGCGCACACGCCGATCGTCGGTTACGAGTACCAGCCGGGCGCCGACACCGACTGGACGCTGATCGCCGGCGACGAGACCGCGCTGCCGGCGATCGTGGCGATCCTGTCCGCGCTGCCGGCCGGACGGCGGGCGCTGGTGTTCGCCGAGATCGAGTCGCCGCTGGAGATCCGGCCCTTCGATTCGGCCGCCGACCTGCGCATGACCTGGCTGTCGAGAGCCGGCGCGCCCGCTGTCGGCGGCGGGCTGCTGCGCGAAGCGATCGCCGCCACCACGTTCCCGGACGGCACGCCGTACGCGTGGCTCGCCGGCGAGTCGAGCGCGATCACCGACCTGCGCCGGCACCTGGTCAACGACCGCGGCGTCAAGAAGGAGCACGTGTACTTCTCGGGTTACTGGCTCCTCGGTAGTGCGATCGAGTAGGCATGTGGGGTGCACGACTACTCCACACAGTTCCCGAGCCTGCGTTTCGCCGATCTCGGCGGCGGGGTGCTCGAGGTAGCCATGTCCGCGCCCGGCCGGCTCAACGCCGTCGGCCACAAGGGGCACCGTGATCTCGCGACCGTCTGGACGACCATCGACACCGACCCCGACGTGCGGGTCGCGATCATCCGCGGCGAGGGCGGGGTGTTCTCCTCGGGCGGTGACCTCGACCTGGTCAGCGACATGGCCGACGACTTCGCCGTCCGAGTGCGGGTGCTGCGCGAGGCCCGCGACCTCGTCTACAACGTGATCAACTGCTCGAAGCCGGTCGTGTCCGCCATCGAGGGGCCCGCGGTCGGGGCCGGACTCGTGGTCGGACTGCTCGCGGACGTGTCGATCGCCGCGCGCGACGCCCGGATCATGGACGGCCACACCCGGCTCGGCGTGGCCGCCGGCGACCACGCGGCGATCGTGTGGCCGCTGTTGTGCGGCATGGCGAAGGCCAAGTACCACCTGCTGACCTGCGAACCGCTGTCCGGCGAGGAGGCGGAGCGGATCGGGTTGGTGTCGCTGGTCGTCGACCAGGCCGACCTGCACGACAAGGCCCGCGCGGTCGCGAAGCGGCTCGCGAACGGGTCGCAGAGCGCGATCCGCTGGACGAAGTACGCGCTGAACAACTGGCTGCGGCAGGCCGGACCGATCTTCGACGCGTCGCTCGGGCTCGAGTTCCTCGGGTTCTCCGGGCCGGACGTCAAGGAAGGCGTCGCGTCGATCCGGGGCAAGCGCAAGCCGGACTTCACCGGCCCGGCTTCCGAGTGAGCGGGCCGGCGGTGTCTGGACTGACGAGCAGCGCAGGTGGCGAGCGCAGCGAGCCGCCGAAGCAGCGCAGGAGGGAAGACACCGCATTGAGGCCCGCTCACTCAGCGAGCGGAGCGAGCCGATGTATTCGGTGACGGAACTGCCGGCCGGGCCGGGCCTGGTCCTGCGCTGGCTCGTCGCGGTGCCGCTGATGTTCGCGTCGATGTTCGCGCCGTGGTTCGGTCAGGTCGCGCTGTCGGTGTGGTGGTTCGACGAGTACGACAAGCCGTTCTGGACCGAGTTCAACGACCGCCTCGGCGATCTCGGCTGGTTCCCCGTGTACCTGCCGACGTTCGTGCTGACCTGGTTCCTGTTGCGGCGCACGCGGATGGCCGGGTGGCCGACGGCGTGCCTCGTGGTCGCGGGGCTGCTGCTGGTGCCGGGGATGCTGCTGTCGCTGTTCGGCATCGGCATCGGCGGTCTGCTGCCCAACCTCGCGTTCGTGCTCGGGCTGGCATGGCTCGGCTGGGAGCTGGGCCGGCAGGCGCTGCGGATGCTGTCGTGGCCGGTGGCGCGTGACCTCGTCGAGTCCGAGCTGGAGATCGTGTACTTCCTGCCGGACCAGAAGCCGCGACTGCGGGTGCAGCGCGACCGGCTGGTGCTGGACCGGGCGCCGGGCGGGCCGTGGGTCATCCCGCTGGAGCGGCTCAAGGAGGCACGGGTCGAGGAGGTGCCGGAGCCGACGCGGTGGCAGCGCCGGATCGACGTCCCGGCCGGGCACGCGCTGCTGCTCGCCGGCGGGAAGAAGCAGCGCTGGCGGCTGCCGGTGACCGAGGATCTCGGGCTGCTTCTCGTCGCGGCCGTCACCGCCAGGAGCGGCGCCCTCCGCGCGGACAGCAGGCGCTCGACGTGAAGCAGCCCATAGGCGGTACCCCTTGATACCGCACCCCATCGGACGTACAGTATCTTGTACGTCGAAGGAGGGTGCTAGTGAAGACCATGAGCTACTCCGAGTCTCGCGCGAAGTACGCCGAGACCCTCGACTCCGTAGTCAACGACCGGGAAGAGGTCGTGATCACGCGTGCCGGGCACGAGCCAGTCGTGATGGTGTCCCTCGACGACTACCAGTCGCTCAAGGAGACCGCATACCTGCTCCGCAGTCCGGAGAACGCGCGACGGCTGATCACGGCGATCGAGCGACTGGAGTCCGGCGACGGGACACAGCACGATCTTGCTGAATGAAGCTGGTCTGGGACGAACTGGCCTGGAACGACTACCTCTGGTGGCAGACCGAGGACCGAAAGGTTCTCAAGCGCATCAATGAGCTGATCAAGGACATCTGTCGCAACGGCAACGAGGGAATCGGCAAGCCGGAGCCCTTGAAGCACGGGTTCCAGGGCTACTGGTCGCGACGAATCACCGACGAGCACCGACTCGTCTACAAGGTCGCCGACGACGGGATCCGCATAGCGGCATGCCGCTACCACTACGGCAAGTAGCAGCACGGGGGCGCGTTCTGGAGGTTCAGCACTCCAGAACGCGCCATTTGTCCTTCTTGAGCACTAAACAGGCCGCATAACTTCTACCTTCATGTGTAGTACTCCTGCTATCGTTCGGCGCACAGACGATAAGGGGAGGTGGGACCGTGGCCGTGGTTGATCAGGCGGATGCGCCGGCAAGGGAGGCACGACCGGTGGACGAGAAGATCGTTCTCGATGTTCGTGATCTACGGATGCGGTACGGCACGAAAGACGTGCTCACCGGCGTGAACTTCACCGCACATCCGGGTGAGGTGGTCGCGTTACTCGGCCCGAACGGGGCCGGCAAGACGACGACCATCGAGATTCTCGAGGGGTTCCGGATGCGCTCGGCGGGGGATGTCACGGTACTGGGGGTGGCTCCGGCGCGCGGGGCCGAGAACTGGCGGGCGCGGGTCGGGGTGGTGCTGCAGTCCTGGCGCGACCACGGCAAGTGGAAGGTCCGGGAGCTGCTGGCGCACCTCGGCCTCTACTACGCGCCGTACTCCACGGACCGCATCACGCGGCCGTGGGACGCCGACGAGCTCGTGGCCGCGGTGGGCCTGACCGAACACGCGGACAAGAAGATCTCGCGGCTGTCCGGGGGGCAGCGACGCCGCCTGGACGTGGCGATCGGCATCGTCGGGCGGCCGGAGCTGTTGTTCCTCGACGAGCCGACCGCCGGGTTCGACCCGGAGGCGCGCAGGGAGTTCCACGACCTGGTGCACCGGCTCGCCGACCAGAACACGACGATCCTGCTGACCACGCACGACCTGGACGAGGCGGAGAAGCTCGCCGACCGGATCCTGATCCTGGCGGGCGGCACGATCATCGCCGACGGCTCGGCCGACGAGCTGGCGCGGCGGATGTCCACCGAGGCCGAGGTCAAGTGGATGGTCGACGGGAAGCGGTTCGTGCACTCGACGAACGACGCGACCGAGTTCGTGCGGCAACTGTTCCGCGAGCACGACGAGCAGGTGAGCGACCTGGAGGTGCGGCGGGCCAGCCTGGAGGACACCTACATGGCGATGGTGCGCGAGTTCGAAGCCGGTAGATACGAGGACGCGGTGCGCGAGTTCGAGGTGGTGACCCGATGAACGGACTTGCGGAGCGGGCCGGAGCTTGCGGAGCGTTCCGGCGCCGCGGAGCGGGTAAGGGGACGTCATGAGTCAGGCGACGGCGTTTCGCGCGGGTATCGCGCGCGGCCGGGCGGAGATCCGCCAGACGCTCACCAACCGGCAGGACCTGTGGAACTACCTCTTCCCCGCCGTGCTCTTCCTCGTCGTGATGATCTTCATGCGGGGCGCGTCCGTGCCGGGCACGAACTTCTCGCTCGGGTCGCGCACGCTGCCGAGTGTGCTCGGCATGGGCATCGCGTTCGGCGGGCTCGTGACGCTGATGATGTCGCTCGCCATCGAGCGCGAGGACGGCACGCTACTGCGGGCCAAGGCGATCCCGAACGGGATGCTCGGGTACCTGGTCGGCAA
>Ga0193716_1001405_pt1 | contig 13982 bp, 17 predicted proteins | sample U2c1metaG_FD_145901 | JGI IMG/M metagenome (GOLD analysis project Ga0193716, IMG submission 145901) | Soil microbial communities from a riparian zone of the East river system, Colorado, United States - U2c1 | ecosystem: Environmental > Terrestrial > Soil > Riparian zone | place: USA: East River...
GGGTCAGCCTGCAGCAAGCCGATGCCCAGGCCGACCACCAGCGCGGTCAGCATGGAAGGCGCGATGATTTCCAGCAACACGAGGATGGCGCTGCGGGCGAAGTCGATGGTGGAAGCGGGGTCCATGATTTTTCTAACTCTCTAAATCGGCATGTTCATGATGGACTGGTAGGCGGCGACGACCTTGTCGCGCACCGCCACCACGGTGTCCAAAGTGATTTCGGCGGCGTTCACCGACTGGACCACATCCACCAGGTTGGCCTTGCCCTGCACCTGCTGGGTGGCCGCGGTTTCGCCCTGGCGGATGGTGCTGATCGAATCCTTGATCGCACCCGACAGGAAGTCCGAGAAATTGCCGCCGGGAATGTTGGCGGGCGTGATCGCGGCCGACGTGGCTGGCGTCGCCATCTGGGCGGCGGCGCGGTAGGCGGCGGCGGCTGCTGCGGGAATGGCCATCGGTTATCTCCTACTTGTTCAGCAGATCGACGGTCTTCGCCAGCATCTGCTTGGTCGAATCCATCACCGACAGGTCGGCTTCGTAGGAGCGCTGGGCTTCGCGCATGTCCATGATTTCCACCAGGCTGTCGACATTGGGCAGCTTCACATAGCCCTGCTTGTCGGCGTTGGGATTGCCCGGATCGTACTGGCTCTTGAATTCGCTCTTGTCCGGGATCGCCTTGCCGGAATTGACCAGGGTGGCGTCCAGCTCGCGGTCGAAGCTGGGCGCCAGGGTCGCGATCTTGCGGCGATAGGGATCGCCGCCTTTGGTGGGTGAGGTAGAATTGGCGTTGGCGATATTCTCCGCGATGATCTTCATGCGCTCGGTCTGGGCGCGCATGCCGGAAGCGGCGACTGCCATGGATTTGTTGAAGTCCATCTTTTATCTCCTGCTTTTTTAAATGCCCTATCACTTCGTTACGTGAGGGCTAGTGTCCGATAGCTGTTTTCATCAAGGTCATGGCCTTGGCGTAGAGATTGGCGGCGGCCTGGAACTGGGCCTGGGTGTCCGACACCTTGATCATTTCCATTTCCAGCGACACGGCATTGCCGTTGGGGCTGAATTCCTGGTCGGGTGTCTCGTGATCCTCGAACTTGCCCCCCTGATGGGAGGGCGACAGCGCGATGTGGCGCTGATTGGTCGTCATCATGGAGGCGCCGGAGTCGGCCTGGCGGAGCGCTTTCTCGAAATCCAGCGGCTTGAGGTCGCGCGCCACATAGCCGGGCGTGTCGGCATTGGCGACGTTCTGCGACAGCGTTTCCTGGCGCTGGTTCAGCCAGGTCATGCGTTCGCGCAGCATGGAAAGCAGCGGTACATCGGGCAGGTTCATCGCGGGTAACCTTTTGTTAGCCTTGAATTCACGCTGAGGGTGCGCCCGTCATGCTTAAGCACGACTTAACACCGAGCATTTTTTGCCGGGCAGGAAGTGCCGCGCTTTAACCCGTGATTAAGGTTGATCGCTGTTAACTCCCGCCCATGGAATTCATCGATCTCCTCCGTTACTTCGGCGCCCTGCTGCTGGTGCTGGCCATGGTCGGCGGCGCCGGCCTGCTCGCGCGCCGCTTCGGCGTGCCTGGCGTCACCAAGGCCGCCAGCGACAAGCGCCTCGCCATTGTCGAGACATTGATGGTCGGCCCGCGCCAGCGCCTGTTCATCGTGCGCCGCGACAATGTCGAACATCTGGTGCTGTCCAGCCCCGATGGTGCGTCCGTACTCGAAAGCGGCATCCCCGCCAAAGTCCCGAGCGCATCATGACCTGGCTGAAACGCCTGCTTCCCTTCCTGCTGCTGCTGGCTGTCGCAGCCCCGCACGCCGCCCTCGCCGCGCCGTTGCACATGGCCGCCGCCAATGCCCAGGCCGTGGCCGCCGGCGCCGCGCCCGCCAATGGCGGACTTTCCATCGATCTCAACGGCAGCGGACTCTTCACCGATCGCATGATGCAGATCGTGGCGCTGGTCACGGTGCTGTCCATCGCGCCCTCGATCATCATCATGATGACCAGCTTCGTGCGCATCGTGGTGGTGCTGTCCTTGCTGCGCACCGCGCTGGGCCTGCAGCAGTCCCCACCCAACAGCGTCATCGTGTCGCTCGCCATGTTCCTCACCCTGTTCGTGATGAGCCCGACCCTGACCGACGCCTATCACCAGGGCATCCAGCCCATGATGAACAACACCGTCACCACCGAGCAGGGCTTCACCCAGGCGCTGGTGCCGATGAAGAAATTCATGCTGGCACATGTGCGCGGCGCCGACCTGAAGCTGTTCTCCGACATGGCCAAGCAGAAGCCGACCAACGATCCCGCGCAGGTCGCGGTGACCACCCTGGCTCCGGCCTTCATGCTGAGCGAACTCAAACGCGCCTTCGAGATCGGTTTTCTGATCTTCGTGCCCTTCTTGATCATCGACATGGCCGTGGCCTCGATCCTGATGAGCATGGGCATGATGATGCTGCCGCCGGTGATCATCTCGCTGCCCTTCAAGCTGATCTTCTTCGTGCTGGTGGACGGCTGGCGCCTGGTCGCCGGATCGCTGGTGCAAAGCTATATGCACTCCCCGCCGCCTACTTGACGCTGCTCCCGGCCCGTTAGACTGTTCCCCAAAATAATAAAGGGGAACGCATGGGCCATCTTCGGACGTTGGCATCAGTCGTAGCCCTGCTGCCGGCGCTGGCCGCCAGCAGCCATGCCGCCAAACCAGCCAGCGGTCACGGCGACGTCCAAAGCTGCATGGCCCTGGCCGGCCGGACCATCGCGCCCAATACCAAAATTCAAAGCGCCGGATACCTGGCCGACGGCGGCACGATCGGCGCCACCAAGGTTGCCCTTCCCCTCTGCCGGGTGGTGGGCGTCGCCACCCCGACGTCCGATTCCCATATCGGCTTTGAAGTGTGGCTTCCGCCGGCTGCGCAATGGAACGGCAAGTTCCAGGGCGAGGGCTCGGGCGGTAGCGCGGGCTCCATCTCCACCGGCGCCATGCTGGAGGCGTTGAAAGCCGGCTATGCCACCATGTCCACCGACAATGGCCACATCACCGACACGACGCAGAAGAATGGCGGTAGCGAACAGACCTGGGCGCTGGGCCATCCCGAGAAGATGCTGGATTTCGCTTTCCGCGCCATGCACCTCTCCACCATCGCCGGCAAAGCGGTCACGCACGCCTTTTATGGCCGCAGCGCCGGCCAATCCTATTTCGTCGGCTGCTCGCAGGGCGGCCATCACGCGCTGATGGAAGCCAGCCGCTATCCGGCCGACTATGACGGCATCGTCGCCGGCGCGCCGGCCTGGCACTGGGCCAGCCAGATGGTCAACGCCACCTGGAACAGCCAGGCGCCGCTGAAAGACCCCAGCGCAATCACAGCCGAGAGCGTAGCCATTCTGCACAAGGCAGTGATCGCGGCCTGCGATAAGCTGGACGGGCTGGAGGATGGAATGATTTCCGACGCGCGCCGCTGCCGCTTCGAGCCCGCGACTCTTTTGTGCAAGCCCGGCAGCGCGTCCGGCACCTGCTTGAGCCAGGCGCAGATAGATGCGGCAAACCGCATCTACCAGGGCGCGCACAAGTCCGACGGCACCGCGCTGTTCCAGGGCTTTGCCCGCGGCAGCGAACTGAAGTGGCCGAATATGTGGGCGAGCAAGACCCCCGGCGGCTCCAGCTGGGATTTCTGGCGCTATTCGGTTTTCCAGGACCCCAATTTCCGCAATGTCGATTTCGACTTCGACCGCGATGCGGACCGCGGACTTTCCACGGTGCGCGCCGGGATGCGCGTTTCCGATATCTATAGCGTAAAGCCGGACCTGTCGGCCTTCCGCGCCCGCGGCGGCAAGCTCATCATCTATCACGGCTGGGCGGACGAGCAGGTCACGCCCTTTGCCAGCCTGGATTTCTATTCCCACATGCTGGCGCATCAGGACCAGGCCGGTACCGACGCTTTCCTGCGCATGTTCATGATGCCGGGCATCAGCCACTGTTCGGGCGGACCGGGCGCGGGCAATATCGGCGGCTCAACCCCGGCGCTGAGCCGCGATCCGGAGCATGACGTGGTATCGGCGCTGGATGCCTGGGTGGTCAAGCATCAAGCGCCGGCCCAATTGATCGCCGCGCACCTGGACGACAACAAGAAAGTGGACCGCACCCGCCCGCTGTGCCCCTTCCCGCAAGAGGCCCGCTACAAGGGCACGGGCGACGGCAATGATGCGGGCAATTTCATCTGCGCCGTGCCGCCGGATTATCACGCCATCGCCAACTGACGGGAAAACCGATGCGAGATTTCAAAGCCCTGGGCCTCGCCTTTGTGCTGCTGCCGGCACTGGTCGCCAGTAGTGATGCGGCCAAATCCGCGCCTGGCCAAGGCGATGCCGCCAGCTGCGCCGCACTCGCGGGCAGGACCATCGCTCCCAACACCAAAATCGAAAGTGCCGAATATTTGCCCGACGGCGGCACGGTCGGCACCACCAAGGTCAGCGTCCCCTTCTGCCGCGCCATCGGCGTCGCCACACCCACCGCCGATTCCCATATCGGCTTTGAAGTGTGGCTGCCGCCGGCTGCGAGCTGGAACGGCAATTTCCGCGGCGAAGGCTCGGGCGGCAGCGCCGGCGCCATCTCGCCCGGTCCCATGCGCGACGCCTTGCTGACTGGCTATGCCACCATGTCCACCGACAATGGCCATGTCGACGGCGCCAATGGCGAGCATGGCTTGAGCTGGGCCTACAAGCATCCGGAAAAGATGATCGACTGGGCCTGGCGGGCGCTGCACCTGTCCACCCTTGCCGCCAAAAAGACCGTCGCCACTTTCTACGGCAAGCCGGCGGGCAAGAACTATTTCGTCTCCTGCTCGGCCGGTAGCCATCACGCCATCATGGAAGCGACGCGCTTTCCGTCCGACTATGACGGGTTGGTGGGCGGGGCTGCGCCGTGGAAATGGACCGGGCTGATGCTGGGCCATACCTGGAACAGCATGCCGGCGATGAAGGACCAAAGCGCTCTTACCGCTGAGAGCGTGGCGATCCTGAACCGCGGCATGATCAAGGCCTGCGACAAGCTGGACGGTTTGGAAGACGGCATCATCGCCGATCCGCGCCGCTGCACGGTGGACCCGGTGCAATTCCAGTGCAGCGACACCAACAAAAGCGAATGCCTGACGCCGGTGCAGGTGGAAGCGGCGCGCCACATCTATGCCGGCGCCACCAAGTCCGATGGCACGCGGCTGATGCCGGGCCAGGTGCGCGGCAGCGAGCTAGGCTGGCTGGCGCAAAGCGGCGGCGCGACGCCGGGCGGTTCGAGTTGGGACTTCTGGCGCCAGGCGGTGTTCCAGGATCCCGATTTCAAGAATGTGAATTTCAACTTCGACAAAGACACCGAGCGGGCCTTGGCGACCAAAGTATCGGGTTCAAGCCTTGCGGAGGTTTATGACGAAAAGCCGAACATGGACGGATTTCGCGCGCGCGGCGGCAAGTTCATCTTCTTCCAGGGCTGGGCCGACCCGGTGATCACGCCCCTGATGGATGTGGATTTCTATGGCCGCATCGTCGCCCGTTATGGCCAGGCCAAAACCGATGATTTCTTCCGCTTCTTCCCGCTGGCGGGCATGGGCCATTGCAGCGGCGGCGCCGGCTTTTCCCATATCGGCGGCGCCACCGGCGCACCGCTCAAGAATGATGCCGACCATGACATGGTCCGGGCGCTGGAGAGCTGGGTGACCAAAAACCAGGCCCCGTCCCTGTTCATCGCGGCCCATGTGAATGAAGCAAAGCAGGTCACCGCCACGCGCCCGATCTGCCGCTATCCCCTGGAAGCGCACTATGTTGGCCGTGGCGACACCAAGGATGCCGCCAATTTCACCTGTCGCGCGCCTGAGGCGTTTGGGCCACAGCCCCTGTAAACCGGACGCGCGACCTTTTGGCGAGGTTGCAAAGCCGGCGAAGCGGACTATCTCCCGCCCATGATGATTTATGGACGTCCTGTCAGAAATCCCCGGCTTTTGCTGGTCGGCGCGCTGTTCGCCGCCAGCCTGATGCTGCCGCTCCTGGGCGCAATCGCCTAGGGATTTTTCACCCCGCCCGCGCTAAACTGCGCTCATGGCGCACGACCACACCCTGCATCCGCATGATCACGCGCACGGACATGGACACAGCCATGCGCATGGTCACGACCACCCTCACGAAGACGCCCATGGCCACGGCATCTGGACGCGTGATCACGTCTTTTTGGGCCAGGGTCACAGCCGCGCCGAGACGCGCGCCAAATGGGCCGCCATCGTCACCGCCCTGTTCATGGTGGTGGAGATCGTCTGCGGCCTTGCCTATCACTCCATGGCGCTCCTGGCCGACGGCGCCCATATGGCGACCCATGTCGGGGCGCTGGGCCTGGCGGCCGGCGCCTATTGGCTGGCCCGGCGTCACACCGGCAGCGGCCGCTTCACTTTCGGATCTGGCAAGTTCGGCGACCTGGCGGCTTTTTCCAGCGCCATCCTTCTGGGCGTTACCGCGCTGGCGGTGGCCGTGGAATCGGTCCAGCGCATCGTCACCCCTGTCGGGGTCGCGTATGGCGACGCATTGCTGATTGCTTGCATCGGGCTGGCCGTCAATCTGGTCAGCGCACTGATCCTGAAGGACAGTCACTCTCATGGTCCTGGCCACTCCGATCATGGAAGTGGGCACGCCCACGGCCATGACAACAATATGCGCGCGGCCTATGTGCATGTGCTGGCCGATGCCGCCACCAGCGTACTGGCCATCGTGGCGCTGGGCTGCGGCTATTATTTCGGCCTGGGGATTCTCGATCCCATCAGCGGCCTGGTGGGCGCCTTTGTCATTGCCTCCTGGTCCTATGGCCTGATCCGCGACAGCGCCATGGTGCTGCTGGACGCCGACGCCGACCCGGGCATGTCCGATGAAATCCGCGGCTTTCTGGAAAGCGAGCTCAAGGCGCGCATTCCCGACCTGCATCTGTGGCGCCTGGGGCCCGGCCATCGCGGGTTGATCGTCTCGCTGATCTCGCCCGACGCGATCAGCGCCGAAGCCATCAAGGCCACATTGCGCCGCCGCTATCCCGACCTGTCGCACGTCACGGTCGAAGTCGCGGTCTGCGCCGACTGCACATGAAGTTCTGGCGCCGGAAAAAAGAACAGGTCGAGCAGGTGGTGGACGATGTGGCCGTCACCGCCACCGACCTGGCCGAAAAGACCCTGACCATCGGGCCCGGCGGCGTGCTGCTGCTGTTGGGGGCCGCGGCGGTCGGGGCGGCGGCGACCTATTACGTCAGCCAGAAGCGCAAAAACAAAAAAGCCGCCCGGTCAGGGGCGGCTCTTCCGAAATCCGATAAACCGGCCTAGCGCGGCAGCAGGCCTTCGCGCTGCAGGCGCTTGCGTTGCAGCTTGCGGTAACGGCGGACGGCCTCGGCGCGCTCGCGGGCGCGCTTTTCGCTGGGCTTCTCATAGGCGCCGCGCAGCTTCATCTCCCGGAAGATGCCTTCGCGCTGCATCTTCTTCTTCAGCGCCTTGAGCGCCTGGTCGATGTTGTTGTCGCGGACGATGATCTGCAAAGGAAAGGCTCCTGACCGAGAATTTAAGAGGCGCGGGTGATAGCAGACGGCATTTTCCCTGTCTACCCGCGGATTTTAACGCCCCACGGCCTTGGCCGGGCCCACCGGTGGGGCCATATTTCTTCCCATGGCTATCCTGAAAATCGCCCGCATGGGCCATCCCGTCCTGGCCGTCCCGGCTGAGGCGGTTTTGGACCCCAAAAGTCCGGAAATCCGCCGCCTGGTCAATGACATGGTGGAAACCATGATGGACGCCAATGGAGCCGGGCTGGCCGCCCCCCAGGTCCATGTGCCCCTGCGGGTGGTGGTGTTCCAGGCCCCGGGCGAGCGGGCCGACCCCGATGCGGAGGGGGACGAGCGGTTCGACCATACCGCCCCCCTGACCGTCCTGATCAACCCCGAAATCGCGGTCATGGACCCCACCCCCGAAGGCGGCTGGGAGGGCTGCCTGTCGGTGCCGGGCCTGCGCGGCTGGGTCGAGCGGCCGGCCCATATCCGCTATCGCGGCTTTGACCTGGACGGGCAGCTGATCGAACGGGTGGCGCGCGGCTTTCACGCCCGGGTGGTGCAGCATGAATGTGATCATCTGGACGGCCGGCTGTACACTTCGCGGATGAACGATATTTCGCGCCTGATCTTTGAATCGGAAATCCGTCACTTCCAACAGGCAGGCTAAGGCGATGAGCGACGCACCCAAAAAGCCAGCCCGCAAGAAAGCCGCGCCAAAGCTTGAGACGGAGGCGCCCAAGGCGGCGCGCCGCAGCGACCAGGAGCTGCGCGAAGCGGTGCTGGCAGCGGCCCTGCCCCATGCCGCCTTTGACGGCTTCACCGACACGCTGTTGCAGAAGGCAGGCGGTGAAGCCGGCGTGAGCAAGGTCGAGCTGGCGAGGCTGTTCGAGAACGGCCCCATCAGCCTGATCGAATTCTATTCCGCCTGGGCGGATGGCGAGATGGAACATCGGCTGGCGGCAGCGGACCTTAAATCCATGAAGATCCGCGAACGCATCGCCACGGCGGTGAAGACGCGGCTGGCGGTGCTGGGGCCGCACAAGGAAGCCGCACGCCGCGCCGGGGCCTTGCTGTCGCTGCCCATGCATGCCGCGCTGGGCGCCAAGCTGCTCTATCGCACAGTGGATGCGATGTGGCGCGCGGCCGGCGATACCTCCACCGATTTCAATTTCTACACCAAGCGCGGCATCCTGGCCGGTGTCTATGGCGCCACCGCCATGCGCTGGTTCAACGACACCGGCGACGACGAAAAAGCCACCGACGAATTTCTCGCCGCCCGCATCGAGAATGTGATGCAGTTCGAGAAGTTCAAAGCCAAGGCCAAGGACGCGCTGGCGAACTTTCCGGCCTTTGCGAACTTCACCAAGCCGTCAAAGTAGCTCCGCGATCTGCACGGCATTCAACGCCGCCCCCTTGAGCAGCTGATCCGCCGCCACGAACATGCTGATGGATTTGCCGCTGGGATCGGAGAGGTCCCTGCGGATGCGGCCTGCCAGCACATCGCCCTGGCCGCTAGCGTCCTTGGGCATGGGGAAATAGTTGTTGGCCCAATCGTCCACGATGCGAACGCCCGGCGCCTTGGCCAACAGGGCGCGCACCTCGTCCGGCGTGATGGGGCGCTCGCACTCAAACGTCATCGACACCGAATGGGCGCGCAGCACCGGCACGCGGATGCAGGTGGCGCTGACCGCGATTCGGTCGTCCTCGAAGATCTTCTTCGTCTCCTTGATGACCTTGCTCTCTTCATCGTTATAGCCGGTGGCCATGTCGATCGCCGTGTTGTGGCTGAAGAGATTGAAGGCATAGGGATACTTCACCACCTTGGGCTCGTAGGCCTTGCCGTCCAGATAGGCGCGGGTGGATTGCTCCAGCTCTTCCATCAAGGCCGCGCCGCCGCCCGACGCCGCCTGGTAGGTGGAGACGATCAGCCGCCGTACGGGATTGACCTGATGCACCGGCCACAGCGGCACAAGGGTGGTGATGGCGGCGCAGTTGGGGTTGGCGATGATGCCCTTGTGATCGGCGATCCTGCGCGCGTTGATCTCCGGCACTACCAGCGGAATGGCAGGATCGGTGCGAAAGGCGGAAGAATTGTCCACCACCACCGCGCCGGCTTTCACCGCGATCGGCGCATACTGCCTGGAAATGCCGCCGCCGGCCGAGAACAGGGCAATGTCCACGCCCGCAAAGGCGTCCTCGGTCAATTCCTCGATCCGTAGTTCCTGGCCGTGAAACATCTGCGTCTTGCCCGCCGACCGGGCGGAGGCCAGCAGCTTGAGCGATGCCAGCGGAATACCGCGGCTTTCAATACAGCCAATGAATTCACGGCCCACAGCGCCGGTGGCGCCCACGATGGCAATATTCTTGTTCTTCATTTTCTTTTCCACTTTTCTAAATGCGGCTCTGGCTCTCGCCAACGCTGCGGGCAATAAAAAAGCCCCGTCCAGTCTGGAGCGGGGCTTGGGTCTTTCGCGTGTCCTGTTGCTTAAGCGCGCGCGATCCCAGCCCCATAAGGCTTGGTCTTGGTAGTCTTTTTGGTGGTGGTCGCGTTCATGGCCGGCTTGATAAGGGGCGATCAGGACTTCGTCAACGGCTTTAACCGCGTGACATGGCCCATTTTGCGCCCCGGGCGGGATTCCCGCTTGCCGTAAAGGTGCAGAGCGCCGCTTCTGGCAAGCGCCTCCCAGGCATCGGCCTCGGCGCCGATGATGTTTTCCATCACCGCATCGGCATGGCGGGCGGGATCGCCGAGCGGCCAGCCGGCCACGGCGCGGATATGCTGTTCGAACTGGGAACAGGCGCAGGCCTCGATGGTCCAGTGGCCGGTATTGTGGACCCGCGGCGCGATCTCATTGACCAGCAACGCGCCATCAAACCCGACGAACAATTCCACCGCAAAGACGCCGACATACTCCAGCGCATCACCGATTTTCTTCGCAATCGCCTTGGCCTCTTCGACCTGCGCGCCCGTCAGGCGCGACGGCACGGTCGAGCGGCGCAGGATATGATGTTCGTGCGCATTTTCCGGCGGATCATAGGCGGCGAACTGGCCGTCAGCCGCGCGAGCCGCCACCACCGACGCCTCGAAGGAAAAATCCACAAAGCCTTCCAGGATTGCCGGCGCACCCTTGAAACTCTCAAACGCCTTGGCGGCGTCATCGGCGCTGGCGACTTTCGCCTGGCCCTTGCCGTCATAGCCGAAGCGACGTGTCTTCAGAATGCCTTTGCCGTTCAACTTTCCGAAGGCTTCGCGCGCCTGCGCGACCGACGAGACCTCAAAGAATGGCGCCGTCTTCAGTCCCAGCTTTTCGACAAAGGTTTTTTCCGTCAGCCGGTCCTGGGTCATCGCCAGAGCATGAGCGCCGGGCGCCACCCAAACCCGCTCCGCCAGATGGGCGATGGCATGGGCCGGCAGGTTTTCGAACTCGAAGGTCACCGCATCGCAGACCTCGGCGAAACTGGCCAGCATGTCCAGGTCGTCATAGGGCGCGTCCATCGACTGTTCCGTCACCTGGAAGGCAGGCGCGTCCGGCGCGTCATTGTAGATGCAGGTCTGCAGGCCCAACCGCGCCGCCGCCATCGCCAGCATGCGGCCCAACTGGCCACCGCCGATAATGCCGATGGTGCCGCCCGGCGGGACGGGTTTGAAGAGTTTCTGGGGGCCGCTCATTTTGGTTTCTTGGCGACCGACTTGGTCTGCTTGGCGCGCCAGGCCTCAAGCCGCTTCTTCACGCCCAGATCCGACAGGCCCAAAATCGCCGCGGCATGCAGCGCTGCGTTCTTGGCGCCGGCTTCGCCGATGGCGAAGGTCGCCACCGGCACGCCGCCCGGCATCTGGGCGATGGACAGAAGCGAATCGAGGCCCTTCAAGGCGCGGCTTTCCACCGGCACGCCCAGCACCGGCAAGGTGGTCATGCTGGCCACCATCCCCGGCAGATGCGCGGCGCCGCCGGCGCCCGCGATGATGACCTTGATCCCGCGCTCTTCGGCCTGCTTGGCATAGGCCGCCATGCGATCGGGGGTGCGATGGGCCGAAACAATGAGGGTTTCATGGGGCACGCCCAGCGTGTCCAGCAGCCCGGCGCTGGCCTGCATGGTCGCCCAGTCGGACTGGCTGCCCATAATGATGCCGACGGAGGGCCTCCGCCCCGCCGCGCGTCGCGCGGCATCTTTGAAAGGTGTGCTTCGATTCGCCATAAAGGGCGCGCTCCCAACGAAGCGGCGCAGTATAGGCGGCAAAAAGCCCAAGGAAAGAGGCGTTTAACGGGCGTTAACCATTCGATAGGAAGGATAAACGCATTCTTAAACGCAATCCGGCTACTTTGGCCGGGCCAGAATGGCGGAACTACGATGAAGGTCGAACGCAACAGCCCCTCCCGGCCTGCCCGCTCGGTGGCACAGGCCGCCTATGCGCGCCGCATTGAAGCCACGGACAGTCTGGCCGATGTGGATGCGGTGATGCCCGCCGCCAGCGTGCTGGGCATTCCCGAAGCCGAATTCACCCCCAAGGTGCGCGACGCCATCATGGGATTGATGAGCGAAGTGGACAGTCTGCGCCGCGAACTGACCCAGACACGGGCGCGGCTGGAAGACGTGGAAAAGACCGCCGACCAGGACGGCATGTTGCCGCTACTCAACCGCCGCGCCTTCGTGCGCGAGCTGACGCGCTACATCTCCTTCACCGGCCGCTACAACACGCCGGCCTCGCTGATCTATTTCGACCTCAACCACCTGAAGAAAACCAACGACACCCATGGCCATGCCGCGGGCGACGCGGTGCTGGCCCATTTCGCCGACGTGCTGCAGGCCCATGTGCGCGACAGCGATTGCGTCGGGCGGCTGGGCGGCGATGAGTTCGGCGTGCTCTTGAGCCATGCCGACCAGGAACAGGCGCTGAAAAAAGCCGATGTGCTGGCCACGGCGCTGGAAACCTCGCCCACTGTCTGGAACGGCCATTCCATTCCGGTCAGCTTCGCCTATGGCGCCTTTGAATTGAAGTCGGGCGACAATCCCGACACCGCCATGGCGCGCGCCGACCAGGCGATGTACGCGCAGAAGAAATTGCAGCGATCGGCGGCAGAGTAGCGCTCAGTAATTCCTGTCCATCGCCTTGGCGACGGCGTCTGCCTTTTCCATCTCCGGCGTGTAAGGCGCGATCTCGCGGACCACACAGCTGCGCTTCAGGTTGTCCATGCCGGTATCGCGCAGCGAAACCAAAGCGTCGCCCCGTTCCACACAGGCCAGGCGCGACTGTTCCATGGTCTGAAACCCCAGCTGCTCACTATGGTCCAGCGCAGCGCAAGGCCCCGCAAACCCGACCTTGAACTTCTGCCTCGAACGATCAGTGACGATCACGCTGCGCCCACCCAGTTGCGCCGCGAAGCTGAAGGTCCGGGTGCGCTGCAGGCAGGCCGGCGCCGCAGCGGCGGGAACCGCGCAAAGGGTCATAAAAATCAGGGCCGCGAAGCGCATCCTAAGGATACGCAAGCGCGGCCCTGATGGATCAGGATGGAACTTCGAGGACTAGGCCATGGCCTTCTTGAGGTTCTCATCGACCTTGTCGAGGAAGCCTTCGGTGGTCAGCCACTTCTGGTCCGGACCAACCAGCAGCGCCAGGTCCTTGGTCATGAAGCCTTGCTCCACCGTGTCGACACAGACCTTTTCCATGGTCAGGGCGAACTTGGCCAGCTTGTCATTGCCGTCCAGCTTGGCGCGATGCGACAGGCCGCGCGTCCAGGCGAAGATCGAGGCAATGGAGTTGGTCGAGGTGGACTTGCCCTTCTGATGCTCGCGGTAATGGCGCGTCACCGTGCCATGCGCCGCTTCGGCTTCCACTGTCTTGCCATCGGGGGTGAACAGCACGCTGGTCATCAGGCCCAGCGAACCGAAGCCCTGTGCCACCGTGTCGGACTGCACGTCGCCGTCGTAATTCTTGCAGGCCCAGACATAGCCGCCGCTCCACTTGAGCGCAGAGGCCACCATGTCGTCGATCAAACGGTGTTCATAGGTAATGCCGGCCGCCTTGTACTTGTCGGCGAACTCAGCATCGAAGATTTCCTGGAACAGGTCCTTGAAGCGGCCGTCATAGGCCTTGAGAATGGTGTTCTTGGTGGAGAGATACAGCGGATATTTGCGCGCCAGGGCATAATTCATCGAGGCGCGGGCGAATTCGCGGATGGATTCGTCCAGATTGTACATCGCCATGGCGACGCCGCCGCCCGGCGCCTTGAACACTTCATGCTCGATGGTCTTGCCGTCATCGCCGACGAACTTGATCGACAAGGTGCCCTTGCCCGGGAACACGAAATCGGTCGCCTTGTACTGGTCGCCGAAAGCATGGCGGCCGACGACGATGGGCTGGGTCCAGCCGGGCACCAGGCGCGGCACATTCTTGCAGATGATCGGCTCGCGGAAGATCACCCCGCCCAGGATGTTGCG
>Ga0193716_1001406_pt1 | contig 13971 bp, 11 predicted proteins | sample U2c1metaG_FD_145901 | JGI IMG/M metagenome (GOLD analysis project Ga0193716, IMG submission 145901) | Soil microbial communities from a riparian zone of the East river system, Colorado, United States - U2c1 | ecosystem: Environmental > Terrestrial > Soil > Riparian zone | place: USA: East River...
CCCGAGCGTTGCCGCCTGCGATGCTCTCCGGAGTGGTCGAGGGAACGGGACGTGGAATCGTTGAATCGATCGAGACAGCAATCGCTGCTGTTCAGCATCGCTTGCCTCAGTCAGTCGAGCGCTATCTGATAACGGTCTGGCTCTTGGTCAGTGCCCTGCTCGCGCTCGGGATGATCACGGTACACCTGCGCCTGAGGGGAGCTCGACGCCACTGGCCCGCAACTCTTTTGCGCGGTGTCCGCGTGAGAGTCGCGCCGGAGATGGGACCCGCGGTGATTGGCCTCGCCCGCCCAGACATCATTGTCCCGCGTTGGTTGCTGGGCCGAGACTCGGAGGAACAGCAACTCGTGCTCGCGCACGAAGTCGAGCACCTCCACTCACGCGATCACCTGCTCCTCGCAGCTGCCTGTGCCGCCGTTGTGTTGGCTCCCTGGAATCCGGCTGTGTGGTGGATGCTCGCCCAGCTTCGCCTCGCCGTTGAGTTGGACTGCGACGCACGCGTCCTTCGGCGCGGCGTAGCGCCGCGCAAATACGGAGCATTGCTCATCGATCTCGCAGAACACTACTCCGGTTTTCGCCTCGAAGCGGCAACACTCGCCGAATCCTCTCATCTCAGCCAGAGACTAAACGCCATGAAACCCAACATCCCATCCTTTGCGCGAACACGCGGAATCGTAATCGGCATTCTTGCGTTCAGTGCAGTACTGATTGCTTGTGAGACATCAATGCCGACATCAACTCAAGTGTCGTCGGCCGGACGCCCGCCCGCCCCGCCAAATCGATTTTCACAGGCAAGTGACAGCGATGCTGTCTTTATGGTGAACGGAGTTGTAGTGCCGTCCGCTGAAGCGCGCGCGGTGCCGCAGCCGCAAATCCTCCGGCTTGACATCCTGCAGCAATCCGGGAAAAAGCCTCAAATACGCATCTTGACTCGCAAGGCCGCGGAGGCTGTCCATGCTCCGGATACTGTGCCGGTGAGTGTCGTATCCGCCGAGGCGTTATTGCACGTGGAACCGACTACCGCGAAACAACGCGATACCTGGCAGAATCACCACGTTATTGATCCAAAGGCGGTCTTTCCGGGCCTTATGCTCATCGACGGGGTTCGGGTCGATCGGGCGGCCGTAGATGCGCTGAATCCCGGAAACGTCGCCGGCTTTGACCTGATGAAAGGATCGGCAGCGGCTGTGGCGCGTTACAACGATCCGCTTGCGGCGGACGGAGTGATGGCTATTACGACGTTCTCAAAGACCAGACCATAAGTGACCATTCGTAGTCGGATTGAGCGGAGCCACGACAATCACTTCTTCAGCCCCGGCACGTTCTGACCGCCCTGGTGCAGAACCATGCGGGTCACCTTGCCGGCAGAATCTTTTTCGAACGTGATCTGCGCGTCGACCACCTTGAAAAAGAATTCGGTCGGAGTCTCGGCGAAAATCTGGAACCTCTGCTGGCCGGTGGCCTGCGCGTACAGGGAGGCACCCTCTCGCGTGACGGTGACGGAAAAGGTCGGAGCGAGCGCGTACTCGCCAACGTACGCCTCGAGTACAGCCTCATCCACGGCGATCGCGGTGCGCACCTTGGTCGAGGGAGGCGGCGCGAGCGGAGCGCGCTCGTCGATGAGATGGAAGCCGATATCGTCGGGTGAGACCGACTGGTTCGAGAGGACAATCGCACCACGATTGTTCGCCTGGTCGAACCCTATGAAGGTGCGATAGCCGCCCGTCCCGCCGTTGTGCCAGACGATCGAGCGCCCCATCGCGTTCAGGATATGCCAGTTGAGGCCAATGCGCATCTGAGCGCCATTCACATCGCGCCGCGCGAAATGGGTCGTCGCGAGGACGCGTCCGAGCGGCGCGCTGGTGCTGTCGAGATTCGCGGCGAGGAACTTCAACATGTCACTGACGGTCGAGCGCAGCGCACCGGCGCCCGCCAGCGTTGGCAGGTCCCAGTTTGCGACGACGTCGCCGGTCTCGGAATGTCCTGGAGCGAGGCGGCTCTTCATTGCCGGCGTCAGCGTGATCCGCGTGTCGTTCATTCCCAGCGGCCGAAGAATCCGGTCCGTGACGAGACTTTCGTAGCTCTTTCCGGCTCTGAGCGCGAGCGCATGACCGAGCAGTCCGACGCCGAGATTGGAGTACTCGTACTGCGCGCCAATGTCCCGCGTCAGCTCGTAGCTGGAGAGAAAAGCGTACATCTGCGCGACCGTGTAGTCGGCATACGGATTGTTGTTGTCCGCCGGCGTGAAATTCGTCGGCATGCGAGGCAGCCCAGACGACTGAGTGGCCAGATCGAGCAGGGTTATCTGCTTGCCGTTCCTCGACGGGATCCGAACCGACTTGGGAAGAAACTTGGCGACGGGGTCGTCGAGCTGGACCTCGCCCTTCGCGACCATGTCAGCCAGGAGCGAGGCGGTGAAGACCTTCGTGATCGAGCCAATCTCGAATACCGTGTTGCCGTCGAGCGGCACCCCTACCGCTCCCGACGATCCGGCGGTGTATATCCGTGATCGCCCGTGATCCAGAGTGGCGGCGACGAGTCCCACCGCGCGCTTGGTGTCGATCCTGTTCTGAAGAATGGCGTGGATCGCCGAGTCGGTGGGAACGGTAACCTGCGCCCCCAATTGCGAGGTCGCCAGCACGCCGAGCGCGGCGAGAGTCAGCAGGGGAACGAGACGAATCGGTTTGGTAGTCGTCATGGCCTCGAAAGTAAGCCTGGGCCCGGGATGAGGGAACTCTTGCGTCCAGGAGGATGTTTATATATACATTCCTTGTGCATAATATCCCAACTGCGGTCAAGCCGGGCCTCTCCCCCGAGAGAGCCGATTCATCCTCGTCTTCGGCGATGGTGCGGCGTGCTGTGCGCGCCGACGCCGGCCAGATCCTCGAGCTGGTGACGCAGTACGCAGCGCAGGGATTGATGCTCTCCAGGACGTTCGACCAGGTCGCCGGCCGTATCGACAGCTACGTCGTTGCCGCCGACAGCAACGGCCGCATCGTCGCGTGTGCAGCGCTAGAAGAGTATTCGCCGTCGCTGGCCGAGGTGTCGTCGGTCGCCGTGGCCCCCACGCACATGGGGAAGGGTCTGGGCAGTCAGGTCGTGCTCGGCGTCGAGCGGTTGGCCCGGGCGCGGGATATCGACGAGCTGTTCGCGCTCAGTCTCACCGACAACTTCTTCCTGTCGCTGTCCTACAAGCCGACGACGATCTCGCGCTACCCCGAGAAGCTCGCTCGCTACGACACGCTGTCGAAGTCCGGCGTCGAGATCGTTCCGAAGCGCTGCTTCCAGAAGGTGCTCGGCAAATCGTGGAGCGCTCCGCAGCTGGTCGCCCAGACGGTTCGGACCAAGCGAGCCAAGCGGAAAGCCGGCTGATTTCTTCCCGGTAGCGCCTTAACGCTATCCGGCCGCAACAGCTACCGTTCGACGATGTCTGCGAGGGCCTGACGAATGCTCGGGTCTGAGCTCCGCGACAAAGCAGAAATCGCGCGCCGCTTCAGCTGCGGATTCTGCTCGTTGCGCGCGATCCAGACCAGCTTGTCAGTCGCGCCCTTGTCCGAGAGACGCGAGTACACGTTGATCAGCGCGCCGCGCAGCTGTGGATCCGGCGTCGGATCGTAGAGTGCAAGCAGCGATGGCGTCGTCGCTCCCGAGCGAGCGAGGTAGTCCAATGCCCGCCGCCGCACATCGGGAGGGAGCTTCTCGTCCCGAACGACTCCGGCGAGCCACTGCACGTTGTCCGTTCCCCCAAGCTCGGCGAGCGAGGCGAGCACGGCATCGCGCGAGCGATCGCCGGTGAGACGCGGGTACAGCGAGCGCAGAAGCGCCGCGTCCTGGCCCGTCACGTAGTTGCGCCCAAGGCCGCGGATCGCGACCGCCTCCAGATCGTCGGGGAGATCGGTTCGCTGCGCCGTCGAGCGAAGAAACTGCCGCGCCCGCGGATCACCGGACGACGACAGCACTCTCATGCTCTCACGGCCGATCCACGAGTTGATGTTTCCACTCGCCAGCTGGACCAGTGGCTGAATCCCGGCGCCGTGATCCAGCCGGGATAGCACGTTGAGCGCCTGCGTTCGGACGCCCTGCACATCGCTTTCGTTGGTCGCGATCTGCACGAGCGCGGAGCCGATCTTGTCGAGCTGCGGGGCGTCGCTGCGTCCCAGACCGGACAGCGCGGCACGGCGGGTCTCGAGCGGACGATTCACATCGCGTCCGATCTCGAGGAGCTGTGACGTCGCATCGACGTTGTCGCCGAGAAGGGCGGCGAAGATCGCGTCGCGTCCGACTCGCCCGTCAGCGCGCGAGGCAACGCCAAGCAGATAGGCAGCCGCGTCCGCTGAAGTTACAGCGCCGAGATTCGTGACACCGGCGTCCACCGCAAGCGAAGCCGCGCCCACATAGGTGCGAAGAGCGATGATGTTCCTGTCGGCGAGGTCGATGACGACACGAACCGGTCCGGCCTGGCACTGGTCCGCGGTGTTCGACGAAAACGATCCGAAGAAGTTGCCCGAACCCGTGGAGATGTAGGTGCGTCCGTCACCGCAGACGCCGGGGCGCGCCGGAAAAGTGAACTGCGCCGACCGGTCGGCCACTGACGCGACGCGATTTGCGATCGACTGCCCGAGCGCCGGGGATGCCGACGCGATCGCGACGAGGGAGGCGACCGCGAGATTCGAGAGGCGGTTCGTCATTTGTCGATGATCTCCACTAGAAGCTTCTTTGTTCTCGGGTCGTTTTTCCGACCCAGCGCGGATATGGCGTAGCTTCTGAGATCTGGATCCGTCCCCGTGCGGGCGATGTCGAGAAGCTTGTCGGTGGCTTCGGGCTCGGGCCGCTGGGCGTAGAGACTGATCAACATCTGCCGGAGCGGCCGGTCGCCGGCGACGTCGTACATCTTCGCCAGATCGGCGATTGGAATCGTCGACCGCCCTGCGTAGCGCAGCGCCAGGGCGCGGACTTCGGGCGCCTCGTTCTGGTTTCGCACGATCGTCAGCAGCCATTGATCGTTGTCGCTCCCACCGGCACGCGATACGGCGCGAATCGCAGCTCCCTTGAGGCGCGGAGTCTCGAGACGCGAATAAGCCGCTCTGATGTATGCGCCGTTGTCGGGCGCATGCTCCGCGTCCATGCTCGACAGGGCGGAGATGCGCAGGTCTTCACTGAGATCGCTTCGTTCGACGATCGAGCGCAGGCTTTGCTTTGCGCGCGGGCTGTCGCTTCGGCCAAGGGCCGCGATGGCGGCCCTCTGGAGCTCCTCGTTGCCGGGAGTGCGCGCCATCTCTTCGATGGTGGTGATCGCCTGATCGCCGGGCATCGCCGCCAGAAAGCGGAGGGCTTCACCGCGGACTCTCAGATCGGGATCGTTGCGGGCCGCGCCGATCACGAGATTCATCGACTGTGCATCGGTACGCCGGCCAAGCATGTAGAGCGCCGCGCGTCGCAGACTTGCGGAACAGTCATCGCGTCGGGCGAGAAGTCGTGCGAAAATCGGAGTTGTGGATTCCGGATCGGTCTGCCCCAGCGATTTCAGCGCTTCCACGCGCACGGCGAGATCTTCGCGGTCGCACGCGCCGCTTGGTTGCGATGCAGCCGCGCTGAGGAGTCTTCTGGAATCCTGGTCTCCCTGTGCGGCCAGCGCGCCGCGGATCCGGGTTGCCAGCACCGGCGCATCCGTTTGAAGGGACGCCTGACGATAGGCTCTCCCACTGTCCTGGAGCGCGGTCAGCGCCTCGCGGAGATCGGCGGTGCCACCAATCCGATAAAGAGCAAAGGCTTTCCAATAGCGGGCGTCGGCGGCGTAGACGGAACTCGGAAACTTCTGCGTGATGTCGCCGAAGAGCGTGGCGGCGCGACGGTATTCGCCGCGGTTCAGGGCTTCGCGTGCGAGACGGTAGAGAGAGTCGGCGGGATCGGACTGAGCCCATGCCTTCGGAGGATCGCTGGAGATTCCGCTGAATTGCCGCTCGAACGGCGATTGCCCCTGAACCCATTCTATCGCGCTGGCTGCGCGACCCATCGCGTCGCGTGCGGCCTTCGGCGCCAATGTGACCGACCAGGATGGCATCGGAGTCATAGGGGCGATCGTCGGCATTGGAGGCATCGGCGCCATGGGCACTATCTCGGGCGTATCCGGAAAGTCCGGAAAATCCGGCGTATCCGGGAAGTCGAGCATGTCCGGGAAGTCGGGAAAGTCCGGCATATCCGGCACGCCGAGCATATCCATTTCCGCCAACACGGGCATTTCCGGCATCAGAGGCATCTCGGGCATGACAGGCATCTCGGGCATCTCAGGCATGGCGGGCATCCCAGGCATCTCCACCGCCCATGGGGCGAGGTGGAACTGCATATCCATGTCGATGTCCGAATCGATGCTCATGTTGCCCGGCGGCATCATCTCGAGGTCAATCTTCATTTTGTTCAGCGCATCGAGTTGGTCATCCAGATCGATGACGTCACCCGTGAACCATTCGGGCGCCACGACTGGAGTGCCCCTCGCCCTGGGAGCAGGAGTCGGCTTTCCCCTGGCCGGTTTTGTGGCCTTCGAAGGAGGCACTGGTGCCGCGGGAGGAGTCGGGTTCTGCGCCTGAATCGAGAGGGCGCAAATTCCCAGCGCGGCCGCAATGAAGGTTGTTCTGATCATCCTTGCCTCATTCTGAGGATTGAGTGGTTGCTACAGCGGAATTGAGACGCGAAAGGACGTCTCCCTGGTCGACTGCCTGATGAATGAGATCCAGATCGCCCATGTTCTTCTCGCTGCGCAGCCTGGCAACCTGCACGAGGACGAGCTCGAGATCTTCGAGGAGCGAGTGGAGCTTCGGATCCTGCGTGGCCGCCGGTGAGTCGATGAGGAGTCGAGTCGTCACGAGGAGGTCCGTTGCCTTGGCGGCAAAAACCGCATCCGTCTTTCCGTTGGCATCCTTCCCGGGGAGCGAGATGAGAAGCGCGGCCGCCTGCCCGAGGTAACGATTGGTCTGATCCCGATAAATGTCGGCGACGGCTGACGTGTCGGACGCGTTGGGATTCGCCGCGATTGCCGACGGTGAGGCCGCGCTCTCCGCCGGTTTCGCTCCGCTCGGGAGGTATCGGCCAACGCCGATCCCTATGAGGAGGGCCGCGGCGGCAGCGAGCCATGGTGCGCGCGATGTCATCCCGCGGTGCGTGGGGGCGATCTGGACCGGCGCATTGAAGTGCGCGTCCTCGATCACCGTCCACATCTCGTCGAATGGCGGCTCCGGGGGTTTGTTGAAGCTCCTCGGCAGCTCGCGGATCACGTCGTCGAAGCGGTTGTCGTCCATCATCCTACTCCTTGAATGCGGCCAGCTCGTGCCTGAGCTGCGCCCTTGCCGCGGATAGCCTGCTCTTGCACGTCCCCTCGGGGACGCCCAGGATGCCGGCGATTTCCGCGTGCGTGTATCCCTCTATGTCGTGCATTATCAACGTCATCCTGTAAGCGTCCGAAAGATTGTCCACCGCCCGCGCGATGCATTCCTTGAGGTCCGGGTCCGACTGTGGAGCGGTGACTTCAATCGAATTTGCCTCGTCGAGAGCTACTTCACGTGTCAGCCGCAGCTCACTGCGTCTCGCATTGGAAACTACGGTTACCACAATCCGGTGCAGCCAGGTCGAGAACGCGGCGTCCCCGCGGAACTGCGAGAGCCGGGAGAACGCGCGGATGAACGTGTCCTGCGTGAACTCCCTGGCCTTCTCCGCGTCCCCGCTCAGTCGAAACGCGAGCGAGTACACGCGTGGCGCGTGCGTGTCGTACAGCGTACGCCCGGCCAACCGATCCCCCGCGATGACCCGGGCGATGAGCTGTGTCTCGTTCACGCGGTCGTGTATCTGCCGCTGATCTCTGTCGCGACCATTTTCTGTAAGGTTCGACACGGGTACTTGCATAAGCGTTCGGTCAGGTTTTGAACTGCAGCTGAACGGGCGGGAGGCGCGAGTAGCGTAGGTGCCAGCTCGTTAGTTCACTACGCCGGGACTGCATCGGCGGGTTCAATTACAGCAAACGACAACTCAACTGAACACGTCGTCAGCTTGAGCTGGCCAAATCTGACAGCCGTCAGGCTCAAAACGTTGGGACGCCACCATGTGGCGTGATGGCAAAGGCAGTTGTTTGTGCCATGACTCGCGCCAATAACGTCCCGACGTAGTGAGCCTGATGGCTGCCAGCTGCAAAGCTCAGGCTGACGACGTGTTCAGTTGCGTTTGCAGTTGCAGTTGTTTGACGCCGCGGATCCCGTCCTTTTGCAGTTACGAACGCAAGAGTTCGAGCGCAATACTTGACAAAGTCAAGTATCTTGAGATCTTCGGGGAGCAGGAGGTCAAATGAGCAAATCCACCCCGGCTGCGCTCGACTCGAATGTGCGGGCCGTCAGAGCTTTCAATCGCTTCTACACGCAACGCATCGGCGTTCTGCAGCGCGGAATGCTTCGCAGTCCTTATTCACTCGCGGAGGTACGCGTTCTCTACGAACTCGCACACGGGACTGACCTCACGGCCACGGATCTTCAGAGGCTTCTGGGCCTCGATCCCGGCTATCTCAGTCGCATGCTTCGCAGCTTCGACCGCGGTGGGATGGTCTCGCGCGACCGTTCAAAGAAGGACGGCCGCCAAAGCTTCATCCGCCTGACCGCAAAAGGGCGCCGAGTTTTCTCTGGTCTCGATGCGCGGCAATCGGGTGAGGTCGGCAAGATGTTACAGGTGCTCTCGCAGGGCGGCCGGCAAAACCTGATCGCATCCATGCGGGCAATTCAAAGCGTTCTGGCGGGCAAGGATGCCGGCAAGGCCAGTATTTCTGTTCGAACGCACCAGCCAGGAGATATGGGCTGGGTGATGTTCAGACACGGCGTCCTGTACGCACGGGAGTACGGCTGGGACGACCGCTTCGAGGCATTGGTCGGCGAGATCGTCGTCAACTTCCTCGGGAATTTTGACGCGAAGCGCGAGCGCTGCTGGATCGCTGAGATCGACGGAGAGCGGGCCGGCTCGGTCTTCCTCGTCAAGGACACCGCCACGACAGCAAAGCTTCGCCTGCTTCTCGTCGAGCCCGATGCACGCGGGCACGGAATCGGAAAGCTCCTTGTGAATGAGTGCATCGATTTCGCGCGGAAGGCCGGGTACCGCAAACTCACGCTCTGGACGAACAATGGGCTCGATGCGGCGCGACACATCTACCAGGCAGCTGGGTTCGCGCTGGTGAGCGAGGAAAAGCACGACAAGTTCGGCGAGGGGCTTACCGGACAGTATTGGGAACTCGCTCTCTAAACGGGCGGGGTTGGAACGGTTGAACTGCAACTGAACACGTCGTCAGCCTGAGCTTTGCAGCTGGCAGCCATCAGGCTCACTACGTCGGGACGTTATTGGCGCGAGGCGTGGCACAATGAGCTGCTTTCTATCACGCCACATCATTGCGTCCCGACGTTTAAGCCTGACGGCTGCCAGCTTTAGTCAGCTCAAGCTGACGACGTGTTCAGTTGCAGTTATCTGACGCCCCGTCTATCGACCAGCCCCGCCTCAATCGACATTCTGAGCTCGTAAGGAACGACGGGCACCGCGATATCCGCGCTCCGATTCCAGCCGAGCGACTGGGCGTGAACGCGGATCATCACCTCCTGCGCTTCGGCGGGATCGCCGAATGGGGTTTTTCTCCAACGGTAGCTCTCGCGCAGGATCTGCGACGTCATGCGGAGGCTCGCCATCGACGCGTGCGATGTGAGTGTGACCAGCGCTCCGCCTCCTTCGTGCGCGGCGCGGGATAGCCGCACCGTCTCCGTACCCTCGGGTTCCAGGCCCGCGATGACGACGAGCGAGAACCCTCCGCAGCGGAGAAGCTCCTCCGCTCCGCGAAGTCCGTGCTTTCGATTGCGCGGGCGGACGAGGATCGGGCCCTCTTCCCAGAATGGACCCGCGACGGTGCCGAGCCCGTCGATCCAGACCGCTCTCTCGCCCTGGGCGACGGTGGTGTGACACGCAGCTCTGAGCACCGCTGTCGCTCCGCCCTGCGGCATCCAGACGGTGAGCCGACCTCGAGGAAGACCACGCCCGGGAAGAATTGCATCGAGCACATCGATGCCCGTCGCCACCGGCTCCGCGGTCCGATGTGTGACCGGTGTCGCATCCGGAAATCGATGCTCGATGAGGGCGCGGATGGCGGCGTTGCGGTCTGACATTGCTCTGCTAGAATACCCCGAACATATACCGAAAGCAACAGCATTTTGCGGGCACGTGGTGTACCACAGACTCCAACCGGGCCTGGATTATGAACTACCGAGGCCAACATCCCCCGCCGGCCCCAAACTCTTAAGCAGAACTGATGCAATACGTTTTTCATAAATTGTCGTCTATCCACATGCTCGCTTCATTCGCTCTCATAGCTTCCCTCGCCTGCGCAGCCGCCAAGGATGCGCGGCCTTCGCCCGGCGTCGAGGAGCTTCCGCCGGCCGGTCCGCCGCTCGCGGTTGTGACGCCCCAGGGTGTCTCCGGAACCGCCTCATCGACGCCGTCGACTCCAAAAACGGCTTCGAGTACGGCATCGAGTGGCGCCAAAGACTCGGCTGCCAAGGAGCCGCCGATCACTGTCCCTTCAGTGAAGGGACGCACCGGAAAAGACAGCCTCGCCCTCGTTAGAGCCGTCAGGGCGGGACTTGAGAACTCGGCATGGCCGGTGAAAACCGCGCCTCCGCTCCCGGGCTCCATCCTTCCCGCTCATAGAATCGTTGCCTACTATGGGAATCCGCTCTCGAAGAGGATGGGAATCCTTGGAGAGCTGCCGCCGGACCAAATGCTGGCGCGCCTCGACAAGGAAGTCGCCGAGTGGCAGAAGGCGGATCCATCCACTCCGGTTACGCCCGCGCTGCATCTCATCGCGGTCGTGGCCCAGGGGTCGCCCGGACGTGATGGGAAGTATCGTCTCCGCATGGCCGACACGCTCGTCGAGAAAATCACAACGTGGGCGGCAACGCGAAACGCTCTCGTCTTTCTCGATGTGCAGGTGGCCCAGAGCACCGTACAGGAGGAGCTGCCGCGCCTCATTCCATTTCTCAAGCGCCCCAACGTGATGCTCGGCCTCGACCCCGAGTTCTCGATGAAGCCGCGGAAGGATAAGAAGTCGGGCGAGATGGTTACCGACAAGCCGGGCGCGCGGATCGGCACGATGAGCTCTGACGACGTGAACTACGCGATCGGGCTATTGTCGGACATTGTCACGAAGAACAATCTCCCTCCCAAGATTCTCGTCGTTCATCGCTTTACGCACAGCATGCTCACCACCGCGAACAAGATTCGACTCGACCCGCGGGTTCAGGTAGTCATCAACATGGACGGGTGGGGCGCGCCGTGGCTCAAGTACGATTCGTACCGCGTCTACGTCGAGCAGGAGCCGGTGCAGTTCACCGGATTCAAGATCTTCTATCACAACGACGCCAAAAAGGGCGATCCCCCGCTGACGCCGGCGGAAGTGCTGCTGCTGAATCCGAAACCGCACTACATCCAGTACCAGTAGTCGCTCGCTGGGCGGGAGGTAGAGTCATATTATTGAACGGCCGTCACCGATTGTGACGGCCGTTCTTTCTTGGTGGCACCGCGGGGGAGCCTGATGACGACGAGACGGGAATTTCTGTCGAGCATGGCCGTGGCGGGACTGGCGGCGCAGCCGGTGTTTCGCGAGCAGGCGATGAGATCGCTGTTCCGCGCGAACGCGATCGCGGGTGATCGCTCTCCTCTAGCTGTCGCCGACGACGAGTCCTACTGGGCGGAGATACAGCGCGCCTTCGACTCCGACCACACGATGATCAATCTCAACAACGGCGGCTGCAGTCCGACCCCCAGCCACGTTCTCGAGGCGATGATCAGAGATCTGAGGTTCTCCAACGAGCTGCCGGTTGAGCACATGTGGCGCGTGCTCGAGCCGCGGGTCGAAAGCGTGCGTCGCGATCTCGCCGGCGAATTTGGATGCGACCCCGAGGAGATGGCGATCACGCGCAACGCTTCGGAAGCGAATGAGATCATGATCTTCGGGCTGGATCTCAAGCGCGGCGACGAAGTCGTGGTCACGAATCAGAACTACGGAAGGATGATCACGTCATGGGAGCAGCGCGTGCGGCGCGACGGGGTCGTCCTGAAGCAGGTCTCGTTCAAGGTCCCGCCTCCCTCGGATGACTACCTCGTCGACCAGTTTCGCGCAGCGATCACGCCGCGCACGAAGGTGATCGAGGTCACGCACATCACCAACCTCACCGGTCAGATAATGCCGGTGCGCAAAATCGTGGAGATGGCGCAACCGCTTGGAATCCAGGTGTTCGTCGATGGCGCGCACGCGTTCGCGCACTTTCCGTTCAAGCGCGATGATCTCAAGTGCGACTACTACGGAACCAGCCTGCACAAATGGCTGCTGGCGCCGGTGGGCACCGGATTTCTGTACGTGCGCAAGGACAAGCAGAAGAATCTGTGGCCGCTCATGGCCGCGGCTGCAACGCAGGACAACGACATCCGGAAGTACGAGGAGATTGGAACGCACCCCGCCGCAAATCACAACGCGATATCGGCGGCGATGGCGTTCCATCGCGGAATCGGCGTCGATCGAAAGATCGCGCGGCTCCGCTTTCTGCGTGACCGGTGGGCGAAGCGGGTTGTGGCCGAAAGCTCGCGCGTCAAAGTGCTCACGCCGCTCGACGACAAGCAATCGGGCGCTATCGCGCTCTTTCAGGTCGACGGTATCGACAACGTCAAACTCGGCGCCTGGCTTCTCACGCAGCACCGGATCGTGAACACGCCGATCGTGCATCCGGAGTTCAAGGGAATCCGAATCACTCCCAACGTTTACACGACGCTCGACGAGATCGACCTCTTTGCCGACAAGGTGCTCGAGGCGGCGAAGAAGGGAATTCCGGCATAGAAGTGACAATCCAGCGGCTGATAACGGGGAACCGTTGAGCGTTTCTCTGCTGGCGTTGTTTCTGGTGATCGGCTCTTTTGGAGCCGGTTTGCTGGGTGCGCTCACGGGATTGGGGGGAGGGCTCGTCGTCGTTCCGATGATGACGCTTGTCTTTCATATCGATCTCAGATATGCGATCGGAGCTTCGCTGGTGTCTGTGATCGCGACATCCTCCGGTGCCGCCGCGGCGTACGTGCGCGAGGGATTCACGAACGTGCGGGTGGGGATATTCCTCGAGGTTGCGACTACGGTGGGCGCGCTGACGGGCGCGGCGATTTCCGGATTTATTCCGACCAGCGCGCTGGCGGTGCTCTTCGGCCTCGTCCTTCTCTATACCGCTTATCGCTCTCTTCGAGCGCCGGAAGAGCACCCAACCGACCTGCCACCAGATCCGCTTGCGGTGCGCCTCAGGCTGAATTCCACCTATCCTACTCCCGAAGGGGTGCGCGCGTACTCGGTGCAGGGAGTGAAGACGGGATTCGCTCTCATGCTCGTCGCCGGCATTCTGTCAGCTCTGCTCGGGATTGGATCGGGAGTCGTGAAGGTGTTGGCAATGGACCACACGATGAAGCTTCCGTTCAAGGTCTCCACCACGACCAGCAATTTCATGATCGGGGTCACTGCGGCGGCGAGCGCCGGCGTTTATCTCCACCGGGGCTACATAGAGCCCGCACTGGCCTTCCCGGTCATGCTCGGAGTATTGGCCGGTGCTTTGCTCGGCGCTCGCATTCTCGCCGGCGCAAAAACGCTCTGGCTGCGCCGGATATTCACGACCGTTGTCGTAGTGCTCGCGCTCGAAATGCTCTACAAGGGTCTGAGAGGCGGGCTTTGACCGGACTCAAAAAGCCACAAGCGGAACTGGTTCTCAGAGACAGCCGCGACGAGCGGGTGGAGCTCATTATCGGCCGCCTGCTTCAATGGGGAGTGCTGTTAGCGGCGATCGTGGTCGCGGCGGGCGGCATGCTTCTGTTGGCTCAGTACGGGCACACTGCGGCGAGTTTTCAACAGTTCAGGGGCGAGGACTCCGCGCTGCGAAG
>Ga0193716_1001408_pt1 | contig 13962 bp, 16 predicted proteins | sample U2c1metaG_FD_145901 | JGI IMG/M metagenome (GOLD analysis project Ga0193716, IMG submission 145901) | Soil microbial communities from a riparian zone of the East river system, Colorado, United States - U2c1 | ecosystem: Environmental > Terrestrial > Soil > Riparian zone | place: USA: East River...
TGAAGTCGGTCAATAGAAAAGTTCCGAACTCGTTGAAGTTGCCATCCTTGAACACCAGCAGAAACTTGCATCCATCCGGCCCGAGGCCCTGGATCGAGTGCGGAATGCCCCCGGGGAACAACCACAGGTCGCCTTCATGCACATCGCTCACAAAGGCCCGTCCCTGCTGGTCAACTGCCGTGATCCGCGCGGAACCGTACAGCATCAGCGCCCACTCCGACGCAACATGCCAATGCAGTTCGCGGATGCCGCCGGAGATCAGCCGCATCTCCACGCCAGCCATGGTCTTCGAGATCGGCAGGTCGCGCACCGTTACCTGCCGCGTCCATCCGCCGCCCTCGACCCGCTTATGCGCGAGCGAAAACGAATACTTGAACGGAGGCTGTCCGCCCGAGTCCGTCTCTGGCGGCCACACCGAGTCCTGGTTCTGCCCATCCAGAACCGTGTTGTCTTTCGGTCCCGGCTGGCTCTCGTTGATCCCGGTATGGGTATCCGTGGGATAAATCTTGCTCTGCTGACCCTGGGCTTGCATCCCCGCTGCTGCGACCAGAAGAGCCGATCCGGCCTCGAGAAATCGACGCCGGCTTAACTTGGATTGGTCATTTCCGTCTGACATGTTTGTTTGTCCCTCTCTTTCAAATCCCGAAACCTTGATATATGAAATACGACACTCGAACCGATACTCTGCAAAACAAGCCCTATGGTGCAGAAGCGCTTTCCTCGTGGCTTATTTTGAAGCGATAGGTCAGTCCAAAAAATGCAAGCGTCAGCGGAGCGCCATGCGAATTCTCCCGCATCACCGTTCCCGGAGAAAAATGCCCTACACCCACGTTCATCACCAGGTAGTCGTGGATCACCCACTTGCCCGATGCGTCGAACTCCCTGCCAATATCTCCGCTCAGAAATCCAGTCGTCGGTGCCTTCACTAGCGTTGCCGCACTGCCACTGTAGATGTTGTCGAACCTTGAAGCGACCTGCAGCCATTCCTGCTGAACCAGCACCGTAACATGTTTCGCCGGCGTCAGGTCCAGGTTCATCCGCTCCTGTTTGATGTTCTGAAAGCCGAACAGGTCAGTCAATCCAAACGCATTGTGGTTGCTGGGATATTGCTGATCGAACGTATTGATCTTGTTCAAATCCTGACGCGTATTTCCCGACGCATAGTCATACTCGCCCAGAACACGCGGCTTCAGGAAAAGCTTCTGCAGCGTGTATCCGGCCTTGATATAGCCTGCGCTGGAGTCGATCGAGTCGTTCGAGTAGCTGCCTCGCTGAACCGCGATCAGACCATCGAAATCAAATCCATTTGGAAGTTGGCCCGCCGCCTCAACTCCCGGCGTTACCGCAGTCTCCGTACCGAAGGTCCCCTGCTGGCTCTGTACCCGCGGGAATGCCTTGACATAGACAAACGGCTGAATCACCGCATGTGGCACCCACGTCCCTATCGTGCCGACAGCGCCGAAAAAAGTCAGTCCGGCGCCGTGCGTGTCCAGCGAAGTCGGATGAACCGCTACGACGGATGTCGCGAACAAGTCCAGGCGATTCTTATCTCCAACCCGCCCGAGAAAGCCGTCCCAGGTGCGGCTGTTGTTCGTCCAGTCGCTGATACCGACCAGACGCTCGCCGCCGTATTTCAACTCCTGCCGCCCCGCGATGATCGTGTACTTCTTGAAGTGGAAGTCGAGGTATGCCTGTCGGGCATCGAACGTGTCCCGCATATTGGCCGCGGTGTATTGGAGCGGCAGACCCAGCGCATGCGTATCCATGAACTGGATATAGCCGGTGAGATATCTCGACGGGCGAACTTCCAGTCCGCCATAAGCACGCGTCATCTCATAGTGCTGTCCGTTGCCCGAGATGTAATTGTCCGAGGTCTGGTTCTCCGTCCGTCCGCGTAGCTCTCCCTCAAACGTGGCCCACCTCGGAACACCGCTCAAGTGCAGGGGCTGCACCTTTCCCAGAATCTGGGGATACTCAATGTATTGCACCGCCGATTGCTGCGCCGAGACATGCGACACCAAAACCAGCCACACCGGCAACCCAAGAAATAGACCCTTTTTCAGGGTTACGTTGCCTATTAGTTTCTTCAGCTGTGAACTCACGTTCACCCCCAAATCATAGATATTGCCAAGTCCCTAACGGCCTCTGTTCAGCCTTGTAGAGTGCAGACTTTTACTGCCTGTAAATCTGATGGCAATTGGGGAGCCAAACATTGCGTTCGTTTGTAGAGCTATTTGGAGGCACTTCAATAAAAGGGAAATTAAGTACGTTTAGGGAGGGCGTTGATCGCCCGAAAAACACTACCCTTTATTCGGGGCAATGTTTTTGGGACGGGTTGTGGGACAGTTCCAAGCCCCGTGAACCGAGCCATTTGGCAGTGTCTGAAGCCTGTCCGGAAAACGGTCATTTTCACGACATAATGCGATTTTGAGCAATTCGTGGAACTTGGAAGACCTTTGGGTTCCTTTGTCCGCATATCGTTCGCGTACATAAATTCTCTTTATTCAAGTGACGCCGATCACCGCGCCATTGAAGAACAATGCGCAAATCTTCACCAGCCCTGTCGCAAAAAGAAGCATCGGACCTCTGTGCCCTCGTATGGTCTTCGAAAGCTGCGATACGTTCTCTTTGGTTTGCCAAATCCTGGGCCCTCGCTGGCAGCGGATGCACAGTTCGGTCCAAGGTATCGCCTCAAATGCATAGGGCGATTTCGTCTCCGCATTACCGAGCTTGGCCAGTTGGATCTGGTTCTCCTTCATACAAGTTGTGTGTCAATCGTCGCTTTACACGCACGAGTGCAATCGCTCTGCGCACTAGAGGCTGTTATGAACTTTGCGAACTGTTGCCGTTGTTCTTTCTACGCCTGAGCCCTGTTTTTCTTGTCAAGCCCTCGAACAGGATTTATTACGCAGCTCCGCACGCAAGTCAGACAAAAACAATGGCTTAGTCACCGAAAATAATCTCCTGCGAAGTGCGTATTAGTTTCACCCAATCGGCTATAGTTAATACAGAGTCAGAAAAGCCCCGGCCAACCGCCGGGGCTTCTTCTTTAAGCCGTAAACCATTTAGAAAGACGAATTTAGCCGTAACCACTTTAGAAAGACGAATTTGCAAGGGGGTACATCGCTAACTTGTTCAATTTATGTAACTTGCGCCAGGATACCCCCGGGGGGGGGGTACCCCCTCAAAGAAAGTAGTACTGCAATCCCGCTGGGATCGTAGCTCATAACAGGCTCTAGAGTGCTAGAGAACCTTTCCTACACGTGAAAGGTGTGGAGAGAAAACTACTTAGGTAAATTTGTAAGGCTGACTAAGAAACGCATCAAGAGTGGCATTGCAGATGCTCTTAGAGGGAAGACGCATGCGGTAAGCAATGCGAATCGAGGAGATCTATGAAGAACGTAAGCAAACTAATTGTAAGGATGGGGTTGCTATCCCTGTTGTCCGTGATGCCGCTCGCTGCACAGATCGTTAACGGCGTGGATTTTACAGCCTCATTTCCGTTTTACGCAGGCAACACCAAGATGCCGGCGGGCTCCTACAAAATCATCGAGTCCGATATCGATGCAAGCATATTGCAGATCCAGAGTAACGATGGCGTGCCTTTGGTGTTCGTTGACGTCATACCCACCCATTCTGCGCAACCTCATCCCCACTCCGATGTCACCTTCCACAAATACGGAGACACCGAGTACCTAAACCGGATTTGGGTCGAAGGTCAGGAATATGGCATGAAGTTGATACCACTAAGGCTGAAATGAAAGCAGCCGCGAACGCTAAGGTTGTGGAACATTCACTATCCCCCAGCCTACGGTAGCGAACAGCGCTCCCTTAGGTTTCATCGAGGCGGGTAGAGTCGTATACCGCACAGCGGAAGCCGCCTTACATCGGGAACCAGCGGACGACACCAATATTTTGAGCCACTATAGATGCGGGAGCTGCCTTGAATCCCTTCGACGGGAGCTTACCGTACTATTTTGACGTTTCGTGTGGTGATCCCTTAAGTCGGTTCACTGTTCCATTGCTCCCCAGACCCCAATAAGGGTGGTGCGTTTCGAGCGATCAACGCTCCTCCGCAAACCCTCAACGTACTTAAAATTTCCGTTATTGAAGTGCCCCCTGATCGGTTGCGAGGTTTCGGCGTGAGCGCTCCGGAGAAATCCCGGATAAAATATGAGCGTGGGACATCCATGTCCATTTTCCACCCAACTAAGGTCAGGTTTGCGTTCGGGACCGCTTTGGTCGTGCTCAGCGCGGCCGGAATTCTATTATCGCGGGACATTTCGCGGATGGAGCAAACCGTCCGCCAAGTCTCCGAGGCACAGGCGGTTAAAGAGCGGCTGGACGACATTTTGCAAGCATTCCGCGATTCAATAAGAGCCTCGCGTGGATATGCGCCTGACGCGGTTCAACTGCAGCGCCAGTCAGTCGAATCCATACAGACGGCGGTCAGGGATGTCCGCGAGGGTACAATCGGCAAACCAGACCAGCAGCAGCGCATCAGCTTATTGGAAGCAACCCTGGATCAAGTCATAACATTGGAACAGCGAAGGCTGGGGGTTGTCGAGCGAAAAGGAGTTGGTTCCGGTGATGCTTTGTTTCGTGAGGGCCATGGCAATGAATTGGACGATCGGATCCGGCAAATTATCTCTGAGATGAAGTCATCGGAGGACTCCGTCCTTCGGTGGGAGAAGGAAGAGCGAGATCGCAGAGGGCGCACAGCGCGAAAAGTATTCTCCTCCAGCGTTGTCTTGGGATTCGCGATTCTCTTTGCTGTCTACTACCACCTGGAACGCGAGATCAGCCGACGCCAGCGCTCCGAGTCCAGGTTGATTCATTTGAACCGGCTTTATGCGTTCCTAAGCCAAGCCAACCAAGCGGTTGTCCGTGCGCCGGCGGGTGACGATCTGTTCCGTCAAGTTTGCCAGGTAGCGGTGGAGCACGGCCAATTCGTCATGGCCTGGATTGGAATGCCGGATGCCGAAACCAACCTCATCAAACCAGTTGCCTGGTCGGGCCGAGAAGACGGATATCTCCAGATTGTCCAATTCTATTTCTCCGCTGACTCGGATGTGCCGACTCGTTCAGGTTCAGTAATCGTGCCTCACGATGGTCGCCGAGTGCTGAACATCATTGACCGTGATCCCTCGCTGCTTGTTCCCTGGCAGGAGGAGGCGCTTCGACGCGGCTACCATTCATGCGCCGTGCTCTCGATCAAGTTACAAGGGAAAGTTGTCGGCGTCCTCGGCGTTTACGCGGACCAGCCCGGTTTCTTTGATGACGACAGCCTCCGCCTGCTCGACGAGGTTATTTCCGATATCTCCTTCGCGCTCCACACGATCGATCAGGGGGAGCAACGCCGAATAGCAGAAGGTGAGATTCGTCGGCTAAATGAAGAACTCGAACAAAGAATCCTCGAGCGGACTTCCCAACTTGGCGAGGCGAACAGGCAGTTGGCCAAGCAGAATGAGGAGTTAGCGCGAGCGAGCCGCATGAAGAGCGAATTTTTGGCGCGAATGAGTCACGAGTTCCGTACGCCACTCAACTCCATCATCGGATTTTCCGATCTGCTTGCAGAGGAAGGAGAGGGCGCTCTGGAAGACGCTTATGCCGACTACGTCCGCCACGTGAGTGAAGGGGCACACCATCTGCTGGCCCTGGTAACTGACATACTGGATCTTTCCCGAATCGAAGCCGGCCGAATTGATCTGCGGCATGAGGAGTTTGCCGCCGCAAATGCAATTTCTGAGGTTCTCTCGGTCACAGGACCCTTAGCCGAAGCCAAAGACATCGAACTCCGCGGCGACGTGCCCCCCACGGTCTTGGCGTATGGTGATCGAACTCGTTTCAAGCAGATTCTTTATAACCTACTGAGCAATGCCGTCAAGTTTACGCCGGTTGATGGTGTCGTCCGGGTCACCGCCGAACCGAATTACGGCGAGATCCGCTTTTGTGTAACCGACACGGGCATCGGCATACCGCACGACCAGCGGATCGCCATCTTCGAGGAGTTCACACAAGTGGCGCCGGCCGTTAGCGGTGTGAAGGAAGGAGTAGGGCTGGGCTTAACCATTACGAAACGAATCGTAGAACTCCATGGCGGGCGTATTTGGGTTGAGAGCACTCCGGGAGAAGGAAGCCGTTTCTTTTTCACAATGCCAACTGGCCGCGCCGGCGAGCACGGTTCAAAGCAAGGGTCATCGGAGTACAGCGTAGAAAATTATGGAGAAGATCTTAATCGTAGATGATAATCGACCGAGCCGCGACCTCATTCGCGCAATTCTGAAAAAGGTGCACTGTAACGTCGTTGAGGCCACGCACGGCCAGGAGGCGCTCGACCTGATGCAGCAGGAACGACCCGATTTAGTCCTTTTAGACATCGATATGCCAGGCCTTGACGGGCTGGCGGTGATCAAGAAGATTCGGGAGGACACCTCGCTTGCTGACTTGCCTGTGGTAGCTGTCACAGCGTTTGCGATGGAAGGCGATCGCGAAAAGGGTATGGCCGCCGGGTTCACAGCGTATCTAACCAAGCCTGTGCGAGCGGCCATCTTGAGGCAACAGGTTCAGCAACTGCTTGGCGAGCGAGCCTGATGGATGAACACATGGAACAGCATCTTGTCACCGTAGTTGCCATTGATGACGACAAGAGAAGTCTTGACTTCATCAAGGCTGCTCTGAAGCGCCACCCTGTGGAGATTCTGACCCAAACCGATGCCGAAACCGGATTGAAGATGGTGCTCGACCGACGTCCGCAAATTGTGCTGCTGGATCTCATGATGCCGGGGATGAATGGGCTGGAAGTATTGGATTGTATTGTCGAGGCCGCTCCTGAAACGGAGGTGATTCTCATCACAGGACAATACTCGACGGAATCCGCCGTCGAGGCCATCCGCCGTGGGGCCAGCGATTACATCACGAAACCAATAAATCTGAATTCGCTGCGGGATAGAATTGGAAAGCTTGTAGCCGAAGCGCAGCAACGGCAGACGGCGCTGCAACTCGACGCTGAACTCCTCAAGACATACCAGTTCGAGAGCATGATCGGGCGCAGCCCGCTCATGCTTCAGGTTTTCGCCAGAATCCGGCGTGTTGCACCCCATTATCGTACGACTCTCGTTACAGGTGCGAGTGGGACCGGCAAGGAATTAGTAGCAGCTGCATTGCATCGGCTCAGCCCCGTCTCGAACAACCGTCTCGCGGTTTGCAACTGTTCGGCAATTGTGGAAACGCTATTTGAGAGCGAGCTTTTCGGACATGTTCGAGGAGCGTTCACCGGAGCAGGGCAGGATAAAGTCGGTTTGTTCGAATACGCCCACGGCGGAACTGTGTTCCTGGATGAAATCGGTGAGATTTCGTTGGAGATGCAAGCCAAGCTGCTGCGTGTACTCGAAAATCGCGAGATCCAACGCGTTGGCTCCCCTGTGGTAAAGAAAGTGGACGTGCGCGTGATCGCGGCAACGAACCGTAATCTTCAGGAATTGATCGCTGAAAAAAAATTCCGCGAAGATCTCTATTACCGATTGTCCATGGTAGAGATCGAATTGCCGCGATTGGCAGATCGCAAGGAAGATTTGCCGCTTCTACAGCGTTTCTTTATAGAGCAGTTTGCTGAACAGTATGGCAAGGCTGTCAAGGGCATCACTCCTCGGGCCCAGATCGTGCTCGCGCGATATCCGTGGCCGGGGAACATCAGAGAGTTGCGGAGTGTCCTCGGCAGCGCGTGCATGATGGCAGAGGGCGAGCTGATTGATGTGCGAGACTTGCCCGAACGGGTGCGAGCTCGTGCAGCAGAGGCGGAGACTGAAAACACAAACGAGCTGTTGACCCTTGCTGAGGTAGAGCGCCACCATGTGTTACGGGTCCTTGAGCAATTGGGAGGCAACAAGGTGCAAGCCGCCAAAATCCTGGGGATCAACCGTGCTACCGTTTATAGGATCGTGAACGAGCCAGATCCCGGTGAAGAAGCGGCGGGGGACGCATGATCGCAAGATTTCGCTTGCGATTTCGGATTGATGCATTGCTTCATTTCCTGTCATCATCCGCATTCTCAGGTCGGTCAGCACGCTCAACGAGGTCGGGGCATCCTCCATGCTGTTCTGCTACAGCTTGCACCTTCACCATGGTTACTGCCTGCCTGCCGGTCTTCGACGGAGCCATCATCAGTGTCTTTTCATCGCAGTACCTCAACTTCGTTTGTTTCTGGATAGCTTATTCGCAAGTATTCAGGAGCCCATTGGCTCTGCTGTACGCGCAGGCGCAGTGCATGACGGACACTATTGCATACTTGATTGCGCACAGGAAAAGCCGTCAGGACCGACTACCTATTAGGGATGCGGGTCCGGTGAGGAAACCGTTCTTCTCTCGATCTCTCCTTTGTGGGCGAGCCGTGGTGGCCCCTTGTGGTGCCGAACACGAAGCCTCAGGAGAACCAACGCATACCATCCCGGAAGGAAGTAACATTTGGACCGGGTGGGACGTTCTACGAGGTTCCGGAAGACGTGCACGCGGTGGGCCGCATGGGAGCACGACCGAGCCTGCGAATTTTTGTGAAGGACAAGGGAGCGCCGGTTCTTGTTCCGGCGAAATAAAGAGGAGAGAGCGATGAAGGTTTTTGTTGCGGGAGCGAGTGGAGCGATCGGTCAGCCGTTGATCGCGGAGCTAATTCGCAAGGGCCACACGGTGACGGGGATGACGCACTCCGAGCCGGAGCGAAGAGACTGCGAGGGTACGCGCGGAGGTTGCGATTACGAATGCGTTTGACGACGGTGCCGTGGAGGCGGAGCTGCGTGCCTCGGATGCGGAGGCGGTAATCGATGAACTGACATCTCTACCGAAGACTCCATCGGAGCTTCCGACGTATGCGGCGGGTGACCGCAAGCTGCGCATCGATGGCGGAGGCAATCTGCACCGTGCTGCTCCACGAGAACCCATGTCGACGAAGGGACATTGTCATGAGCATAACAACTGTAAATGTTGATCGGACTCTTCGGATTTGGAGCTCGTCTGGATCGATTCGGAATGAGGCTGTTGAGGCTCGGCCTTGTGATCGTGTCGGTATGGATCGGCGGATTGAATCAGCGAATTACGAGGCAAACAGCATCGTGCCGCTGGTTGCGGATGGCGCAAGTGCAAGCCAAAGCTGTCTGAAGGCCAGGCAAGTGCGCTATCACCTCAACAAATTCCACAACTGAAAATCGTCATCAATAGCGGAACCAGAAGAGTGTGGCGGAGGTTCAATAAGAGTTCAAGGAGGAACACGATGAGACAGTATGCTTGGGCGATCCTTGTGGTTGCCGGTGTGTGAGACAGGGTGGGCGATCGGGCTGAAGACTCGGAAGGGTTTACGCGGCTGTGGCCGTCGGTAGTGACGGCGATCATCCGATATCGCGCCCCTCCGATATCGATCAGCCGCCAAAACTTTCCTAGTCGTCCGTCGAAACAAACCTCGACTCACAACTAGGAGATCAATATGTCAGGAAGACTCTTGTCTGTCCTGTGCGTATTTTTGTTCGTACCGCTTTGGCGGGCGCGCAGCAAACCAGCCCGCCCACGGTGGATGAATTGGTTGGCGCGGGAATCGCACAGAACAAATAATTGCTCTCTCTTCGAGAGCGAATTGCAGAAGCGCAGGGACTTGCGAAGCAGGCTGGCGTCCGGCCAGCCCCTGTTCTGAGTCTACGGGGCGTCACGGGAAGACCTCTCCGCACTTACGGCGAAGAGCAATATGGGACTGAGTATTCGCAGCCCATCGAGACGTTTGGAAAACGCGCAAAGCGCGTTCAGGTAGCTAGTTTTGACATCGGGCAAGCCGAAGCGGAGCTGCAGGAGCGTTCCTCCGAACTGGCCTATGAGATTCGGGCTGGCGTGGCGGAACGGCAAGCCGAGTTAGAAAAGCTCAAGCTGCTGGACGACCTGGAGAAGGTCAATCAGGATGCCCCGCGCCTTACGGAAGCTCGCGTACGAGAAGGAGACGTTGCTCCCCTCGAGCGAACCTCCTTCGTGTTGAGATCAATCGCGCGCTTGTCCTGAAGGTAAGCGCACGGGGACGCCTCGCATCCGACGAGGTGAACCTTCAGAAGCTCGTCGGCCTCAGACCCGATCATGCTCTTCCTCAGATACTGCCCGATTCACCTGCTAGCAACACGCTTAATGCCTTGAAGGCAAAAGCCCTACAAGCAAGAGCCGACCTACACATAGCTCAGTGGCAGGAAGAACAAAACCGCGCGGGCATCGAACTCGCGAAGGCAAATGCGAAGCCCAACTGGGTACACGAAACAGTACAGCCAGTTTGACGGGTTCTTCGGCTACACGTCCAGGGGAGCCCTTGCACCTCTGCGAGACCGCGACGACATTCTCAGCTTCGGCGTCACGATCCCTCTGCGCACAACGCGCAGTGGCAGAGGTGATATTCAAGCGGCAACCGCGCGTACTTCCGGGGCACAGCTTCGGCGGGAGTACCTGGAACGTAGCATACCTCTTGAGGTTGAGGCAGCCTACCAGCGCCGAACCCTCTCGTCCGCATTGGATAGGAGCGGGGCCTCTCCTCTTATCGGCGGGGAAGCCTAATCGCATGATCTGTGGCGAAGATCCAAAGAGAGGCTTAGCAGTCCTTCTTTGTTGCCCGGGCTGCACGCTTCTCCGCTGCCCAGCCGGGCTTGTTGACCTGGCGGCTGCGGCCGAGGGCGAGGGCATCTGCGGGTACGTCTTCGGTGATGCAGCTTCCAGCGGCAATGTAGGCTCCGGCACCGACGGTGAGAGGAGCTACGAGGGTGGAGTCGGAGCCTACGAAGACGCCATCGCCGATGGTGGTGAGGTGCTTGTGGACGCCATCGTAGTTGCAGGTGATGGCTCCGGCGCCGACGTTGACTCCGTCGCCGATGACGGCATCGCCGAGGTAGTTCAGGTGGTTAGCCTTGGAGCCCTTGCCGAGGGTCAGCTTCTTGGTCTCGACGAAGTTTCCGACGTGCGCGTTCTCGCCGATTCTGCTCTCGGGGCGGAGGTGGGCGTAGGGGCCGAGGATGGCTCCGTTGGCGACGGTGGCTCCGTCGAGGATGCAGCCGTTGCGGACGGTGACGTTGTCGCCGAGCTGCGAGTTCTGAATGACGGAGTAGGAGCGGACTCTGCTCTCGGAGCCGATCTTTGTGGCGCCGAGGAGCTGGACGTAGGGCTCGATGACAGTGTCGGGGCCGATGGAGACCTGGGCGTCGATAACGGTGGTCTCGGGGCGGAAGATGGTGACGCCGGCGGCCATGAGGTGGCGGGCGGTCGCGAGACGCATGGCTGCGTCGAGGTGCATCATCTCGGCGATGGTGTTGGCACCGAGGACCTCGTCGACGCTGTCGGCTTTGACGGCTACGACGCGCTCGCCGTCGGCTACGAGCATGGCGGCGACGTCGGTGAGGTAGAACTCGCCGTGGGCGTTATTGGTGTCGAGGAGGTCGAGTTTTTCGAAGAGGGTGCGCGTGCGGAAGCAGTAGATGCCGGAGTTGATCTCGGGAGTGGAGAGCTGGTGGGGTAGGAGGGACTTCTGCTCGACGATGGCGGTGACTTCTGGGCCGTCGGGCGTGACGCGGAGGACGCGGCCGTAGCCGGTGGGGTCTTCGGGGACGGCGGTGAGGATGGTCATCGCCGCTTTCTCGGCGAGGTGGAGCTCGCAGATGGAGGCGATGGTCTCGGGCTTGATGAGGGGGACGTCGCCGGAGAGGACGAGGAGGTTCTCGGGTACGGGCGCTCCGGAGAGGGCGAAGAAGGATTTGACCATCTGGAGCGCGTGGCCGGTGCCGCGCTGCTCTTCCTGCAGGACGAACTTTACGCCGGTGGGGGCTACGGCGGCGCGTACGCGGTCGGCTTCGTGGCCGATGATGCAGTAGATCTGGTCGGAGGGGACGACTGTGCTGGCGGCGGCGATGACGTGGAGGAGGAGGGCCTGGCCGCCGATCTCGTGGAGGACTTTGGGGCGCTTGCTCTTGAGGCGCGTGCCCTTGCCGGCGGCCATGATGGCGATTGCGAATTGGCTGGTGTCCATTTTGGCTATCTTCTCATGAAATGGCGTTGGTACAGGTACCCCACCCTGGACTAAAAAGGATGCAAAGTATTAGAAACAAGTTGGTTAAGTCCGGACCTTGGTCTGGAGCGGTTAATGAGGGAAGCCCGGCTTCAAGCCGGGCTTCCATGGTATGTCCTGATTTAAGTCTATCAGCGGTGTCAAGAGATGGTTACGGAAAAGTGGATTGTGGCTAGGGAAAGAAAGGCGGTTCGAGCTTCGCTTGAATGCCCACTCATGCGGTGAGACTGCATGAATGGGGCACCCGCCTTCGGGGTAGGGAGTAATTCGTTTTTTTGTTCACGCTTTTACCGGATTACCCGTCCGCGTTCCGCAATGCACATAAGCTGCTTTTATTGGACATGAGCTTCAAACTGGCTGCACTGAATCATTCAAGTGTGAACGTAACTCTTCTGGGTGATAACAGTGAGCTGAAGCTGTCTCCCGCGAAATACGTCCAGTTCGAACCAGTTCAGCCAGCGATTGGTCCATTGTTATCATGCCTTCTCCACGCCCTGTCGAGATATGCGAACGGATCTGGTGGTCCTGACCCGTACGTATTAGATTGCGGATTGCGGTTGTGGCCATCATGACCTCTACAGCCGGATAGCGGCCCACATGACCAATCGCAGGAACAAGTTGTTGCGCGATAACCGCAAGCAGCGCTAACGATAGTTGCTGGCGAATTTGAGATTGATTGTTTGCGGAAAAGCTGTCCAGGATACGTGACATCGTCTGAGCAGCATCGTTAGTATGCAGTGAGGATAAGACCAGATGTCCGGTCTCGGCTGCCGTGAGCGCGGCAGCAATGGTCTCACAGTCGCGCATCTCTCCTACCAGAATTACATCCGGATTTTGGCGCAAAACAGCGCGGACCGCCTGAGCGAAGCTGGGTGTGTCATGGCCAACCTCGATCTGCTCCACGATAGAGCTGCGATTCGCGTGCTGGTACTCAACAGGGTCTTCAATCGTAATGATGTGATCTCGCCTGCGTGCGTTGATCCGGTCGATGAGCGCAGCCATGGTCGAGGTCTTGCCACATCCAGTCGGCCCAGTGAGCAGCACTAACCCTTGTCGGCGTTCCGTCAATCGCGCCAGTACTGCAGGTAGGTGTAGAGACTCGATTGTAGGGATTTGAGCGGGCAACAGGCGGATGCTCGCTGCGAGCGTTCCGCGCTGATAGTGAAAGTTGGCCCGAAATCTCCCAGTCGATCCGCGAACGAAGCAGAAATCCAGGGCTCTGCTATGTTCAAGTTCACTCGCTTGTTCCGTAGTCAAGAGCGGCAACAACAGGTTACGAAGGTCTTCCGGCGATTGCACCTTGCCGGTAACTGGGACCAGTGATCCGTTAACTCGTAACGTGATTGCAGACCCAGCCACGAGGATGATGTCAGAAGCGTTCTGTTCGGCGGCTCGCGTTAGTAGTGTATCGAGGGGAGTCGTTTTGTCGGTCCTGGTTCCAGACATGGAGCGATTTACTTCATCTACAAGCCGTGACAAATCACTTTCGTATACCGACATCAAACCTCCAAGATTTGTGGTGGCCAAAGGCGTCTGCCTCGACTCGTAAGTCAGGACTTTCTACGACGGCGCTCCCTGTAAGACCCCTGTGCGACGCGCTCATTATTGCCTTAGACGGCCAAAATCGAGTGATAGCTTCCATTCGCCTCATTTTCAATGCATCACCCGCCATCACGTTCTTTGCCGGCGTTCTCACTTTGGAGGCGGCAGCTTCCGGGCCTTCACATGGGCCACAGACTGGATCACGAGCCGGTAGGCGGCGAAGGGTCAAGGATGCCCCCAACCGAATGTGCCGATTACGTTGCCCGACCCATCACGTATGAAGTTCAACTTGTCCTTCGTCGCACCGGGCGGCATGGTGGCAATTTGCAGCTTGCCGGTTAGCTCTGCCTCCA
>Ga0193716_1001410_pt1 | contig 13958 bp, 7 predicted proteins | sample U2c1metaG_FD_145901 | JGI IMG/M metagenome (GOLD analysis project Ga0193716, IMG submission 145901) | Soil microbial communities from a riparian zone of the East river system, Colorado, United States - U2c1 | ecosystem: Environmental > Terrestrial > Soil > Riparian zone | place: USA: East River...
TCGAGTCTAACATCTGTCATCACACCGGCACGCGGAATGTCGGTGATGCGGACTGCATCGGGACGCTCGACGGCCAATCGCTCTTGCAGCTCGATGACGTCCGACCACGGCCAGGTGGGGGTTTCGGCCAGTGAGTGCGCGAGGGCGGGCGCCTCGTGGATGGCCACGTCGTAGCGGTAGCGGTTCAGTTCGTTGTCGGCAGATCCACGTTTGACTCGAATGTCGAGTCCGACCGCCGACCCGTGTTGGGCGGCCCACGTGGTGAAGAATTCCGGAGACAGCAGCAATTCGGCTTCACCAAGGACGGCGTGTTCGACTCGCTGGCGGATCACCGCGGCATCGATGGTGGCGGCGGAATCGGTGCGGGCCACCGCGATCGCGGTCTGGAACGCGTTCTGCAGGCTGTGATTACGGACGTCGCCGATGAACAGCGTCCCACCGGGGGCCAGCAGATCCACGGCGTTGTCGATGACCTCGGTCAGATACGCCGCATTGGGGAAGTACTGGACGACCGAGTTCACGATGATGGTGTCGAAGAATCCCCGCGGCAGCCCTTCGGTGTCGTGGGCAGGGCGGGTCAGCAGCTCGACCCGGTCGCGCCACGGAATCTTCAACTCCTGCAAAGCATGTGTGAGCTTGTCCACGGCCGCCGCTGAGACGTCAGTGGCGACGTAGCGTTCACAGTGCGGAGCGATCTGGGACAACACCAGCCCGGAGCCGGCGCCGATTTCCAACACCCTGCGCGGCTGCAGGGCCATGATCCGATCGACCGTGGCCGAGCGCCACTCCTCCATCTCCTCGAGCGGAATGGGCTCACCGGTGTAGCTGCTGTTCCAGCCTCGGAAGTCCATCCCGAACTCGGGCGCCTCGCCGTCCGCGCCGTACAGCTCGTCGTAGATGCTCTGCCACTCACCGACGATCTCCGCGTCGTGGTCGGTGTCGCGGTTGGCGGTCGAGGCGTGCTCGAAGGTGATGTAGGCGACCAGTTGGGAGCCGGTGGTGCCGTGGTGCACGGTGGCGGCCGCCTGGCTGACCTGTGGGCAGGCCAGCAGCGCGCTCTCGATCTCGCCGAGTTCGATCCGCTGTCCGCGCAACTTGATCTGCGTGTCGACGCGCCCCAGATAGTCCAGGGTGCCGTCCGGATTCCACCGCGCCAGGTCACCGGTGCGATACATGCGGGTGCCGGTCTCGGTTTGCGCGCCATGGGGATTGGCCACGAACCGTTCGGCAGTGAGCTTCACGCGGCCCAGGTAGCCGTGCGCCAGGGCCTGCCCGGCCAGATACAGCTCCCCCACCACACCGATGGGCGACGGGTTCAACTGGGCGTCCAGCACCAGCGTCCGCACGCCCGCAATCGGGGTACCGATGTTGACCCGTCGCGTGGGCGACAGAGGCGCGCCGGTTGCCCAGATGGTGGCCTCACTGGGGCCGTAAGCGTTGAACATGCGACGGCCCGGCGCCCAGGCGTGCACCAACTCATCCGGGCAGGCCTCCCCGCCCGTGATGAGCGTCGTCAGGTCGTCCAGGCGTGCCCGATCCAGTGACGCCACCACCGTCGGGGTCAGCAGCGTCGCGCTGACCCGGTGCCGTTGCATCAGTGCGGTGAGCGACTCACCGGCATACACATCCCGGGGCGCCACCACCAACGCGGCACCCGAGCCCGTCGCCATCAACATCTCGAACAGGGACGCATCGAACGTCGGCGAGGCCACCATCAGGACCCGGTCGGCTGCGCTCAATCCGTACGTGTTGCGTTGCGCCGCTGCGAATCCCAGTAGACCCGCATGGCTGACCGCCACACCCTTTGGCTCGCCGGTCGACCCCGACGTGAAGATGACGTAGGCGGTGTTGTCCACGGCCAGCGCCGCAAGTCGGTCGCTATCGGTGATGGCCTCCGCGCTGTATTCGGACAGATCCAGACCGTCGAGGCGCACCACCTGGCGCGGCCCGGCGCCGGCAACCGTGTCGGCATCGCACGTCAACACGCACACGGCCGCAACCGAATCCAACACGGTGGCGAGCCGTTCGACGGGATGCGTCCGATCCACCGGAACGTAGATCCCGCCGGCCTTGATCACCGCCCACCATGCCACCGCCAGTTCGGCGCATCGGTCCACGGCCACGACGACGGCACGCTCCGGACCGACTCCCGCATCGATCAGCAACCGCGCCAACCGGTTCGACCAGTCGTCGAGCTCGCGGTACGACCAGCTGCGGGCGCCGTCGACGATCGCCAAGGCCTCGGGGTCGGCCGCCACCGCCGTCGCCAGCAGCTGCGGCGCCGTCGCGATCGGCGCCAGTTGTCCGGCGCCAGACCAACGCTGCAGCTGAGCCTGCTCGCCGGCATCGAGCAGGTTGATCGACAACAGCCTCCGCGCCGGATTGGCAGTCATCGCCACCAGGAGCCGGCTCAACCGTTCGGTCAGCGCCTCGATGCTGGCCTCGGTGAACACGCCGGTGTCGTATTCGAGGTGCAGGCTGAGTTCGCGGCCGGGCAGGGCTTCGACCGTCAGCGGATAGTGGTTGTATTCGCGGTTGGTGAACTCGGCGATGCCCAACGTCTGGTCACCCAACGGCACGCTGGTGTCGACCGGATAGTTCTCGTACACGAAGAGGGTGTCGAACAGCATCTCGTGGCCGGTGGCGCGGTGAATCTCGCTGAGCGCCAGGTGCTGGTGCTCGAGTGTGTCGTTGTGGGCGGTCTGCAACTGCTCGAGCAGATCGGTGGCAGTGGTGGCCGCGGTGATGTTGGCGCGCACCGGCACCGTGTTGATCAGCAGGCCGACCATCGACTCCGCGTCGGCCACCTCGAGCTGGCCCAACCGGGACCGCGCCGTGCCGAAGGCGACGTCGTGCTTGCCGGTCAACGAGGACAGCAGCACCGCCCAGGCGGCCTGCAGCACGGTGCTGACGGTGGTGTGAGACGAGCGGGCCAGCTCGCCAAGCGCCTGCGTGGTCTGTTCGGGTACCTGGAACGACGCAAACCCTCTGCGCCCGAGCCCCAACCGATCCTGCAGCCGATTCTGGGGACCGACCAGTGCGGGTGTGTCGAAGCCTGCGAGGACGTCGCGCCAGGCTTCGCGGGCGGCATCGAGGTCTCGGTCGGCCAGCCAGGTGATGAACTTCCGGTACGAGGCGGCCGGGGGTAGTCGATGCCCGCCGTACCCGGCGAAGATCTCGTTCAGCAGGATCGGCATCGACCAGCCGTCGAGCACGATGTGGTGATTGGTCAGCACGAAACGGTGCCGATCCTCGGCGATGCGGATCAGCACGGCCCGAAATGCCGGCTGGTCCGCGAGATCGCACACGGCGGCGCGCTCGGCGGCGCAGAGCCGCTGAATCTCTTCCTCGCCCAGATCACCCTTGGCACCGGGGTCACTGAAATCCAAGTACCGCCAGGCCATTACGGGATCGGCCAGGATGATCTGCACCGGCTCGTCGAACTCTTGGCAGAACTGGGCCGCCAAGTGGGGATGCCGGGTCACCACCGCGTGCACCGCATCGCGCAACCGCTGCGGGTCAAGGGCACCGGTCACGGTGAAGTCGAGTTGCACCGCGTACATGTCGGCCGTGTCATCGCCGGGCAGCGCGGTGCGGGTGTGGAAGAGCAGTCCCTGCTGCAGGGGCGTCAGCGGCAGAATGTCGGCGATCCGGTATCGCCGCGCCAACTCGTCGATCTGCGGTTGGCGCAGCCGTGCCGGTGCGATGTCGGATGGGGTCAGCCCGCCTCCACCGGCACGCACGTGCGCGCAGATGCCCGCCAGGGCGTCGAACCACAGTCGGCTCAACCGGGTGATCTCGGTGTGGTCGAGTGCGGAGGTGGCCCAGGTCCAATCGGCTTGCAGTTGCGGACCGGCGTCGGTATCGACGGTGCCTGCGTTGAGCTCCACGGTGTGAAACAGCGGCAGGGGCGCCGCGGCGGCACCGGTCAACGACAGACCGTCTTGGCCGAAGCGCCAGAGACCTTCGGCCCCTTGGATTGCCGGGAAGCCGAGCCGTCCAAGGTAGTTGAATCCGATGGTCGGGTCGGCGCCGTCCAGGCCGGCCTCGGCGTTGAGGTAGCGCAGCAGTCCGTAGGTCAGGGGGTGCGGCAGTGCACGAAGCTGCTCCTTGGCGTCCTTGATCGCCGCCCCCAGCGCCGCGTCACCGGCGATCACCTGTGCCCAATTCAGCCGATCGCCCGACCCGCCTAGTTTCAGGGACACCGGGTACTTGGTGGTGAACCATCCCACGGTGCGGGACAAGTCCACGTCGGCAGCTATTTCTTCGTGGCGGCCGTGTCCCTCGACGTCGATGCCTATCGGCGTCGCGGGATTGCCCAGGAATTCCGCCACCGCCAAGGCGAACCCGATCAACAGAACGTCTTGAATCCCAGCATGAAACGCCGTCGGCACGTCTGCGAGCAGCGTGCGAGTGTTCTCGGCATCCAGCGTCAGCGAGAGGCGCCCCGCTGTGAGGTAGGTATCGGTGTGGGGGCGCACACTGGGCAGTAGGGCCGGTGCTGCCGCCACCTGCCTCCAGGCGTCCGCCTGCTGCAGAACTTCACGGCGTTGTGCGTGCTCGGCGAGCAGGGACGCCCAGCGTTGAAACGACGTTCCGGCGCTCGGCAATGCTGCTTCCTGCCCGGCGCGGTGCTGACCCCAGGCAATGTTGATGTCTTCCAACAAGATTCGCCAGGAGACGCCATCCACCGCGAGGTGGTGAACGATCAGCACGAGTTGACCGCTGGTGGCGACCCACAGCGCGCTGAGCATCACCCCGGCCGCCGGGTTCAACCGCGACCGTGCCTCTACCACTGCAGCATCGGACAATTCGTCCAGCACGTGCAGGCAGTCGCGGGCCTGCACCGATCCCACATCGGGCACCTGCAGCGACCAATCTTGCGTGCCCTCGTCGACGACGCGCAGCCGCAGCGTCGCATGCCGATCCAGCAAGGCCTGCAGCACCACCGCTACGTCGGCCTCGGTGGCTCCCACCGGCGCCTGCACGATCAGGGTCTGGTTGAACTGGTCGACGGGGCCGTCCACTCCAGCCAGCCACCGCATGATCGGGCTGGGCGCCACCGGCCCGACGCCTTCGTCGATGACGTCGGCTTCGCCCCCCATTGGCCCAACCACCAATGCCAGCCGGGCCACCGTCTGCTCGACGAAGACATCGCGCGGCCGACACGTCAGCCCAGCGGCCCGCGCCCGCGCCGCGACCTGCATCGAGAGAATGCTGTCGCCGCCCAGTTCGAAGAACGAGTCGTCGACACCGACGACCTGCGGCGGTTCGACACCGAGCACCTCGGCATAGATGCCTGCCAAGATCTCCTCGACTGCGCTGCCCGGCGCTCGGTACTCACCGGCGGTGTACTCCGGTGCAGGCAACGCCCGGGTGTCGAGTTTGCCGCTGGGTGTCAGCGGCAGCTCCGGCAGCACCGTCACCGCGACGGGAACCATGTACCCCGGCAGCCGCGCGGCCAGCGTCGCACGAGCCTCGGCCGGATCGACGGTGCCGGTGACATAGCCGACCAGCCGCTTGTCCCCCGGACGGTCCTCGCGGGCGATCACCACCGCCTGCTGCACCCCGTCGAGTGCGGCCAAAGCCGTTTGCACTTCACCGAGTTCGATGCGGTACCCGCGGATCTTGACTTGTTCGTCGGCGCGCCCGACGTAGCGCAGCTGCCCGTCGGCGCCCCAGTACACCAGGTCGCCGGTGCGATACATGCGCTTTCCAGGTTGACCGGCTTTACCGAACGGGCAAGCCACGAATCGCGATGCGGTCAACCCCGTCCTGTGCAAGTACCCCACACCCAGCCCGTCACCGGCCACGTACAACTCACCGACCACCCCGGCGGGCACCGGCTGCAACCAGCCGTCCAACACGAAGAGCGCCGACCCGGGCACCGGCGATCCGATCGGCGCCGCGCCGGAGCCGGCGGTCAGCGGTGCGCTGATCGCCACGTAGATCGTGGTCTCGGTCGGGCCGTAGGCGTTGATCATCACTCGCGCTGGCGCCCACTGATCCACCACCTCGGCGGGGCACGCCTCACCGCCCATCACCAACGCGGTCGATTCCAGCCCTTCGGCTGCCAACATCCCTATTGCAGAGGGAGTCTGAGTGAGAACGTTGACTCGTTGCGAGACCAAGAAGTCGTGAAATCCTTCCGGTTCGTGCGCCACCGATTCGGGCACCACCACCAGTCGGCCACCGCGCAACAACGCCGCGAAGATCTCCCATACCGAGAAGTCGAAGGCGTAGGAATGCCAATGCGACCACGACTGCTCGGACGCCGCGGGCAGGCCGCCGTCCTGCGACGCGATCAACTGCGTCAGGTTGTGGTGCGAGATCGCTACGCCCTTGGGCGTACCGGTCGTGCCGGAGGTGTAGATCACGTAGGCGACGTCGTCGGGGGCAGGGGCCGCCAGCGCGATATCGGGTTGGGTGCCTGCGGCAGGGTCAGCGGGATCGTCGAGATCGATGACCGGCCCATCGAATCCGCCGAGTCGGTCGGCCAGGTCGGCGGTGGTGATGGCGGCGAACGGCGCGGCGTCGGTGAGCATGAACGCGATCCGGGCCTGCGGCAGCGCGGGGTCGATCGGCAGGTAGGCCGCCCCCGTCTTGAGCACCGCCAGGATCGCCGCGACGGCCTCGACGGAACGAGGCAACAGCACCGCCACGCGCTGCCCCTGGCCCACGCCACGGCTGGCCAGCCGATGCGCGAACCGGTTCGAGGCCTCGTCGAGTTCGTGGTAGGTCAACGACCCACCCTCGCCGCTGATCGCCACCGCCTGCGGGGTGCGAGTCACCTGCGCCGCGAACATCGCCGGAACCGAGACCGGAGCCGTCGCCCCACGCGTCAAAGCCGCCCAGTTACCGAGCTCTTCCAACCGGGCACGTTCCGGCTGACCAAGCAGATCCAACGATGACAACGGCCGTGCCGGATCAGCGGTCATCGCCGCCAGCACTCGCTCCAACTGACCCGCCAGATCGGCGACGTCGAGATTCGCGAACTGCTGCCCAGCGCCAAAGGTATTGAGTGACAGCTCGTCACCGTCACCGGCAAAAGCGATGCCGAAACCGCGCCCCAGGCCGGAGATCAGTGACGCCGACGCCGCTACACCACCGAAGGGCACCGTGAATCCGGACGGGAGGAAGTCGACCACCACCCTGTCGGGCATCTCCCCTGGGCCACGCAGGTGAGACTTGCGCTCGAGAGCTTGCACCGGATAACGCTGATGTTGCAGCGCTTCACGGATGCGCGTGTCGACGTGCGCACAGAAGTCGGACACCGCAGATTCTGGCGAGAGCTGCAGCACCAACGGCACGACCCCGGCGACCATCCCGGGAAGAGTCTTCGACTCCGGGACTACGCGCCTGCTGACCGGGAAGTCGAGCACGACCTCTCGGCCCTCCGCGCTCCAGCCGCGAACGACGACCGCGCAGGCCGCGGTGATCACCGTTGATCGGGGCACGTTCCACGCCTGGCACAGCTGCTCGACCCGGAGAAGGATCGAGGGATCCAATGGAACCGGCTCAGAAGACCGATACGGATCGCTTTCGCCCACGTCTTCGGGCAAACGGCTGTCGCGTCCGGTCGCCGATGGAAGATTTGCAGTCCAATATGCGTGATCTTCTACATGCGATTCGGATGCTTCGTAATCCAGTTCGCAGTCAAGCAGATCCTGCAACGAACTGAAGATGGGTGGCGGAATCGGTGCGCCAGAAACAAGGGCAGAATAAACAGATGCAATCCGCCGGCAAACTAGCGCGAGACCATATCCGTCGATGACGATGTGGTGGCAGCACACATACAAATAGGTTTCGTCGGCTCGTACTTGGAACAACGCGAATCTGAACAATTGGCCGGTGAACGGCATCGGCGTGCCCTGAATCGACGTCGCTATCTCGCGGGCCTCCCGCATGGGTTGGCCTGAATTGCTCAGGTCGAAAATTGCCAGCTCGACGTCTGGATTATCGACCGGCCGTTGGTACACGTGGCCATTCACCTCGAAGAAGGCGGACCGGATTGGTTCGGCTTCTCCCACCACTCGACGGATCGCCCATTCGAGGGCATCGCGCTCGACCGCGCCATCAATCCTTACGAATAGGCCAAGCTGCCATTCCGTTCCCGAGTGGCCTGTTTCCTGCGCCAGCCAGATATCCAACTGGCTGCGCGTGACTGGTCGTGTTTGATCGCCGAGCTCCATTCCTTACCCTCGAACTGAGACGGTAACTCGATCAGCCTCGCACGTTCTCAGATAACCTGTCGCGCAGACTCTTTGGCCGAATATCGGTCCACTCTTGGTCGATGTAGTCCAAACACGCGGCCCGGTCCGCTTCGCCGAAGACCACCCGCCATCCATCCGGAACATCGGAAAAGGTCGGCCACAGGCTGTGCTGCTCCTCCTCGTTGACCAGCACGTAGAAGCTGCCGTTGTCGTCGTCGAACGGGTTGGTAGTCACGGTGCCCTCCAAGAGAATTGACGCTCAAGACAATTGACGTTTGCTCGATCTCGGTTTACCTGCAGGCGCATGCTACCCGGCTGGCCTGAAATTGACAGTTGAATGTTTCCTGAGCGTGCCCCGCAAGTACCGACTTTGAATTCATCCGAGTCAAACGTCGTGGCCGCCGATCTTGAAAGTCACGTCACACGGCAGCACGAGCAGGCGCTCGATCCTCGCGATCGCCTCGCCGCGATGCTGATGATCGTTTTCCCGCAACGCACAGAAGACGTCGCCAGGATGACCCAGGATCGCTTCCGCAATGTGTTATTGACTCCCGAATTCAGCTGGGGGGTACAGCGTTCGGTGCACCGGGCATTGGGCCCGCGAGTTGGTCGCGGCTGGTGGTCTCCGTCTTCGCCATCGCCTTGTAGATGTGGTTTTCGACGGTGCGCACCGACAACGACAAGCGTTGTGCGACGTCGCGGTTGGTCAGTCCGTTCCGAACATGCAAGGGCAGACCCACGCAAGTCCTTCCGGCAATACACGATGCACGCATCAGCGGCGGCATCGGTGGCCGCTACTAGATCACCCATCCGTTCAAAATCCTCTGACACCGAAGCTAATTCATCATCATCGGTGGCGTGCAAGGCCTCCGCGTAATGCGCCGCGATAGCTGCCCGAGGGCCCTCGACGACCGCTTTCAGTTCGTGCCGTGACTGACCGTCCTCGGCTCACCCACTGCCCCTGGGTATTTCATCACGACCGGCGGGCGCGTCTCGACCTCAGCGGGTGAGGCGTTCCTGGGTGGGGTCGCCAACTTCGATGTTCTCCGCGTTCGCCACCGCCGTCTCCGAGGTGTCGTCGCTACTGCCGGACTTGCGGATGAACAACACCAGGATGGCGGCGAGAGCACTAGCGATCGCCAATCCGTAGAGGCCCCAAGTCACTTGGCCGGTAGCTTCCTTGATGAGGCCGAAACCATAGGGTGCGACGAAGCCACCAAGGTTGCCCAGCGAGTTGATGATTGCCACCGCCGGAGCGAGGACCATCGGGTGCAGCATGGATTGCGGGAAGGCCCAGAACAGTGGGCTGGCGCTCTTGAAGCCCATCGCGGCGACGCAAAGGAACGCCAGGGCCAGCCATGGGTTGGCGATCGCCGCGAGGTAGGTGCCGACGGCGGCGGTGAGCAGAGCAATGATCAGGAGCGACCGGCGACGGGCGGGGTTGTGGTCACCGAGCCGCGAGGACAGGTACATGGCGATCACCGCACAGATCCACGGCAGCGAGGACAGGAGCCCCACGGTGATGTCGTTGGTGCCTTGGATGCGTCGCACGATCGAGGGCAGCCAGAAGGTGTTGGCGTAGATGGAGAGCTGAATCGCGAAGTAGATCCAGCAGAACAAGATCAGCTTCGGGTCGACGAGCATCTTCCACCGTGAACGGCCGTCGCCCATCCCGGACGTGGCGATCTTCTCCTCTTCCTCGCGATCGATCGTCGCGGTGAGCACTGTCCGCTCGTCGTGGGTGAGCCACGTGGCGTCGCCGATGTGGGAGTCCAGCATGAAGTAGGCGATGACGCCGACAAGGACCGACAACGCGCCTTCGAGGCCGAACATCCACTGCCAGCCGTGCACGCCGAGCACGCCGTTGAGTGACAGGAGCGGCCCGGAGATCGGGCCGGAAATCGCTGCGGCCACGGAGGATCCGGCGACGAACAATGCCGTGGCCCGTCCACGGTGGGAGTTGGGTAGCCACTTGGCCAAGTAGAAGATGACGGCGGGGAAGAACCCGGCTTCGGCCGCGCCGAGCAGGAACCGCAGTACGTAGAACATCTCGGCGTTCTGCACCAAAGCCGTTGCCGCAGAGATCAAACCCCAACTGACCATGATGCGGGTGAGCCAGATCCTGGCCCCGAACTTCTCCATCATCATGTTGCTCGGGAGCTCGAAGAGCGCATAGGCGATGAAGAAGACGCCGGCGCCGAAGCCGTATGCCGCGGCGCCGATTCCGACGTCGGCCTCGAGGTACTTCTGGGCGTAGCCGATGTTGGACCTGTTCAGCTGGTTGCAGATCAGCATGATGATCAGCAGCGGAACGACTCGGCGGAAGATCTTCGACACAGCCGAGTCCAGGCTGGGCGGAATCATGGGAGTGGTCGACAACGGATCACTCCTCTCGGCTCGTTGACTCGGCGGTGGCGCCCGTCAGGCGGGTGGGAAGTGAGCGGTCTACGCCTTCATCGATGGCCGTGACGCCGCTCACAGGAGTCAACTTAAAGTCGACTACCTATGCCCGTCCAACATTGTTTTTGGATCCTGTTATGCAGAAACGGTATCGCGGGTGTTTGCGATCTTCCGGCAACATCTGCGGTAGGCGTCTGGTTGTCCCGCATCACTGGTTGTCTGATTGGATTTCCCGTGCGACGAAGTCGTCGAATGTGCAGGCGGGACGACCGGTGATGCGTTGGACGGTGTCGGTGACGCGGTCCTCGGCGCCGCCGCTGATCGCGACATCCATTGCGCCGAGCGCCTTTGCGAATTCGGCGGGTACGCCGTGCGCGGTGATGCGTCGGGCGGCATCTTCGGCCGGCACGGACCGGTGGCGGACGGTGTGGCCGATCGCCTGGGAGATGACCTTGGCCGCATCGGCGTAGCTCAGCGCATCCGGACCGGTCAAGATCAGCTCGGCGTTGTGCGGCTGGTCGTCGGTTAGTGCGTGCCCGGCGACCGCGGCGATATCGGTCGCATCGACGAAGGCCACGCGGCCGTCTCCGGTGGCGGTGATGATCTCGCCACTCCGCACTCCCTGCGCGACGAGGTGATCGCCGGTGAAGTTCTGCATGAACCACGACGGTCGCAGCACCGTCCACTCGGGCATGGTGGTTCGGACGAGATGGTGCACTACGCCAAGCCCCGGGGTGCCCTCTGGAAGAGCGGACGAGCTGAGCTGAACCACACGCCGCACCCCCTGACGGAGCGCCTCCTCGAGGAAGGGCGCCACCAGGGCCACCGGATCCGGAACTCCCATGGGCGCAATGAGATAGACCGCAGAAACACCGCGCAACGCGTCGCCGTGTGTCCCACGGTCGGCCCAATCGAACCGGACCTGTCCGCTTGCCTTGGGTGTGCGCGTCGCCAGTCGGGCGGACACACCGCGGTCGGACAAGAAGGCGGATACCCGACGGCCGGTCGTTCCAGTCGCCCCGGTGATCAAGACATCACTCATCGCCGCCACCGCCAAATCCGCGCAGAAGCTCCTGCGAGCCACCCATTGCTTCGGCGGCAGCGAGCGGGCTCCAGTAGTCGCGATAGCGCTGGATTTCGCCGTCTCGCACGGTGATCACGGCGATGTAGCGCATCCGGTACGGCCCTCCCGTGGCGACGACGACCCCGGAAGCCTCGAACTCGACGATCACCACGTCCGGGTCGACGCTCTGGTGCACTACCGGTTCGGGGATCTCTTCGATCTTCAGAATGTCCGGGTATCCGCGCATGTACTCCCCGACCGCGGCGCGCCCTTCGACCAATGTCGGGTAGCCCGGTGCGGCGAATGGGAACTCCAGCACGCCGTCTTCTGCCCACAGCCCGGCGAAGGCGGCCATGTCCTGCGCGAGCAGTAGATCCAACGCGTGGCTGACCAGCTCTTGAGGTGTCATCGTCTCCCCTTGCCATCTGGACGATACGGTACCGTCCCGTCCAACGATACACGGACGGGACGAGACCGTATCGTCCACCCGCTACACTCGGCCCATGACACGCCGCACGCCCACCGGCGCAGCCGTGCTGCAGCCCGAGATCACCTCGGCCATCACCGACGCCGTCCTCGATGAATTGGCCGAGCGGGGCTACGCACGGCTCTCGATGGAATCCGTCGCCAAACGCGCCGGCGTCGGCAAGAGCGCGCTCTACCGCCGATGGGCGTCCAAGCAGGAGATGGCGCTATCGGCCATTGCCGAGTTCAGCGTGGAACAGGCACCGACCCCGAACACCGGATCACTGACCGGTGACATCCAGCAGAGCCTCGAGGCAGTCGCGCAGTGGCTATCTCACCCGAAGTTCTCCCGGATCCTGCCCGACCTCGTCGCCGAGATGGGTCGCAATCCAGAGTTGAGCGACACCGTCGAGGGGATGATCGGCCAGCCGCGCCGCGAACGGGGGGTCGTCATCCTCCAGCGCGCGATCGAGCGCGGCGAACTGGATCCGAGTACCGACTTGGAGCTTGCGCTCGACTTGCTCGCAGCACCCATCTATTGGCGACTCTTGGTCCGGGATGGTCAGGTCGAGCCAGGCTATCTCGACAAGTTGACGGTGCTGCTTTCTCGGGCGCTCGGCAGTTAGAGATTGAAGCGCGGCGTGCGGACGAGCACTGTCCTGCACGGTGTTTCGCCCCGCCCCCGGGGGCAGTCGGTGCCAAACCTGTCGACAAGAGCTGACGCCGCAATCGGGAGACGTTGGCGAAACATCCATCGTCGACGCCATCGCCACCGCCCACGACGCGCCATTCACGTTGCAGCCCAACCCAAACGGCGGCCTCACGGCCGAGATCCAGCTCACCGACGCTAGTCGCGACGACCGAGACCGTCCAGGATCAGGTTGAGGGTGAACGCGAATCGATCCGAGGCACTGCCGGACGTCAGCTCGGCCGCGTGACGCTTGGTATGGGCGAAAGAGTCGGGCAGCGCGGCGAACCGGCGCAGCGTTTCGTCGCGACTGATGTCCAATCCTTTCGCGTCGACTCGCCTGTCGCGTAGCGAGGATTCGAGGCAGAAGGCATTGACGTAGAGGAACAGCGTGTCGATCGCCCACGCAGCGGTCTGTGGGTCGACGCCGGCCGCGAGCACGATGCCGAGCATGCCGTCGCTGACCCGCAGGGTTTCCAGGTTCGTTGGCGCCGTGGCGAGCGTCGCAAGGGAGATGCCGGGGTAACGCAGGTACTGATCACGGAGCTGGGTGCAGACACCGATGATCTGCTCCCGCCAGGTGCGTGGGTTTGGTTCTGGGAGTTCGATTTCGGCGCAGAGCCGTCCAATGAGGAGTTCGTCGAGGTCGTCCTTGTTGACGACGTGGGCGTACAGCGACGCTGGACCCGTCTCCAAGACACCGGCCACTCGTCGCATAGTCAGGGCGCCATACCCCTCGCGCTCGACGATGCCGAATGCGGTATCGATGATCGCATCGACGGTGATGGGCTTCTTGCGCCCCGCAGACGATCCGCGACGACTCACACCGGTTCCGTCAGGCAGTGCCTGCTGGTGCCGTGCTGCACGTCGTCGCTCCGGAGGCGATGTCATGCACGCAGTCTAGACGCCAATCGATCAGAGTTCTAGTTGACACGATCACTGTTCCGTTATAGAACAGTGTTCGTGTCTATGTCCACTCCCGATGACGTCACCCAAACGGGCACCCCCACGGTCGAGCCGCTCGACCCAGCGCTGATCAAGCTCGCGCTGGCCATCCTCGTCGGCGTCATCGCGGCCATCCTCGATCTGACCATCGTCAACGTCGCGATCACCACGTTGCAGCACAGCC
>Ga0193716_1001413_pt1 | contig 13950 bp, 10 predicted proteins | sample U2c1metaG_FD_145901 | JGI IMG/M metagenome (GOLD analysis project Ga0193716, IMG submission 145901) | Soil microbial communities from a riparian zone of the East river system, Colorado, United States - U2c1 | ecosystem: Environmental > Terrestrial > Soil > Riparian zone | place: USA: East River...
AATGGGTTGGGTTGGAGGCGGCCCGGGTGCGGGCGGCCGATGGGTTCGTGGGGATTGTGGGATGTTGGTTTTGGGGTGAACGCGATTGTGCGCAGAACCCGGTTCGCCGTGCAAGCGCGTTCTACGGCTGGAAAGGACACAGAATCGGTCGCGGGAGTGAGTGATCGGGGACGCGGCCGTGCAGAAGTGGCCTTATAAGCAATCACCAACTGGCCCTAGCGCGCCGCCCGAAAACAGTTCCTTTTCCCGCGCTCAACGAGTAAAAGGGGTTTGGGTTATCAACCATGAGACGTCTCTTCGCGCTGGTCGCGTTCTTCGCCGCGCGACTCTCTGTATGCGCGCAGAACGGCGTCATCGATCTCGCTGCGTTGCCGAATTACGAGAATCAGAAAGTGCCAGCCTACATCCTCAAAGAAAACGGCCGGGACAATCCGATCTCGAATTACGGCGCGACCCTTGGGCGCGTCCTTTTCTACGACAAACGGCTCTCTCGCAATAACACCGTGAGCTGCGCCTCCTGCCACCAGCAGGCGCACGGTTTCAGCAATCCGTCGATCGCCAGCACCGGCGTCGCCGGGATGACCGTCCGCCATGCCATGCGCGTGAGCAACAACAGGTTCGCCGACGAAACCAATTATTTTTGGGACGAACGCGTCACCTTTCTGGAAAGCCAGATTACCGAGCCGATCCGGAACGCGATCGAGATGGGGTTCAGCGGCACCGGCGGCGACCCAGCTTTTTCCGATCTCATCGCGAAGCTCTCCGCTACCCAGGAATATCCGGTTCTCTTCAAGCTCGCGTTCGGTTCTTCCACGATCTACGAGACCGGCATCCAAAACGCCGTCGCCCAGTTCATCCGCAGCATTCAATCCTTTGATTCAAAGTACGACGCCGGCCGCGCGGCCGTCGTGGATACCAAGCCGTCTCCAAACTTCACCGCCAGCGAGAATAACGGCAAACAACTCTTCATCACGGCGCCGAACCAGGGCGGAGCCGGTTGCGCCGTCTGCCACCGCCCGCCGGAGTTCGACATCGATCCGAACAGCCGCAACAACGGCGTCATCACCGCGATCGGCGGTGGCACCGACCTGACGAATACGCGCGCTCCCACGCTCCGGAACCTGGCGCGGCCCACCGGGGAGTTGAATGGACCGTTGATGCATAACGGCGCCTTCACCACTCTCGCCCAGGTGATCGATCATTACGCCGCCATTCCCGGCGACAACGCGAATCTCGATCCGCGTCTCCGGCGTCCCGGTGGCGGGGTTCAAACCCTGAATCTCACCGCCCAACAACGCCTCGACCTGGAGGCCTTCCTCCTCACCCTCAGTGGCAACGCCCTTTACACCGACCCGAAATGGTCGGACCCCTTTCGCGCCGATGGGACCATCACTTTGACGAATGTCCCGGGCGGGACCCCCGCCCAGACGCTCAACATCTCCACCCGGCTCGGAGTTGGCACCGGCGACAACGTCATGATCGGCGGCTTCATTATTAAGGGGACTAGCTCCAAGTCCGTTCTGATCCGCGGCCTCGGACCGTCCTTGAGTAATCTCGGTCTCACCGGAGTGCTTCTCGATCCGGTTCTCGAGTTGCGCGGGGCCGACGGCGCAGTGCTCTTCCAGAACGACAATTGGAAAGACGATCAACAAACCCAGATCGAAGGCACCATCTTCCAGCCCACCGATGACCGCGAACCAGTAATCGTCGCTTCCCTGCCGCCCGCGGCTTATACCGCGATTCTAACCGGCAAAAATCAGACGACCGGCCTCGGCTTGATCGAGATCTACGATCGCGACCAGGCGGCCGACTCGGAATTGCAAAACATCAGCACCCGCGGGTTCGTCGGCGCGCAGAGCAATGTCTTGATTGGCGGATTCATCCTCGGCGGGAACAACAACACCCGGGTGGTCGTGCGCGGTCTCGGACCTTCCCTGAGCCAGTTCGGGTTGGCCAATCTGCTGGCCGATCCCACGCTGGAGCTGCATGACGCGAACGGCGCCACCTTGGTCGCCAACGATAACTGGGCCGACGATTCGGCTACCGCCGATCTCTTAAATGCAAATGGTCTCACCTTGGCGAACGCCCAGGAATCAGCCATCTTCACAACGCTACCCGCCGGGCAATTCACCGCGATTCTCGCCGGGAAAAACGGCGGCACCGGTATCGGCATCATCGAAGTTTACAACCTGCGATAATCCACGGCGTCGGTCGCGCCGTTCCACCTCCCGCCTCCCAACTCGTCACATGTCACTTGTCATTCGTCACTTCTTACCTCGCTGCCTTGCCCTGCGAACACAAAACGGTCAGAGTGTAAGCGTGAATACCGAACGAAAAGCAGATCAACCACCATCATCACCGGACCACCTGACGCGCCGGCGATTTGTCGGGCTGACCATCGGCGGCGGAGCGGCGATTCTCGCCGGGCAATCGCCGATCCTTTATGCGGCAACCAGTACGGAGGCTAATACCATGTTCAAGATCGGCGGTGATTTGTCAGTGAATCGGCTGGGATTCGGCGCGATGCGGATCACGGGCGAGGGGATCTGGGGTTGGCCGAAGGACCGGGGCGAAGCGCTCAAGGTTCTGAAACGCGCGGTCGAACTCGGCGTGAACCTGATCGATACCGCGGATGCCTACGGCCCCGAGACGAGCGAGCTCTTAATCGCGGAAGCGCTCCATCCTTATCCGAAAGGCGTGGTCATCGCCACCAAGGGCGGACTCACCCGGCCCGGCCCTGGCCAATGGACGCCGGACGGGCGCCCCGAATATCTCAAGCAATGCGTCGATAAGAGCCTGAAGCGGCTGAAGCTGGAGCGGATCGATCTCTACCAGTTGCATCGGATCGATTCGAAGGTGCCGGTGGAGGATTCGTTAGGCGCGATCAAGGAAATGCGCGACGCGGGCAAGATCCGGCACGTGGGATTGTCGGAGGTCGGGCCGGCGGAGATCGAACGCGCGCGGAAGATCGTGCCGATCGCGACGATCCAGAACCGTTACAACGTCGACGACCGCAAGTGGGACAACGCCCTGAAGTATTGCGAGAAGGAAGGGCTTGGGTTCATGCCATGGGCGCCGGTCGGCGGCGGCAGGTCGAAGATGAGCAGCGCAGTGGAAACAGTCGCGAAGGAACTGAACGCGAGCGTGTATCAGGTCGCGATCGCCTGGCTGCTGCAAAAGTCGCCGGTCATGTTGCCAATCCCGGGCACGTCATCGGTGAAGCACGTCGAAGAGAATGTCGCGGCCGGGAAACTGCGATTGACCGACGCGCAGATGAAAGCGCTCGAAGGGTAAGGCCAGTGCGCTGACCGCTGCCTTACGGCTTGGCCGTTGGTGGCGCCGGCAGCGGGCCTTTCGGGAACGGCATTTCCGGAACGGAATTCGTATTCTGAAATGCTGCGATCGACCACTTCCCCGATTGCTTCTGCACGAGCTGGGTCTGGATGCCCTGCTGCGGAATGGGAATGCCTTGCGGGGTCCGGGCGCCGGTCATGGTCCAGCGGACATGGACAACCGCGGCGTTGGGTTCGAGGAACCGGACGGCTACTTCGCCGATCTTGAGCACGCTTTCGCTGAAGACATAAACATACGCGTCAGTCAGCTTCTTCTCGATTTCGGCCCGTCCTTTCCACCACCAGCCGACGACATTCACGCAATCACCATCTTCGGTGAACAAAGCCGCATAGGCTTTCGCATCATGGTGGTTCCACGCTTCCTGTTGTTGGACCTCCAACGCCCGAATGGCGCCCTCGTCATTCGCGGCCTCAGCCGCGCCCGCGATCCGCGGCAGCAAAACGCTGGACGCAAGGAAGACGACCTTCAGAATATCTTTTCGCATGGCCGTGTCTGGGCAATCGGGGACGGGATGTCAACGTTTGCATTTTGAAAGGCGGCGCGCGGAACGTATCCCTCCGGCATCCCCGACATCACGCCCCAAAAATTCTTCTCGAATTGCGCGGCGCTCGAACGCTAACGTCAACCTCCAACCCACGGAGGCGCACCACCATGACACCCAAAATTCCATTCAAGTTCGTTCTGTCCGGCGTTTGCGCGCTGGCCTTGCTCGCCTTGACCATCGGCAACGCATCAGCCGCCGAGATTAGCGGCGTGAAATTGCCGGACCAGATCACCGTCGCGGGAAAGAGCCTGAAGTTGAACGGCGCCGGTCTCAGGCAGGCGACCATTCTCAAGGTCAACGTTTACGCGGCCGGGCTCTACTTGGAAAAACCGTCAGGCGACGGCGAGGCGATCGCGAATTCCGACCAGGTTAAGAGCATTCAGATGACCTTCATGCGCGACGTGACCGCGAAGCAGATGGCGGAAGCGTTCGGGGAAGGGTTCGACAAGAACTGCGTGGCCGGCTGCGCCGAACTCAAGCCATTCATCAGCAAGCTCCAAGGCTTGACGAAAGACATGAAGAAGGGCGAAACCATGTCCGTTCATTTCCTAACGGACGGCGTGGAAGTGATGGTCCGTGGGCAAAAGGTCGGCTCGGTCGGCGACAAAGCGTTCAGTCACCAATTGATTCGCTGCTGGATCGGAAAGAATCCACCGAACTCCGGGCTGAAGGAAGGTTTGCTCGGGACCAAGAAATAAGTCTGGGGCCCGGCCCCTTTCCTTCGTGGCACAGGACCAAGCCGAGATTGCGCAGCAGCTGTAGCCGTCTGCTTCGCCGATGGAGGGCGGAGCGCTGCGACGCCGCGAGGATCGGGCTCGCCGGAGCTCGCCCCTCCAAGCTTACGCCGCAACTTGTTCCGCGACCACGGCCGTCGGCGTAGTCGGCGGGCGCTGCGACTTGGTGCTGCGATAGCGCCAGATGGCAAAACCGACGAAGAGCAAATCGGCGATGACGAAACCGCCGACGTAATTCTCGCCGCCGATGCCAAAGCCGTAACTGTGAAGTCCTTTGCCCAGGACGAAGTTCACTCCATACCACGCCATCAACACCGCGAGGAAACAGACGACGCTCGCGACGACCAGACCGAATTGGGTCCACCAGCCGGCGAGCCGTCCGTGCAAGGTGAGGATGTAGCAAAGAAGCGCTATCAGCGCCCAGGTTTCCTTCGGGTCCCAGCCCCAGAAACGGCCCCAGGAATAATTCGCCCAGACGCCGCCAAGAATGGTGCCCGCCGCGAGCAGGATGACGCCGAGCTGGAGGACGCGGTAGAGCCAGAAATGCATCGATTGATCGGCGCGAGCTGAGACCGGGTTGCGCGCGTAACGGAAGAGAAGGATGTGGCCGAACCCCATCGCGAGCGCGAACGCCGCGTAGCTCAGGGTGATGGTGAGGACGTGGATCGTGAGCCAGAAATTATCGCGTAGAACCGGGACGAGCGGATCGATGCTCGAGGGCATGGCGATCGGCATTTGGTGGACGAGGAGGAGCGCAACGAGCGACACCGGCAACGCCGCCAGGAGATAAACCGGCGTCCGGTAACGCGCGAAAAAGATCATCCCGAAGAACGAGACGGCGAATGAGACCCAGATGATGGACTCATACATGTTCGTGACCGGCGGACGGCCGGCGATCAGGCAGCGCATCACGATTCCGCTCGCATGAAAGAGCAGGCCGACGGCGGCGAGGGACACGCCGATCTTGCTGAGAATCGACCCGCGATCGCGGGATCGCGCGTAAGCGATGGAGAGAAGCAGGAGCGCGATCCCATAAGACCAAGCGGCGCGATAAAATCCGTCCCAATTATTGTAGAAGTATTCCAATCGCAGCTGCGACTCGTCGGGATAAATCTTCGGACTCAATTGCCGCAGGTTATCGCGCAACTGGTTTGCGGCGCGACCGAAGGCGAACGTATCTCCTTTGACGTAGGCGTTCGCCATCGCCTGCAACTGCGTCTGCACCGGCACGAACTGCTGCTCATTATAGTACTGCGCGAAGGCGGGCGGCACGATCCACGGATCGGTCGCTTTCTCCGGCGCGGGCGCGAGGAGAAACGCGCTCCCGTCCATGACGTGAGCGAAAAGGCCAAGCCGTGCCGTCACGCTCAACACTTCGCTTTGCAGGCGCGAGAGCGGTTTTTCGGCCTTCTGGACCGCGTGCGCCTGGTTGGCCAGCGTATTCAATTCCGGCAACGCCGTTAGCTGATTGAAGGAAAAACGCCGTTGCTGCTCGGGCAACTCGAGACGCTGCTTGAGTTCGCCTAACGACACCAGGATCATCGGCTCCTTCTTCCAATCGTGGGTGTCGAGCAGCATCGAGAGGATGAAATCGGTGGCCTGCCAGGTTTTCGCGCCTGACGTGTAGGTCGAGCGGCCCGTGATCTTGATCAGGGTCTCGCGCGCAAAGGTGTCGACCGGTTTGCGCCGGCCGCCATCCTGGATGGCGAGCAACCCCCATTGCTTGAAATCGAGCGACGACGAATCGGCCGCCGGCATGTCGGCGTTTTGAGCCAGGCAAACGCCACTCAAAAACAGGCAGAGCGCCGGGATGAAGAATCGTAAACGCATAACAGTGTGGGTCGGGTCCATAATGTGCGCTCCCTTGGGCGGGCTGTCGAGCGGAGGCTGGACAGGTAGGGACGCATTTCCGATGCGTCCTCTATGTTTCGTCTGACCTTGCGTCATTAGAAAACTGTTGGACGGCTCGGAAAGCCGTCCCTACCCGGAGAAATTTCATTTTCTTCGCGTTCGAGTCTTAGTCGACGCTTGCGAAGTGGAGCTTCGGGGACGGGGCGCATTCCCAAGCTGGAGCTTGGGAACGAGGGGACTCAATGTACCGGGGGCCGGAAGCGAACCGCACAAATCTCTTTCCTGCTTTCCTGTCTTCCTGGTTAATCTCTCTTCATGAGAACCGTATTTGCCGCCGCCGTTTTATTCGGGCTTGTCACGATTGCGTTTGCCGCGGAGGCACGCGCTGAAACGGTAAAGGTGGAGGCATTCACCTTCGCCGTGCCGGAAGGATGGAAATCGGTGACGCCTTCGTCGCCGATGCGCAAGGCGCAGCTCGAAATCGCGCGCGGCCCGGAGAAAGCGGAAGTGACCTTCTTCCATTTCGGCGCCGATCAGGGCGGGACCCCGGAGGATAATGTGGCCCGGTGGTACGCGCAGTTTCCCGGCAGCGAAAAGAATCGTATCACCGAGCACCTGCAGGTCGGTCCGGTGAAGATCACGTTCGCGATGACCGAGGGCACGTTTAGCAGCGGCATGCCCGGCGGACCGACGACACCGATGGAAGGTTACGCGCTTTGCGGCGCGATCCTGGAAAGCGCGCCGGCAACGTCTTCGTCAAAATGACCGGACCAAACGCGGTGGTAAAAGCATCAACGGAAGCGTTCAAGAAAATGGTCACCGAAGCGGCGAAAAGCGTGGCGCCGCAGGCCTAGCGAGTAGTTCTGCCTCCTTCAGGTAGGGACGCATTTCCGATGCGTCCGCTTTACCACGAGGAACCGCACGGACCTGAAAAAGACGGACGGCTCGGAAAGCCGTCCCTACCTGTGGGGATGGCTCGCCTATAATAATTCTCTCGTGGCCAATTTGGAATTTTGTTAGGCCGTGAGCCATGAAACGACTCACACATTTATTGATCGCGTTAGCCGTTGCCGACTTGATGGCCGCCACAGCGAAGGCAGCCTCGATGAACAAACAGCTGGTGGAGCTGGAATCTCATATCAAGTGGAGCGCGGTGGACAATGCCTGGAAAAATCTAAGGGCGAATTGGGTGACAACGACCGCGACCTGCGACAGTGCCGCCTGCTTCATGGCGCAATTGTTGGACCTGGAATCCCACGTTCAATGGAAAGCAGTGGACCCAGCCTGGAAAAACCGGAGAAGCGGGTGGATAAACGATTGCAAAGGCGCAACCACCCGGGACGAGGCCGCCAAGCTCTTGCTGGAATTTGAACAAAACGTCCGATGGCAGGCGGTGGATGAAAACTGGAAAGCGCTCCGCGATGGCTGGATCAGCCGGGTTAAAGGCGAGTAGCCATTCGGGTTACTTCCTGCGCGGAGCGATCACGTTTTCCGAGCCAGCACTGTAGATGGCCATCCGGTCGTATTTTCCGGCCGCGTCTTTCATGAATTCGACGGCGACGCCCGCGAGATCCTTGATCCGGAAATAGGTTCCGCGCACCGGGACCAGCTCGCGCGCGTTTCCGAGCACGATGTATTGGAGCACGTTGTCTTCGCGCACCGCAATGGTGACGGGCACGCCGCTGTTATCGTAATCGCCGGCGAGGGGCGCGAGGAATTTCGGGTCGCGCATTTCCGCCGGTGGCTGGCGGGTGAACACGATCGGCTCGACGTTGGGCTCGAGCGGAACGGAAATGCTGGCGACCTCGCCGCTGAAGTCGCTGTTGAACTGGACGCGGGTCAGCTCCAGCGGATTCTGCCGGTCCGCTGGCGCCTGGAAAACCTCATAATGCCAGTGATCGAGCGGCGTTGTAAATTTGTTGTAGCTCAGCATCAGGCGATCCTTTTCCAGCCGCACTTTCATCGGGCCGTAACCGGGATGGGAGTATTCGGCCGCGTACTCGGCCAGCGGTCGCGCAGGCTTTGTGTTCGGCTTGCGATCGGTCGTTCCGACGGCCTTGGCGGCGTCTTCACCGGCGAACCCTTTTTCTTCGAGCTGGCGCTCGCGCGCCAGAAGGCCGGAGCTTTCCAGGCCCAGAAGACGATCGATGATCTCGAACGGAAGAGCATCGCGCAGCCGGGTGCCGGACCGGTTCGCCAAAACGACCACTCCGATTTTCCTGGACGGCACGAACACAATTAGCGCACTGACGCCGTCGATGTTCCCGCCGTGATGCGCAATCTCGATGCCGCGATAGGTCTGCACGAACAGGCCCATCCCGTAGTTCCGGAAACCAAACACGTCCGAGAAGAGATCTTTGCCGATGGGCATCCACGGTTCCGTCATCGCCTGGACGTCGGATTCCTGGAGGACCTGTTTGCCTTCAAACTTGCCGCCCGCCAGCATCATCCGCGCGTAGCGCGCCATCTCGTCGACGGAAGAATTGATCGCGCCCGCTGGTCCGGCCGCGTCGAGCCCGGAGTGCTCGATGCGCACGACTTCACGTTTGGTGTTCAACTCGTAGGCCTGGGAATAGTTCGAGTCGGCGTGCATCGCGGCGATGGTGAAATTCGACCGCTTCATCCCGAGCGGCGTGAAGAGAGCATTCTTAACGAGATCTTCCCAGCTGCTTTTCGCGATCTGGCCGCCGAGATATCCGGCGGTCATGAACATCAGGTTGTTGTATTGGAACCGGACCCGGAGATCGCGGCTGAACTCGAAGAACGGAAGCCGGTGATAAATCTGCTCGCGACTCAGGTCGGTCCCGTACCAGATCGCGTCGTGCCGCGGCAGTCCGCTGCGATGGGTGACCAGGTCGCGCGGAGTCAGGTGCGAAGTGGCGTATTCATTGTTCATCCGAAAATCCGGGAGGTATTCCCGGACCGGTTTGTCCCAATCGAGTTTTCCCTGCCGGACCAGGGTGGCGAGCGCCGCCACCGTGAATTGCTTGGTCACCGACGCGATCGGCATCTGGGTTTCCGCGGCCATCGGCAATTTCTTCTCCACGTCGCGCAGGCCGTATCCTTTCGAGAGCACGACCTCGTCGCCGACCACCACCGCGACGCTGACGCCGGGCACTTGAAAAGTTTTCAGCTCCTTCTCGATGACCGAATCAAGGCCCTTGAGGGCCTCGGCCGGAGGCGGCTCTTTCGCGTTCAGCCGAATAACGAGAAGGAGAACAAGGCAGACGATGGTTTTTGTTTTCATAAATAGGCGGTGCGGTAGCGGTTCATTGCGGGACGGGCAGGCCGACTTTCTGGCAGAATGCTGCGAAGCGTGGATCGGAGCGGAACGGTTTCAGTAATTCCTCCCACGCCGTGTTGATCACGCGCGGATCGTGCGCGTTGTAGGCGCGCTCGAGCCACTCGAAGACCTTGTCACCTTCATTGCGAGACGCATACACGATCGCGATCCGGAATGGATTGTCGGCCGCGTGCCTCTCGATCAACACGCGCAGGGCTTCGTCGGCCGCGACTTGATCGCGTCGCGCCACCTGCGCCAGCGCGATTCCCGTTAGCCGATAAATGGAAACCGGCTCGAGTTGCGCTTCCTGCAATGCCGCGTCCGCCTGGCCGCGCATCAGGCAGATGCGCGCGATCAAATAATGGAGCTGGGCCGCGCTCGGCTGCAGGTCCAGCGCTTTGCGGGCGAGTTCGTCGGCCTCGTCGTAGTGACCCAGAGTCGTCAGGTCGGCGACCAGGTTTCCCTGGAGGATCACGTTGAGTGGATCGAGCTGGATCGCTTCGCGCCGCAATCCCACTGCTTCCTCGCCGCGATTCTGGTAGCTGCGCAGAATAGCGAGCACGTTCTTGCTCGTCGAATCGAGCGGCGCGCGTTCCATCGTCACGCGCAGGACTTCCTCGGCTGCCGTCAGGTTCCAATCGAGGTTCATGTGCACGTAAGCGAGCGCCGAGCGGGCGAGCGCGAGGTCCGGATTCAGAGCGAGAGCGCGTTCCGTCGCTTTGCGCGCCCGCGCGAACGCGTCGTTGCCCCAGGCGCCGGTAAAAAAACCGAGCCGGCAATAAGACCACGCGAGCGCCCCGTAGGCTTTCGCGTAATTCGGATCGAGCCGGACGGCTTCCTCGTGGAACTCGATCGAACGCCGGGTGCTCTCCGGCGTGAACTGGGCGAAATAGAATTCGCCGCGCAGATAGGCGTTGTAAGCGTCGAGGCTTTTGTTGCTCGGTTCCGCCGTCTCGTTGTTTTCCCCGAGCAACGCTACCCGCAACTGGTCCGCGATGGATTGCGCGATCTCGGTTTGGAGCCCGAAGATGTCCTTCAATTCGCGATCGTAACTGTGGGACCAGCGTTGCGAGCCATCGAGCGCGTTCACCAGCGCCACGCTGATCCGGACGCGGGCGCCTTCTTTCCGGACGCTCCCTTCCAGCAGGTTCGCTACTCCGAGCGCCTGCCCTACCGCGCGCGAATCATCCTCCTTGTCTTTGAAGTGAAACGACGACGTCCGGCCGATGACGCGCAGTTCGCGGATCTGCCCGAGCCGGTTGATCAGCTCCTCGCTCAGCCCGTCCGAGAAATATTCCTGATTCGGATCGCTGCTTTGATTCACCATGGGTAACACCGCGATCGATTTGTCCTGGACGGGCGCAATGACGTCGACGTTCGGCGTGCCGCGGATGATTTTGAAGACCAGCAGCGCGGTCGCAGTCAGGGCAAGGACGGCCATGACCGCCGCGAACTTTCGTTTGCTCCAGTAAGGCAACCGCTCGTTAGGCGAAATCTCGCCCGTGCGCTTCATTCCTTGCGGCGTCATCTCGAACCCCCACGAAATAATGAGCGCCACCACGAACCCGGCCGCGATCAGCGCGACGAAGACCTTCATCACCCAGCTCGGCGCTTCGAAGGTCGGCAACAGGATCGAGCCTGCCTGGATGAGCAGCCACGCGATGACCGCATACGCGACCGCGACCTTGTAAACGTTGCGCCGCTTCAGCTCGGCGAAGAAGTTCTTTGGGTTCATTGATGCCGCGGCCCAGGTCTTCCGCTCCCGACGCTAGGAGGTATCGGAACCGTCCGGCTTTAGCAATTCGCATCAAAGCCGGCACGGCCGGTTGACGGTGGCCGAAGCGGGAGTTCCTTGAACAAGCTAATCGCTGTCCTGTGAAAACATGCCGCCTCATGATATGTCTGCCCGCGATCGCGCTGATCGCCGTCTCGTGCGAAAAACGGGCACAATCCGATTCGGGATCGAACGACGGCAAGCTCCGCCCGGAAGTGGCCGCCGCGACTAAGAACGCCAGCCCGACTCCAGGTTTGGGAGATCCGAGCACCAAAGCCGCGCCATCTCCGTCATCGTCCGTGGATTCTTCGCCGCCCTAAGGCTCCTTCGTCTCGCAAAGCTTCTGGAATCGCGGGTCGTTTCGCAGCGCATCGAATTCCGGATTGAGGCGCAGGGTGGCGGGCGTCACCGGCGGGCGGCCGCCGGGTAATTTCAGGAGACGTTCCAAGGCGGGGATCGCCCGGTCGCGATCGCCGAAGCGGACGTAAACGATCGCGCGCGTCATTTCCGCGGCGCGGCCGGCGAGCGCGTCTTTCGAAGTCGGCATGAGGCGGACGGCGTCCTCGGCGTATTTTAGCGCGGCCTCTTTATCTTCGAGGCCCGCGCAAAGGAGGGCGAGCGTGTTCATGATGTCGAGGTTCTGCGGCTGGCCTTTCAGAAGCTCTTCCAGCTCGGCGCGCGCTTGGGCGTAGACAACCTTCGCGCCGTTCGGATCGCCGGAGAGACGTTGGAGATCGCCTAGCCAGAGCCGGTATTCGTCCCGCTGCGGAATGGAGTCGATCTGTTCAATGGTCGAGCGCAGGAATGTAATCGCGGCCGGATAACGTCGCCGGAGCAACGCCTGATCGTAGACCCGCGCCACCGCCGCGGCGTTGTCCGGATTCGTCGCGATTTTTTCCAATAACTCGTCCGCCTTATCGAGGTCACCTGTCGCCTGATAAACGCCAGCTTTTCGCGCGAGCAGGGTAGCGTCATCGGGCCAGATCTTGAGCGCCTGATCGTAGAGCCGCAATGCTTCCGGATAGTTGCGATTGAATTCCCATCCGGCCGCGACCTGCACTCGAAGCGAACGATCGCGCGGATTCAGCGCGACCGCCTGGTTCAGGTAAGCGTCGGCCTCCGCCCAGAAACCCTGGCGGCGGGTGATGTAGCCGAGGACTTCCAGGATGTCGGCGTTGTTCGGCATCTTCGTGCGCAACCGCTCGAAGCTGTCGCGCGCGCCCTCGTACTCATGCGAGATCCAATATTGGTAGAACGCCTGCGCCAACTGCGACTCCGCCAGGTCGGGCTGGAGGCGGAGCGCCGTTTGCAGCGCCTGCTCCGCCTTTTGCCGGCGCGTTTCCGTCCCGTCGATGTTGTTGAAAAAGACCCGCGAATGAATGCGCGAGAGGAGCGCCCAGGCCGCCGCGAATTTTGGATCCAGCTGCACCGCTTCCTCGAGCGCCCTCACGGCTTTCTCCGCGCTGGCCGCGGAGTTTCCCTCGCGGTTGAACGCCATTGCGCGCAGGTAAGCGTCGTAAGCCTCGGCGTTCTCCGTCAGCTTCTGCGCGATCACCTGTTTCTCGTCCCCAGTCAGTTTCGCCTTCAACGCGTCGGCGATCGTGCTCGCGATTTCGCTCTGGAGCGCGAAGACGTCCGTCAGCTTGCGGTCGTAAATTTCCGCCCAGACATGCGCGTCGGTCTCGGCCCGGATCAACTGCACGTTGACGCGGATCGATTGCCCCGACTTTTGGACGCTGCCTTCGAGAATATGGGCCACGCCGAGTTGCCGGCCGACTTCACGCAGATTTTCCGGCGCGCTCTTGTAGTGCTGTGTCGAAGTGCGCGAGATCACCTTCAGGTCGCCGATCCGCGCCAGCCGGGTGAGGATTTCGTCCTGCACGCCGTCGGCGAAATAGGCGTTCTCCTTGTCTTCGCTGCGGTTTTCGAATGGCAGGACCGCGATCGATTTGTCGTTGGCAGACGACTCCTTGCCGCGGAGGAATTGGAAAATGAATAGCGCCGCGATTGCCAACGCGAGTCCGGCAATGATGGCGCCCAGTTTGCCGCCGCGGCGCGTTACTGATCCGCTAGTCCCGTCCGGTTCTGTCCGCTTGATTCCTGCCGGCGTCAGCTCGAACGCCCACGCCAGGATCAGCGCGATCGGGAACGCCAGGACGACAAGCCCAATCACCAGCCGCGTCGCCCAGCTCGGGATTTGGAGAAACGGAAAAGTCGACGCGGCGACCTGGATCAACAACCAGCCCACGAGCGCATAAGCGACCGCGACCTTGTAAACGTTACGCCGCTTCAGCTCAGCGAAGAAGTTCTTCGGGTCCATGGCGCGAAGGCGTTTCCTGCTGCCTTCGCCATCTACGAGGTATCGGAATGCTTCGCGCCTGACAATGTAACTGTGAGCGAAAAGCGTTTA
>Ga0193716_1001414_pt1 | contig 13950 bp, 17 predicted proteins | sample U2c1metaG_FD_145901 | JGI IMG/M metagenome (GOLD analysis project Ga0193716, IMG submission 145901) | Soil microbial communities from a riparian zone of the East river system, Colorado, United States - U2c1 | ecosystem: Environmental > Terrestrial > Soil > Riparian zone | place: USA: East River...
ACCATCGGCATCCGCACGGCGTCACCGGAAAGTCCTCGGTAGACGTGCTTTTCGGTGACGCCGTGCGGATGCGGATGGTACCAGAGGGTGGCGGCGGGCTGGTTGACGGTCCATTGCGCGTCCCAGGTCCCGCCGGTGCCGATCATCTGGTGCGGGCCGCCGTCGCTGCTGGCGGGTACGTGCATGCCGTGCCAGTGCACGCTGGTGGGCTCGGGCAGACCGTTGGTGATGGTGGCTGCGACGGTCTCGCCGCGGCGGGCGCGCAGCGTCGGGCCCAAAACCGAACCGTTGTACCCCCAAGTGGGAGTGTGCTTTCCGGGCAGCATCTCAGTGGTGCCGGGTTGCGCGGTGAGTTGGAAGCGCCGCACGCCGTCGGCGCCGACCTGCACGGTCGCCAAGGGCGGGATGGGTAGAGCCCGGGTTTCCCCGATGACACCGGAGGCCGCGGCGCCGCGCACGCAACTGGCGGCGGACAAAACGAATGGTGTGGCGGCGGCTGCCAGCAGCAGTCGTCGTCTGGTGATCACTGGTACTCCTCGGGTCGACGTCCGATGACCAGCGTCGTCGGCGCCGACGACGCAAAACACCTCCGAGAGGCCGCAGTCGGCGGCCGAAAGAGCGGCTTCCGGTGTCTTGTGCGAAATCGGGCCGCGTGCTAGCTGCAGACGCAGGGCGCGCGGTTCTCTACCGTGGATGGGTGATCGACATCCACGCAGCCCGCGGCCCGTGGAAAGCCGCTCGGTTCCTGCCGCTGCTCACCCCGGTGCTGCTGCTAGCCAGCACGTACCCGGGCGAGTACCGGGTCCCTGCCGCGTATTGGGTGCTGGCGGTTGCCGAGTGCGTGCTGTACCCGCTGGCGGGACGGTGGCCCCTCGCCGTGTCGGTGGCCATCTCCGCGCTGGCACTGCCGATGTTCGTGATCGAGGCCTGGGGGCCGTCCGAACTGCTGCGGTATCTCGGTGCGGTCGCCCTGGTCGAGGTGATCGTGCGCTGCAACCGGACCAGTGGAGCCCTGGCGACGGGATGCTGGGCGGCCGTCGTGGTGATCGGGATGTGGAACAGCGAGACGCAACATTTTGTCGTGCCGCCGAGGCTGGTCGACGCTGGCACGTTAGTGGTGTTGCCGGTACTTCTCGGACTGTATCTGCGCGCCCAACGCGGACTGACGCGGAGCCTGCGGTCGCAAGCGGCGGAGGTGGAGACCCGCACCCGCGCCGACGAACGCACCGCCCTTGCCCGTGAATTGCACGACCTGGTGGCGCACCACATGGCGTCGATCGTGTTGCGGGTGAAGGTGGCTCGCCGCGTGGCCACCGATACCGACCCGCAACTGCGTGCGGTTCTCGATGACGTGCACGACACCGCGGCGGGGGCTCTCGCCGACATCCGGCGACTGCTGACGGCGCTGCGCGATACCGAACCGGACATGGTCGTCCTCGTCGAACCGGATGCGGTCCGCGACGAGATGTTGGCGGCCGTCGACCGGGTGCGCGCCGCGGGTTTCACCGTGCACACCCGTATCGACGCGGATGCCGAAGCGCTGGACGCCATCGGGCGGCTCACCTTGCTGCGCCTGATCCAGGAGTCCCTGACCAACGTCATGAAGCACGCCGACAGCGCCGTCCCGGTGGAACTCTCGGTGACGCAGACGGATTCGGGCATCGAAGCGCGCGTTCACAGCGGCGGGCGGGTACACGCCAGCACCGCCTCCTACGGCATCATCGGCATGCGGGAACGCGTCCGGCTGGCGGGCGGCACCCTCACCGCCGGGGCGGACGGGAGCGGCTGGCAGGTCAGCGCCCACCTGCCCGCGACCCCGACCACGGCCGCGCGATGACATCCCCCGTCGCTCCGCTCGCCCCCAGGACCACGGTGCTTCTGGTGGACGACCACCGGCTGGTCCGCGCCGGACTCCGCATGCTCCTCGACTCGACACCCGACCTGCAGGTGATCGCCGAGGCCGCGAACGGCGGCGAGGCCATTCGGCTTGCCGCCGAACACGATCCCGACCTGATCCTCATGGACCTGCGCATGCCAGGGCTTGACGGGGTCGAGGCGACCAGGCAGATCACGTCAGCGCATCCGAAGTCAAAGGTGCTGGTACTCACCACGTTCGGCGATGACGATCACCTCTTTCCTGCGCTCGCTGCCGGCGCGTCCGGCTACCTGGTCAAGGACACCGAGCCCGACGACCTGATCGACGCCATCCGACGCACCATCGACGGTGACATCCTGTTCTCGCCCAGCGTGTTGCGTCGCCTGGTCGACCGCGCACTGGTCGCCGCACCGTCGGCCGGGGATCCCGCTGCGGCAGTGGATCTGACGCCGCGTGAACGTGAAGTCCTGGACCTGGTCGGCGAAGGCTACGGCAATCAGGAGATCGGCGACGGTCTACACCTCGGCGTGACCACGGTGAAGAAGCACATCGCGACCCTGATGGACAAGACCGGCTGCGACAACCGGGTGCGCCTTGCGGTGTTCGCCATCAGATCCACGTCGTAGATATGGCAATCTGAGGACTGTCATGAAATCTCTCCTGCACGCGCTTCTGGTCGTCAGCGTGTCCGCCGGGTTGGTCGTCGGTTGCTCCGGCGTGGCACACGCCGACGGTCCGACGCGGACCGCTGCGGTGGCTGTGACGGGCGATGTGCGCAACCCCCGTTCGTTCACGATCGACGAACTACGGGCGTTCCCACCGGAGACTAAATCGGTGACCTTCGAATCGGACAGTGGGTCGCAGAGCCACACCTTTGTCGGGGCCTTACTCGACGACGTTGTCTCCGTTGCGGATCCAGTTGTGGACGTGTCGGCGAAGAACGCGACCTTGTCGATGGCGATTCGTGCGACTGGCATGGACGGCTACACCGTTGCGGTGGCCTGGCCCGAGATCCCACCCGACTTCACCGCGACACCGGTACTCGTCGCGTACACCGAGGACGACCAGCCCCTTGATCGACCACGACTCGTCGTCCCCGGAGACCTCAAGGGCGGCCGCTACGTCAACGATCTCGTCGAATTACGCGTGATCGACCTGCGTGGCGAGCATTTAGCTCCGTAGAAGACCGAGAACGGTGTCTCGCGTCAGTGGCGCGAGTTCGATGTCGCCCGTTTCCGCCGGGTCGACCCAGACGATCTGATCGAGCGCTGCCGCCGCGCGGGGTTCCCCATCCAAGCTCACCGAGAACAGCTCGGCCTCCACCAGGTGTCCAGGTTCGTTCGCTGCCTCGGCGACGTGCCGCCCGAGCGCACGAGTCGCCGACGCCACGACGGCAACACCGAGCTCCTCGGCGATCTCGCGCTGCAGCGCCTCAACGGCAGTCTCGCCGGGCATGATCTTGCCGCCCGGTTGCATGAATGCCGCGGTTCCCCGTTTTCGGACCATGAGCACGCGACCATTTCCGTCGACGATCACCGCCGCGGCGATGCGGATGACCGGCCGGGAGTCCATGTCTGCCACGATCGTCGAGTCTAGTTGTCGCCGATGCCGTCTCGGGTGGGTCTTCGGACGTGGCGGAGAGGAACCGGTCCGGCAGTGACAGCTTGAGGATCGTCCGCAGCACGAGTAGGTACTGGCGTGCCAGCGAACCGGTGGTGTACGGCAGATCGTAGGCGGCACACACAGCCTCCACCCGTCGGGCGATCGCCGCATAGCGGTTGCTCGGCAGATCCGGATAGAGGTGGTGTTCGATCTGATAGCAGAGGTTCCCGCTCATGAACGCCATCACGGGGCCTGCTCGAAAGTTGGCGCTACCCAACATTTGTCGCAAGTACCATTCGGCCTTCGTCTCGCCATCCAGCGTGACGGGATTGAACTTCTCCGCCCCGTCGGGGAAGTGTCCGCAGCAGATCACCATGTACGTCCACAGATTGCGCAACAGGTTGGCGATCGCATTGCCGTACAGGACGCGGCGCCAGCGCCGCAGGCCAAGCGCCGGGAACAGCAGATAGTCCTTGCCCGCCTGCCGCGTGATCTTGCGGACGAGTGCCATGGTTTGCGCAGACTTCTCCTCCTTCGTCGCCGACCGGTCCAGCGCCGCATCAAGGCCCTGCAGCGCAATACCCCATTCAAAGGTGATGGACAGCAACAGGTGTCGCAACGGCTGCAGCAGAGTGTTGGGCTTCCACCGCTGGTCACGGGTGACCCGCAGGACTCCGTAGCCGAGGTCGTCGTCGACGCCGACCACGTTCGTGAACACGTGGTGGCGATAGTTGTGGGCATACCGCCACTGCGAGGACAGGCCGACCATGTCCCACTCCCATGAGGTCGAGTGGATTTCCGGGTCGTTCATCCAATCCCACTGGCCGTGGCTGATGTTGTGGGCGATCTCCATGTTCTCGATGCACTTCGCTGCCGCGAGTGCAACGGTTCCGAGGGCCCATCCCGCCTTGCCGCGGCTGCCACCGAGCGCCAGCCGTGCAGCGGCGTCGAGGCAACGCTGAAGAGCGATCGTGCGGCAGATGTATGCCCTGTCCTTGGCGCCCCGCGACTCTTCGACGTCGAGACGGATCGTGTCCAGATCAAGCGCAAGTGACTCAACGTCCGCGGCGCTCAGATGGGCGTACTCGGCTACGTGTGCGATTGCCATCGGTGCCTCACCCAGATTGAGGCGAGGAGGCGGTGAGTCTGCCCAGTGCTGCCTCGACGGTGTCGGCGAGGGGTAACGAGTCTTGCGGGTCGCAGATCCGCAGTACGCGGGAGGCGGCAGAACCAGGGACGATCGCCCAGCCCGTGCCGACGCGTGCGCAGTTCACGGAGATCCTGAGTATCGCCGAGAAACCCTCGGCGCCAAAGAAATCGACGCCACGCAGATCAAGGATCAATCCGCGGTAGCCCGTCATGTGTCCTAGCGTGTACTCGGTCAGGCCGTCGGCGTTGGATGCGTCGATGTCGCCTTCGGCGCTGATGACGGCGACCGACGACCTCAGCAGACGACCGGCGAAACGTGCAGTGTGACGTACCCGCAACTCGGAGGGAAGGCCGCTGCGCGGCAGGGCCATGGGGCGGGCGAAATCTGTCGCCGTGATAACGGTCACCGGGACTCCAGTCGATCGGAATGCAGAACGAGGCCACCGCACTGTGGTTGATGCCGGTCCACCGCGTTGTGGGCCGGTCGTTGGTGTTCGCCGGAGTCCGGCGGTCGAGGGCTTGCGATGTCAACCACTTCTGGGCATCGCTCGCGGGCTTTGGCTCTCGACTGGAGTTCCCCGCCGTGTTTCGTGAGCTGGGGTGTCTTCGGCTGACTCATCACCGTTTTTCGAGTCGGGGTCCATCGTGTCGGCGCGCCGATATTCCTTGTTCAGGTCGTCGCGGGCAGTCGTGGCGTCGCTGCGACGTGCCTCGGCTTGGTGCTGCAGGCCCGACGCGTGTGCGGTCTTGGCGTCGGCTTCGGCTTGAGCGACACGGGCTTTGGCGGCGGTCTCCTCGGCGAGCGCTTCGCGTCGGCCCACCTCGTGGGACTGTTCGGCGGCTCGGTCGCGGATGTCCCCGGCTTCGACGCGATGCCGATCGGTGCGCTTGTGCGCCAACACAAATCCGAGGGCGGTGAGAATCAGGACGGCGGCGATTGCCGCGAAGACGATAGCGATGATGGTACTTGTAGCCATTTCGGCTCCTTGAATTGGATCGTGGCAAGCTGTGGGAATGGATTATGTTGTCGTACTGCGGAACTCGACACCAGCGGGTGGCGCGCCACCGAAGCGCGGAACCTGCGAGATACGAGTGAGCACCGGATTAGTAGTAGCTGCGGCGGCCGCCGACTGCATGCCCCATTGATCCCATCACGGTCAGTACTAGGCCGATGATGAGGACAACGATGCCGACGGTCCACAGGATGGAGATGTTGAGCAGGAATCCGGCGACCAGAAGAATGATTCCAAGAACGATCATGACGTTTGCCTAGTTTCGATGTCGATGGAGTGGAAGAGATGGCGGGCTCGGATCCAGTGCAGCGGCTGTCATCTGTGACGACCGGCTGATTGGTCGATGTGGGAAAGCGACTCTTCACTGCCGTCGCGGAGTGCTCGTGGCAGCGCTGGATGTCCCACGCGGGCAGACCCGCGAGTGGGGGAACCGCGTGGTGGGGCAGTCATGGTGATCCCGGAGTGCAGACGCTCACCGGAGTGTCGGGGTTCGGAGCCAATGCTCCTCGAGTTCTGCAGCGGGCAGCAAAACCCATCCCGGACCAGCTGAAATTCTCAGCTACTTGCTGACGCTACACCCGTTTGACCGTTCCGGACGACGACGTAAGTGCCGGATCTCCTCGCGGTCGATTCTGCTGCTCCGAGCGACCGGAACCAGGAGACTTTGGGCAGGTACGAGGCATGACGAAGTCGACGGGGTAGCCCGCCCGACTAGGATGGCAAACGAACCCGTGGCGGATGCGCCGCGGGTACGGCGCCGGGCTCCGGCGGAATGGTGAGCGCAGGTATCGGCGATGACGGAGTTCACCGACGAGGTGCATGGCTCAGGTGTTGGGTCCTTGACCCCAGAGCAGTCCTCCGCCGACGCCGCCGATCTCCAGTCCGGCATCGGAGCCCTGGCGGGTCTTGTCTCGGGCAGCCTCGGATTGCCGGAACTGCTCGCCGAAGTCGCGGGCTTTGCGGTCCGCGCGATCCCCGGCGCAGACGGTGCCGGCGTGACGTTGTTGCGACTCGACAGGGTCGACAACATGGTCGAAGAGCTGGCGGCCAGTTCACCGTTCGTCGCCGAGATCGACCACGTGCAGTACGTCGTCCTCAACGAGGGCCCGTGCATCACCGCAGCGCTGGAACGGCGCACGGTGCGGTCGGGGTCCCTGGGTGGCGAGAAGATGTGGCCGCGGTTCGGTCCGCGGGTGGGCAGGATGGGTATCCACAGCGCGTTGTCGCTGCCGCTGCTGCTGCCGGGCCAGGTGATCGGGGCGATCAACGTCTACGCCCGCGGCAAGGACGTCTTCGACGAGCACGCGGCCGAACTCGGAGAACTGTTTGCCAAGCCCGCGGCGGTGGCAGTCCACAACGCCCAGATCCTCGCCCAGGCGAGGACGCTGACCGCTCAGTTGCAGACCGCGCTGTCGACGCGACCGGTGATCGACCAAGCTATCGGCCTGCTCCGGGGCCGCAGCGGGGGCAGCGCTGAGGAGGCATTCGCCCAATTGCGGTCGATGAGCCAAAGCGAACACCGGAAATTGGCCGACGTCGCCCAACGCATCGTGGATGAAGCAGTCCGCCGCGCCCGCGCCCGACACAACCCGAACTGAACCCGTACCGCGAGGTCAAGCCCGTCAACGAGCTATCGCCGCACGGCGTAGGCGCGTAGGTTGGGTGAGGGGAACATTCACGGGCGGGTCCTGACCCAGCGTCCCGTATTTTCCCACCGTGCAAGGCGACTCGCCCTGTTCGGCACTGGCAGGTTCGATCCGCGCTCGGGAGCGCCCAGCGGAGCACGCACCTCGTGACGATCAATGCGGCCTTGGCCGCCGAACTCGAAATCCTCACCGCAGCACTGGATCAACCTGGCACCGACATCGCGCGCAGTGTGCGTCAGTTGGCGCTCAACGCTGCGGCCGGAGTAACGACCTATCTCGGTCTGAGCGTGCTAGTGGGCCGCAGTGATCCGCCATTCGCCTTCACTGCCCTGGCGGACGGGGTCGCGGCTGACGATATCGGCACCTCGCTGCGAGTGGAGTTGCCGGGCCTAGTCGACCAACTGACGATCGCCGTGAACCTATATGCGGGATCGCCGGGGGCGTTCGTCGACCTCGCCGCCGACATGGCGTGGCTTACCGCACGCCCACTGAGCGACTTCGTCCTCGACCAGCACCTCACCATCCCCACCCCGTCCAATACCGGGACCGAACTGCGCGCGGCGTCGATCATCAACCAGGCCATGGGTGTCCTCATCGGTCGCGGCCATACCCCCGAGCAAGCCCACTGGCACCTCGACAGCCAGGCCGCTGACGCCGGTACCGATCGACGCGCCGCCGCCCAGCACGTCCTGGCCACGCTCACCGCGACGGACATCGAGGACGTCGACGGAGCATTTGAGTAGTCCTACCGATGTCTTCAACTCATCTGTCCGGAATGGTGAAGGGATGGTTGACCGGTTTCCTCCATACACCAGTCGCGAATCACGCACGCGGCCTGCGGGTCTCGGCAGGTTGTTGTGCGCTCTCTCGGTGCTCTGTTACGGGATCGCGGGACTGCTCGACGTGTCGATCATCGGGAGTTCGGCGTTCGCTGCAGACTTCGATGGCGGCACCCGGACTGCTGAAGCCGCGGACACCACTCATTTGGCCACCGGTCTGCTGGTGGTCGGTGCGGTGATGGCCTTGGCCGCGATCATCCGGGGTGGAGGTTACGCGGTGCGGGCCGCGGGCGTGCTCCTGCTGGCGGTTGGCGGAGCAGTCGCGTACATCACGCTGCCACTTCTTTCGTACTACGGCTGACCGCTCGGGCAAATGGTCTCCGCCAGCGTGGCACTCGCCAACCTGCATAGTGCCGGATAAGCCGTGTAACGAGTAAACATGCTGTGAGACAGCTGTTCTCGGCATGGTTGAAGACGCGCCACGGTACGTAGGCTGGTGTCAGGATTGGCTCATAGCGAATCCCACCGATATCCGAAGGAGCATCTCAGTGCCGCAGACCGGACGATGGACCGGCGACCCGGTATGGCTGGCCGACGTTCTCCGTGCAGAAGGCGTCAAGCTCGTCGAATACCCCGGCTGGCAGGACCGCGGTCACGGCGACTTCAAGGACATCCGCGGCGTGATGGTGCATCACACCGGATCGGACACCGCCACCGCCGCCTCGATCGCCAACGGGCGCCCCGATCTCGCAGGCCCGTTGGCGCAGTTGCACATCGCGCGGGACGGCACGGTCACCGTCGTGGCGGCCGGAGTCGCGTGGCACGCCGGCGTCGGCATGTATCCGTGGTTGCCGACCAACATGGGCAACTGGCACATGATCGGCATCGAGTGCGCCAACACCGGAACCAGTCCCTCAGCGCCGCACCGACAGAACTGGCCCGACGCCCAGTACGACGCCTTGGTCCGGTGCTGCGCGGCGATCAACCGCCGTCTCGCGCAGACTTCCAGCCGCACCATCGGCCACAAGGAGTATGCCGGTCGCGCACAAGGCAAATGGGACCCTGGCGCCATCGACATGGACATCCTGCGCCGTGACATCCAGGCCCGCATCGGCGCGGTTCCCGATCCGGCGCCGACCCCGAGGCCGCCCGCCCCGATCGGCGAGTACGCCGACATCCTCCTCTTCGCCGGGTCCTCCGGTCCAGAGGTCGCCGAACTCCAGCGCCGCCTCAAGGAGGCGTACCCGCTGTACGCAGGAGATCTCGTCGTGGACGGCGTGTTCGGCCCGGCCACCGAGGCTGCCGTCAAGGAGTTCCAGCGACGCACTCCCGGTCTGAAGGTCGACGGCATCGTCGGACCCGCCACCGCCGCAGCGATGAGGTTGAAGGTGGTGTCCCACGAGCAGGCGTTCGTGACTGTGGACTAGCGGGTTGGGCCTGAATCGGCGAGAAACGGAGCCGTGCGGGGCATGGCGACGACCGCGACGGCCGTCGCTGCGGCAAGGATCAGCACGCCGATGAATACCGCAGCCGCGCCCGATTGGATGGCCGCCGAGCCGATTGATTGAATGTCACCGGGGCCGAAGATCGAGTTCGCGATCGCACCGAAGATGGCGACACCGACAGCGCTACCCAGTGAACGGGCGAACATGTTGTTGCCCGTCACGACGCCGCGTTCGTTCCAATCGACACTGGACTGCGCGGCGATCAGTGTGGGTACCGCCAGCAGTCCCATGCCTGCGCCGATCACGAAGCACACCGTCGCGACGACGGCGACGTTCGGTCGGTGTGCCATGACCACCAGCATCGATGCGCCAGTGGTCACCAGTGCGGCGCCAATCATTGCGGTCTTCTTGAACCCCCACCGCAGATACAACTTCCCGGCCACGGCTGCCGTGGTCGGCCAGCCGATCGTCAGCGCGGCCAGCGCTGCACCCGCGACGATGGGGCGCACGTGCAGCGAACCCTCGAGATAGGTGGGCACGTAGGAGGTCAGCCCCATCAGGATGGCGCCGACGCCGAACGCCACGATGGTGGTCACACACAGCAGGCGGCGGGAGAACACCCACAGGGGCAGTATCGGTTCGGCCGCTCGGCGCTCCACGAGGACGAAGGCGGCCAACAGCACCACGCCCGCCGTGAACGCGCTGATGCTCGGCGCAGAGCCCCATGCCCAGGACTGGCCGCCGCCGAGGACGGCCAGTACCAGCGACGTCATCGCCGACGCCAGCAGCAGCGCGCCAAGGGCATCGACCGTGCGGTGCCGGGGGGTGATCGTCTCGTGGAAGTGCCGATTGAACATCCATGCCGCCAGCAGGCACAGCGGGATGTTGATGATGAACACCCCGCGCCAGATCCCCAGCTGTGAGAAGACGCCGCCCAGCATCGGCCCGACGACCGAGGAAATGGCCCACACACTGGCCAGATAGCCCTGCACTCTGGCGCGTTCGGCCACCGTGTAGATATCCCCGACGATCGTCATCGCCGTGGGTTGGACCGCGCCGGCGCCGAGGCCCTGTATCGCACGAAAGACGATCAACGCCAGCATGTTCCACGCCGCAGCGCACAGGATCGAACCCAGCAGGAACAGCGCGACTCCCAGCAGCAGGATCGGTTTGCGGCCGAAGACGTCGGAGAGCTTCGCGTAGATCGGCGTGGTAACCGCTTGTCCCAGAAGGTATGCGGAGAACAACCAGGGGAACTGGTGGAAGCCGCCCAACTCGCCGACGATGGAGGGAATGGCCGTCGCCAGCACCGTCGAATCGATGGCGACCAACCCGGTGCTGAGCATGACCGAGATGAGGACCGGCCCGCGCTCCGAGCGGAACCCGACCGCGGCCGTTGACGTCGAACTCACTGCGGCGCGTCGATGCCAGGCACGGGTCCGCCTGGGGCGAGCGAAGCGACGGTCGGGTGGACGACTGGGGCGAGCGAAGCGACGGGGGGTACTAGCTGTTCGATGCTGGCCACCAGCGCATCTGGTGTCGACAGCTCGTAATCCTGGCCGTTGATGCGCACCGTGGGCGTGTGCTCGACGTTGGTCGCGTCGGCCATGCCCGAAACCATCCCGGTATAGGTGTCGGCGTTGATGCAATCGGCTGTGGCGTCACCGGCGCCGGCCTGCCGTGCGAGGTCGATCAGCGCGGCGTTGTCGGGAAAGCTCGGTGCGGTCTCGGCGGGCTGGTGGGTGTACAGCGCGGCATGGAAGCGCCGAAAGGTATCGATGGACTCGTCGGCCACACAGTAGGCGGCGGCGCCTGCGCGTGACGAGTAGTCCCGGTTCGGCCGGTCGAGGATGGCGACCATGTAGTAGTCGGCCGCGACCGCGCCGGTGTCGATGAGCTTGTCGACGGTCGCGCCGAAGGTGTGCTCGAATTTTCGGCAGTACGGGCACAACGAGTCCTCGTACAGGGACAACACCACCGTGGGCTGGCCGTCGGGGTCGGTGATCAGATTGCCCGACGTCACGCGGATCGCCCTGGCGTCAGCGGCCCTGGCCGTGGGGCCGGGGGACAGCATCAGACCCGAGGTCACGGCCGTCATCAACACCACCGCGGTCACGGCAATTCGGGTCAGCCGGCGCAGGCGTTTGACGTTGAGCACGTAACCCAGCCTATCGCCCGCTCGGGAACCCGTTGGCATCGCGTGGTCCGACGAGTTTGCAGCCTCTTCACAGGTAGTCGCCGTTCGTTACCTGTGAGGGAATCGACGGGAGCGTTCGGTTGCGTCCACACTCGTCGTCAAGTAAAGCGACTGTCGCGAAAGGGATTCCGTCATGACCGACCTGATCACCAACTACCTGGCCTGCTGGAACGAGACCGATGCCGAGGCGCGCCGCGCACTCATCAACAAGCACTGGAACCGGTCCGCCACCTACGTCGACCCCATGGTCGATGTCGTTGGGCACGATGATCTGAGCGCTGCGATCGGCGCCGTGCACGAGCAGTTCCCGCACTTCGTCTTCACGCCGGTTGGCGACGTCGACGCCCACCACAATCAGGCGCGCTTTCAGTGGGGTCTCGGGCCCGCCGACGCCGAACCCGTCATCGTCGGATTCGACGTCGTCGTCACTGATGGGGACGGACGGATCGAGCACGTCCTCGGGTTCTTCGATCGCGTTCCCGGATGATGCCCGCCGGGTCGCCCGCTCATCCGTCCAAGCCCGCGTGCCTTCGGAGGAATTCGACCTCGAGGTGCAGCACGTCATCGAACGCAAGGCCGCCTTCATACACGTCGTAGTGGCCGCCCTTGCTGCGGTGCAGTTCGGCGTGGCTAGCCAGCTCGGCCACTCGCAGTGCTGGCGCTACCGGAGCTTGGGTGTCGGTTTCGGCGACGATGAGGAGAATCGGAATGTGAATGGAGGTGGCGTGGCGAACGGGCCGGTGCGCGGAGATGCTCAGTAGTGACCGCGCGGCCAGTCGGTTGTTCCAGTCGACGGATTCCCTCGGTGCCACCATCTTCTTGCCGAAGAGGGCGTCCGGAGTGTCGGAGACACCCCAGTGCCCTGGTGCCACGCTGATGGGCAGGTAGATCGGGGCGCGCCGGAACAGGGAACCGATGCGATCCGCCACTGCGACCGCCATGAGGCGAATCGACCGACTCGGCCGAATCAATGCCGCCCCGGCTAGGCCGTCGACGAGTGGACATTGGGCGACGGCTCCCGCGAGCCGCGCGTCCGACGCGGCGAGTGCGGTGACGTGCATGCCGGCGAAGGAGGTACCCCAGGCGAAGATTCGCTGCGCGTCGACCTTGGGTTGCGCTGCCGCCCAGGTGATTGCGGTGCCGTAGTCCTGGCGCTGGTGAGCGACGTTGAGCTCGTCGCGCGGCCATCCGCCCGAACCGCCCCATTGCCGGTAGTCGATCACTACCACGGCGAACCCTTCACGGCAGAACCGCACCGCGAACGGCGCCAAGCCGCCTGCCTTCACGGCACCGAGACCGTGCCCCATGACGACCGCGGGGTGCGGGCCTTGACCCGTTGGCTCGTAGAACCACGCGTCCAGTTCCTCACCCGAGGGCGTCGGGATGCGCACCGTCGTGCGTCCCGGCGAGGTGCTGCCGTTCGGGCCGGTCATTTCAGTCGGTCGAGACGGCGGCGAAACTTCATCACCCCATCGTATACGGATAGGTATTCGAAGTACAGATAGTATCTAGTGGGTCGTCAGGATGCCCAGGATCGCGTCGACCACCTGTCCGGCACCGCTCGGCCTCGACGACTGATCGGTCGGCTGTTGCAGGCGAATACCGTTGGCCAGTGCCATCATCGACGCGGCCAGGTCTCGCGCATCGATCGGCAACGCCACGGACAGCTTCTCGAAGTAGTCGCGCAGGATTTGGGCGAGAGCGTCGATCTGCTTGCGCTGCAGCGCGTAGTACTCCTTCGCGAAATCGGGGCTTCTCCTGGCATGTAACTGCAGCTCGATGGCCAGCTCAGGGCAGTCGCTGTTCACGAACGCGGTGTTGAGCCAGTCGGTGACCGCTGCACGCAGATCATTGGGTTCGAGGCCGACAAGCCTCTCGAGATCCGCCATGTCGCGCTCGGAGTACCGACGCAAGAGTTCCAGCAGGATCGCTTCCTTGTTGGGAAAGTTCGAGTAGAAGGCGCCCTTCGAGTAGCCGGCTTCGGCGGCGATCATGTCCGCCGACGCGCCGCCATATCCCAGCCGCGAGAACGCTTCCTCTGCCGCGGAGAGGAGCCGCTCCCGGGTGGCGGCCTGCTGTTCGGCCCTGGACAAACGGGTAGGTGGCACGGATCAACCCCCCGTCGCTTCGCTCGCCCCGGGGAACATCCCCCGTCGCTTCGCTCGCCCCGATGCCCTTCGTCATTCGAAGATCATGAGGTATCTCGATGACAGCCTAGCCAACCTGCTAGGCGGAGAGGTGCG
>Ga0193716_1001415_pt1 | contig 13945 bp, 7 predicted proteins | sample U2c1metaG_FD_145901 | JGI IMG/M metagenome (GOLD analysis project Ga0193716, IMG submission 145901) | Soil microbial communities from a riparian zone of the East river system, Colorado, United States - U2c1 | ecosystem: Environmental > Terrestrial > Soil > Riparian zone | place: USA: East River...
CGGGCGTGCCGGGCCAGCCTCATACGTTTTTGGCCGGCGCGGTCAATGGCGGCGTGTGGAAAACCGATGATGATGGGCGCACCTGGGTGCCGATTTTTGATTCGCAACCCACGCAGTCGATCGGTGCGATCGCCGTGTCGCCGTCAGATCCAAGGATCATTTACGTCGCGTCGGGCGAAGGCCTGCATCGCCCGGACCTGTCGGTGGGCAACGGCGTGTACCGCTCATCCGACGGCGGTAAGTCCTGGATTCATCTATCGCTCGACGATTCGCAGCAGATTCCGAGCATTGCCGTGGATCCGCGCGACGCCAACCGTGTCTATGCCGCGGTTCTGGGACATCCGTATGGCCCGAGCGCGCAACGCGGCGTATACCGAACATTGGATGGCGGTGCCACGTGGTCCAAAGTGCTGGATCAAGGGGAGAATACAGGCAGTTCCTTCATCAGAATCGATCCCTTCGATGCCAAGATTCTGTACGCGGGATTCTGGAACGCGCGTTCGGGGCCGTGGGAAGACAAGACCATGTACAACGGCCCGCACGGTGGCCTGTTCAAATCGACCGACGGTGGTGATCATTGGCGCCCCCTGACGGACGGGTTGCCGCAGGGCCTGTCGCAGCTCGATGTCGCAGTCGCGCCGAGCGCACGCGGACGATTGTATGCAACAGTCGCGACCAGCTCGAACCCTGCAGCGCAGGGCGGCGCGGCTCCGAGCGTGGGCATTTACCGTTCCGATGATGGCGGCGAGCACTGGCGCGTGGCGACCAGTGATACGCGTCCTGCGCTGCGCATCGGCGGCGGTGATTTGCCCATCCTCAAGGTCGACCCAAAGGACGCGGACGTGCTGTACAGCGCCTCGATCGTGGCGATGAAATCAACCGACGGCGGTGCACACTGGATGTCCTTTAAGGGTTCTCCCGGAGGGGATGATTATCAGGAGATGTGGATCAGTCCAGAAGATCCGCAGCACATCGCTTTGGCCGGTGATCAGGGCATTCTGGTCACGGTCAATGGCGGCAAAACCTGGAGCACCTGGTATAACCAGCCGACTGCGCAGCTGTATCACGTCAGTGTCACGCCGACTTATCCGTATCGGCTCTGCTCCGGGCAACAGGAAAGCGGTTCCGTGTGCATTTCAAATCGCGGCAACGATGGCATAGTCACGTTTCGCGAGTGGCATCCAGTCGGTGTCATTGAGTACGGCTATGTGGCACCCGATCCACTCGATGCCGACGTGATTTATGGGGCCGGCCGTAACGTGGTAACCAAAACACATTTGTCGACGGGTCAAGTGCAAAACATCTCGCCGATTCCGGCGCCGTCGCCCGACATTCGCACCGATCGCACCGAGCCGATTCTTTTCTCGCCGCAAGATCCGCACCGGCTGTATTACGCGGCCAACCGCCTTTACGCGAGCGGCGACGGCGGCCAGTCCTGGCAGGCGATCAGCGATGACCTGGCGCGGCCGAGCAGCGGATCCCCGCCATCAGTCGGGGATATGCATGCGGACAAAGCTGAATTGCAGCGCGGCGTGATCTATTCCGTCGCCGCGTCGCCGGTGACGAAGGGGTTGCTGTGGGCGGGAACCGATGATGGTTTGATATGGGTGACACGCAATGAAGGCGGTGCGTGGAGCAATGTCACGCCACCCGCGCTTGGGGACTGGAGCAAGGTGACGCAGATCGAGGCGTCGCACTTCGACGCCAATGTCGCCTATGCGTCGGTCAGCCGGTTTCGATTAGACGATCTAAAACCTTATGTTTACCGGACGCGCGACGGCGGGAAAAGTTGGCAGTCGATCACCGCCGGACTGGCCCAGGATGCGCCCGTCAATGCCGTGCGCGAGGATCCTATGCGGCGCGGACTGCTGTTTGCGGCCACCGAAAAGGCGGTCTGGATGTCCTTCGACGACGGCGAGCACTGGCAGTCGCTGCAGCTCAATTTGCCGCACACCTCGATGCGCGATCTGGTCATTCACAATCAGGACTTGATTGTAGCCACTCACGGCCGCTCGTTCTGGGTGCTCGATGATATCGGTCCGCTGCGCGAGGTCATGGGCGCCGCCACTGCAGTGACACTGCTCAAACCCTCCCCAGCGGTACGAGCGCGGCGCAGTACCGGCTCCGACACGCCAATCCCGCCGGACGAACCGTCGGGGCGCAACCCGCCAAACGGGGCTGTCATTGACTACTATCTGCCGCAGGCCGCAAAAGGCGCGCTAACCATCGAGGTACTGGATCCGAATGGCGCCGTCGTGCGGCGCGTGTCGAGCGCCGACCCGGTAGGGTTCAGCGCAGCGGAACGTGAGAAGGAACTGATCCCCGAGTATTGGATTCGCCAGCCAAAGGCGCTGTCCACAACGGCGGGAATGCATCGCTTCGTCTGGGACCTGCACTGCACGACTCCCCGCGCAGTCAGACGCGGCTTTCCAATTTCGGCGGTTCCCAACGACACGCCGCAGGAGCCCTCAGGTCCGCGCGTGGTTCCGGGGGTCTATCGCGTGCGACTCGAGATTGCGGGCCGTAAATGGGAGCAGCCGCTCACCGTGATGCCTGATCCTCGCGTCAGCATCGGTCAGCAGGATTACGCTGCTCAGTTTACCCTTGCCCAAGACTTGGCCAAGGCACTGGATGCCAGCACTGCGAAGGCGCAGGAAGTAAAGTCTTTGCGCGCGCAAATTAAAAAGTTGGGTACCGCACAGGCAGCGGGGATTGCGGAACAGGCAAAAGAGTTGGATGAACACTTCGAATCGCTCATGGAGCAAGGCGCCAGTGCGCAGCCGGGCGGTGCGCACCGAGGGCTCGAACATGTCAACGGCGACATCCTGAGTTTGTATACCCAAGTCGTCAATGTGGATGCCGCGCCCAACCGGGCGCAACAATCTGCGGCCGAGTCCTTGTTTCAAGAATGGCAGGTGATCGCCGCGGCGTCCGCGAAGATTGCCCAAGACGATCTCGCGCCTTTCAATCAGGCGCTGTCGCGCGCTCGATTACCGACGCTGCGCAGCGATGCGGCCGCCCCGGAAGAAGGCCCGTCAACCGATGAAGAGTAGGCGAGGCTACTTCTGATTTAGTCCTCGCCATAGCGCGAGTTGAGCCTCCAGCTTCTCGTGCAGCGAGGCATACAGCGCCTGCTGCTGAGTCGTGGGCGGCGTATCGGCGTCCTCGAGCGTGCTTGCGAATGCCGCAAGCTGCTCATTGAGCATGCCCGGAAACGCCAGGTTGGCCTCGGAGCCGTTCATGTTTACTTGCACGAGCACTTCCTCAATACGTGCGAGTTTGGCGTTGAGTGCGGCGGAGGCGGGGGCGGCTTTCAGCGCTTTGCGCCTGGCGCGAATGTCATTGACGGCGCGGTGCAACGTGTCGATGTCATGGTACGTTGCCAGTGCCAGTGCAGTTTTCGCCGCGATTGCCGCGTCGCTGTTGGCAACTCTGGGATCGGCGATGATGGTGAGCGCCGCCGTGCGTGTTTTGTCGCCCAATTTCAAACGTAATTGATACTGTCCAGGCGCGATAATGGGTCCGCGCGGCGCTTCACCCTGATAAAACGCCCCGGGAATTTGCACGGGGTCGTCGTAGCGCAAATCCCAAATCATGCGGTTCATACCGGCACGCGCAGGGATCAGGTCGCTGGCTACGATTTGATCCGGCCACTCAGGCGGTTGCACTTCTTTATTGGTTTTTGTGCTGGAGAGATGTCGAATCTGCTCGCCCTTAGCGTTGACGATATCCATGGTCAGTTCTGACGAGGCATCAGCAGGCAGCACATAGTCGATGACGGCGCCCGCGGGCGGGTTCGCGCCCACCGGTCGGCGAGTATTCACCTGGTCCGGATAGTATAGGCGCAGCGCGTTCGCCGGCGTATAGAGTACGAGCTCACCGGCCGTTGCTTGTGCCTGGCGCAGCGGTGTCAGGTTATCCAAGATCCAAAAGCTACGCCCATGCGTGGCCGCAACGAGATCATCGCCATGCACCGTCAGGTCATGGATTGGCGTCACGGGTAGAGCGTTTTGCAGCGGCGACCAATGAGCGCCGTCATCGAAGGATAGGAATACGCCCGACTCCGTGCCGGCGTACAACAGGCCGCGCCGCACCGGGTCCTCGCGCACTACGTGGACGACGGCGCCGGCAGGCAGGCCTGCGGCAATCGAGACCCACGATTTACCCGTGTCGGAAGTCTTCCACGCATACGGCGCAATGTCATCAAGCCTGTGCCGGTCCACGGCAATGTAGGCGACCGCCGGGTCGAAATGCGACGGCTCGGCCATGCTGATCGTGCTCCAGGGCGGCATTGCCGCGGGCGTCACGTTGCGCCAATGCGCGCCGTCATCCTCAGTCATTTGCACCAGGCCATCATCCGTTCCAATCCAGAGATTGCCTTTACGAACCGGCGACTCGGCGAGTGCAAAGATCGTGTCGTAATACTCGACGCTGGTGATGTCCTTGGTCAGCGGTCCGCCCGACGCGGTTTGTTTGGTTTTGTCATTGCGGGTCAGATCAGGGCTGATGATTTTCCAGCTCATACCGTGATCGGTAGACTTCCAAAGAACTTCCGAGGCGGCGTAGAGAGAGTCGGGATCGTGCGGTGAGAGCATCAGCGGCGAGGTCCAATTGAAGCGATGGTCAAGCTCGCTCGCGGGATGGCCTGAATTGTCGATCGGATCCGGACTGATGTTCTGAGATTGTTGCGAACGAAAATCGAAGCGCGCGTACTGATTCTCGGCGTCGCTGTAAATGATGTTCGGATTGCGCGGATCGGGAACCACGAAACCCGACTCACCACCGCCGGCGGGATACCAGTCGCGCGGCCCAATCACGCCCTCATCGTCGAAGCTTGCGATGGCGAGATTGGAATTGTCCTGCTGGGCGCCGTAAATATAGTACGGAAAGCGGTTATCCGTCGCGACGTGATAGAACTGGCCGGTGGGCTGATTGTCCTGGGTCGACCAGGTATTGCCGCCGTCGAGTGAAATGCTCGCGCCGCCATCGTTGGCGTTGATCAAGCTGTTGGAATTATTGGGATCGATCCATAGCGCATGATGATCGCCATGGGTCGCAGAAACCAAATTGAAAGTCCTGCCGCCATCGACGGAGCGCAACATGCCGGTGTTGAGGGCGTACACGGTATCGATGGCATTCGGGTCCGCGTAAATCTTCGAGAAATACCAGGCGCGCTGACGCACGCGCCCGTCATCGCTGACCCGGCGCCATTGCATCCCGGCATCGTCCGAGCGATACAACCCGCCTTCTTTTGCTTCAATCATGGCGTAGATACGCCGCGAGTCGACCGCGGAAATCGCGATGTCGATCCGGCCCAGAATCCCTTCAGGCAGTCCATGCCCGGTGAGTTGCGACCAGGTCAAGCCTCCGTCCATCGATCGATACAGGCCGCTTCCGGGGCCGCCGCTGGAGAAATTCCAAGGCTGGCGGCGCACCTGCCACAGTGCGGCATAGATGATCTTCGGGTTGTGAGGATCGGCGGCCAGGTCGATGGAGCCCGTAAGTTCATTTTTGTAAAGCACACGATTCCAAGTCTTGCCGCCGTCGGTGGTGCGAAAAACACCGCGCTGAGTATTGGCGCCGAAAGCATGTCCCACTGCAGCAACCAAAACGATATTGGGATCGACTGGATCCACGATCATCGCCCCGATTTGCCGCGTATCGGTCAAACCCAGATCGCTCCAAGTCTTGCCGGCATCGATCGATTTGAACACGCCGCCGCCCCACGTTACGTCGCCGCGCATGTTGGCTTCACCCGTCCCGACATAGATGATGTCGGGATTGCTGCGGGCCACCGCGATCGCACCGATGGACGAGGCCTTCACGGCGTCGAATATGGGCATCCAGGTTGCGCCGGCGTCGATGGTCTTCCAGACCCCGCCAGCGGCCGCGCCAAAATAGAAAACATTCGGTGAACCGGGGACGCCGGCCACGGCGACCGCGCGGCCGCCGCGGAAAGGACCGATGCCGCGCCATTGCAGGGCGCTGTAAGCACTTTCGGCCGGCGCGGCGCTGGATCCTAGATCTGCGGCCGACAGGTTGGCGAAACAGGCCAGTGAGAGGCTGGGCAACAAGACTTTGATGATTTTCATAATTACGCTGCAAACTCCCCGAAATGCAATTCCTGATTTGGCGGCCTAGAAGTCATACGCAGCACCGGCATAGATGCTTCGATCGCTGGCGGGTTCAAGCATTCCGCCGACAAGAAATACCCGCGAATAGTAGTGACGATTGGCAAGATTCGAAACGCCGCCCAGGAGTCTCAAATGCCCGGCGATGACGTAGTCTCCCGCCAGATCGAGCACCGTGTACGTCGGAATATGGGCGGGGGTTGAGCCGATGGATTGATTGCTGTCTTGGAAGTACTGAGATCCGACGGTGTCCACCACCAGACTGACCTTGTAGCGATCATCCTCTCGAGCCGTGATTCCCGCTTTGAAGACCCCGTGAGGTGCATAGGCGGGAATCTTGCCTGTCTGGCCGGGAATAATGCTGCTGGTGAAGCGGGCGTCGAGCAGGCTCGCATTGGCAAACGCATCAAGGTGTAGATTCGACGCAATCGTCGAGAACAGACGAAACAGGTCGTAGTGACCTTCAAGCTCCACCCCACGACTGCGGGTATTACCCGTGTTGACATCGATCGTCTCGGTCTGCGTGATGTGTTCTGACTCAATGCGGTCTTTGACGTTGACCTGAAACACGCTCACGTCGTAGTAAAGCCCCAGGCTTGGCCACCCATGCACACCCGCTTCATAAGTCAAGTATTTGGTGGGATCTGGATTGTTCGTGGAGGAAAAATTACCGAACGGACTGGCGATATCGAGATAGCGCAGGGGACGGAACCCTTGGGAGATATTCAGATAAGTTTCGTTGCCATGACCGAAATCATTGCCAATACCGACGCCGAATAACGGAATGTTCTTGGTGTAGGTTTCGTTTGCGAGCGATGGATGCGGGGCAAGAGACTCGTCCGTGCTGAGCTTTTCATGATCGAAGCGCGCGGAGGTCACCAGATGAAAGTACTTAAAGCGGAACACGTTTTCCGCGAACAGCGCACCATACGTGGTCTTACGCTCATCGTCGTAGAAGGGCACCCCCGACTCATCGTCCTTATTAACAACGGGGTTGCTGGTATTCCACTCGTTGTACGGACTGCGGGATGTATACAGCGTATAGCCGAGGGTCAAAGCGTTGCCGGCGCCCCAGCGATGCAGCCACCGTCCGTCGAGGCCCGTGTAGTTGAAGCGCTGACCGCTGAGTGCGGCGCCGGTGCCTGCACCGGAGGCGTAAGTGTCCGAGCGTGTCCACAGATCCTGATAGCCCGACCAGAGCTTTTGTGTGTACGAGTCCTTGTCGCTGAATTTGTTCTCGTAGGTCAGCACGGTCGTGTAGCGATCCGCCCACAAACGATCGTCCGGCGTCGTGGTCTGATTGCGATTGGCTAGAAACTGCGCACCAGTCATGAGACCCGCTAAACCGCTGTCGAGCGAATAGGCGTGAAAGTCGAGGCTCAACTTCTGCGTGCCAAACAGGTATCCGAGATGTAGATCCCCCGCATTCAGGACATAGTCGCCGTTCTGGCGTTGCCCGTCCGACTGACGGCGCGAATAGTCCGCCAGATAGTTCCAATTGCCGTTGGTGCCGGAGATCTTGTTGAAGCTGGAGAAGAGCGAGTTACTGCCGCCGACCTGCTCAGTCGTCCCAGCAAGCGGGTGCGTGGAGGGCAGCTGAGAGATAAAGTTGATGACCGGTTGGGGTTCTGGGCCGTATAGCAACCCCGATCCTGCACGGATCATCTGCACTGAGCCAATGGTCTGCGGCACCGGTATGTAATAAATAGTCGGGAAGCCGATCCAATCCATCTCCAACGGAATTCCATCCTGCATCAACAGGACGAACTCGCTTTCCTGCGGATTGCCGAGACCGCGATAGCTTAAGTTCAACTCCGTCGGATTCTGTTGTTCGGCCAGGACAATTCCCGGCAGCCGGTCGAACAGTTCGCGTTGGTTGTTGTCAATGATGGTCGGCACGTCGTTAAGCTGCACGACGCTCGTTTTCTTCGTCACCGTAATCGTTGGCCCATCAACCTCTGGTAAGGAGTGCGCGTACCGGGTCCGCCGATTAAATAGCCAGCGCTTACCCTCGACGTATACCGAATCGATAGAGTCCTCTTGGTTTGGCCTCTTGGCCTTTTCCTTTGGAGCGGGTTTTGCGGTCGACACCGAATCGGGCGACGGGGGAGGATCCCCGGTCTCGGCCATTGCCACTGAAGATGAAGCTAACATCAGGCCGAGCAGCTGCAGAGAAATCTTGATGCCGACGCGGGTATACGCGCGCACGACTGGCTCAATGTCAATCACTAAATTGCCCCGCAGCTTTCGACTTATCTAGTCAAGGTCGACAAGGATACTTGGACTTAGATCACGTCGCTCCGCATTCGGACCGCGCTGCGACTTGGCTGCGGGAATCGCTGATGAGCATGGATCCTGAACATTGGATTTCGATGCTCAAATACATTTGCGGGGCCGACAACCTTTAAGTGAACCATTGATGTGTCGCAAGCTGACGGGCGAATGAGATCACCGACATATGGGGATGCGACTGGATTTCGAACAAATAGCCGACGGCGCCCATGATGAGGCCGTTCATCAAGAGGGTGGCTGCGAGGGCGCTGAGTTTGAAAGAGAAGGTGTTCATTTGTGTCTCCGAGAGTAATTGTCATCGATCCTTACTGGCATAACACAGCAAGGGCCGTGCCAGTTGCAGGCACCTTAAGAAAAGAGTCATTTGGAAGGTGTTTTCATCAATTGGGAGGCAGCGGCTGACCGCGGACAGTCACCACGGACAGTGTCCGCGGACAAGTCGGACAGTTGGTCTAGACTCAAGAAGGGGTGAAAACCCGACACGGCGGCTCAAAAGGGCAACTTCGCCGGATTATTTGGGTGGCACAATCATTGCTGAGAATTAAAGCACTAGTCCTTCCGGGGTCGTGCGATGCTCAAAATGACCGGTATCTGCAAGGCGTATCGATCCGAAGCACTGGAGATATTTGCGCTTCGGGACCTCTCAATTCACGTCAGAGAGGGTGAACTCATCGCGGTCACAGGTCCTTCCGGCTGCGGGAAAACCACATTCCTCACTATCGCTGGGATGTTGGACAGCTTTAACGAGGGTGAATACGAACTCGACGGTGTGAATGTGTATCGCATGAACGATCAGGAGCGCTCGTGGCTGCGCAACGAGAAGATCGGATTTATCTTCCAGTCCTTCAATCTGCTAAACGACCTGACCATTCGTGACAATGTCGAGATGCCGCTGCGATACCGGCGCCTTAGTGTCTCGGAGAGACGGCGGCGGGTCGAGTCTTCGTTGTATCGAGTCGGGCTTTCGGAGCGAGCTAACTACTATCCCGAGGAGTTGTCGGGTGGTCAGCAACAACGCTTAGCCATCGCTCGGGCACTTGCGGGCTCGCCGCGGCTGCTGTTGGCGGATGAGCCGACCGGGAATCTGGACGAGAACATGGCCGCCGAAGTAATGGATTTGCTACAAGAGCTGCACCGATATGGCGCCACGATCGTTGTTGTCACTCACAATGCAAAAATGGCGCGGCGGACGGAACGGGAAGTGCGCATTGTTGATGGTAGTGTTGTGCCGCATCCGCTAGTGGGGCCGTAGCCCGCATTGCGAGGGAGGGTGGGCATGCTTCTGCCGAGAATTACGAGATGAAGAAGGCTACGACAATGATAGTAAGCGTGCTTTTCTTAAGTATAGCTGTCGCGGCATTCTACGCGCCTTATGTCGACAGCGAGTTGGCTCGCTGGCTCGATCCTCACTCGATTGTGGACCCTGCTCCTGTGAAAATCGCAAAGGGTGAGATGGTTGACGATTATTTTGCTGTTGAGGATCTGGGCGATGGTACGTTTGCGATCGGCGAACCACGCTATTACCAACAAAACTATTCCTATTTGATTGTCGGGAAAACTAGTGCGGTGCTATTCGATTCTGGCTCGGGGACTCGCGACATCAGCGCGGTTATCGGACGCCTGACCACACTGCCGGTCATGGTCATAGTGTCGCATTTGCATTTTGACCATTTGGGCGGGATTGGTCCTTTCGGACAATTAGCCATGATTGATCTGCCGGAGACGCGAAGGGATGTTTCCGGAGCATTCTTTCACCCAAGCCGATATGAATACATGGGTTTTGTTGATCACCGTTCGGCGCCGTCGGTTCGGATCGGCGAGTGGCTTATGCCCGGGGCAATCATTGATCTCGGTGGGCGATCGCTTAAGGTTTTGTCTACACCGGGGCATACGCCAAGCTCGGTGGCGCTGTTCGATGCTCGACTCAAGCGATTGTTTATCGGCGATTTCATCTATCCAACGACTCTCTATGGGTTTCTTCCGGGTGCGAGCCTCTCGGCCTATCAAGCGACCGCCAAGACGTTGCTTGATACTCTGCCCTCGGATACGGTTCTATGGACGGCGCATTGTTGCCGCAAGAGCGAGGGCGTGTCGGCCCCATGGTTGTCGATGAAGGACTTACGCGACTTAGATGTGACCTTGACTGCCGTCCGCGCGGGCAAGGCGAAGCCGCACGGCTTCTATCCGCGAGTGTTCCCGGTCAATAGTCAAATGACGCTCGCGACCGGGTTTTCTTGGAATAATCAGTGAGCCGCTATGCATAGGTATCCCGGAGAGGTTTCGTGAGGTCTGTCGGTCTTTTTAGCTGGGCGTGTATGGCAGCATGGTTCGGCGCCGCCGGGTCTGCTGTTGCAGCGGTGCCGGCGGATGTGCTCATTCGTGGCGGCACGGTTTACAGTGGCGCCGCCACGCCACCTTCCGAAGATGATGTGGTTATCGTCGGCGATAAGATCGTTTATGTCGGGCCCGATGGCGCGAAGCGCTACCAAGCACGAGAAATCGTCAATGCGCAGGGCAAAATCGTCGCACCGGGCTTTATCGACGCGCACACTCATCCTGAAACATACATTGGATCCGACCATCCCCAACAGCGATTGAACGCTCCTTGGCTGTTTCAGGGGGCAACAACATTGTTTATCGGAGTCGACGGGTATGGAAGCCCAGATGTGGCTCAGGAACGAGCCCTGCTCGAGCGGCAGGGCATCGGCACAAACTTGGTGCCTTATGTGGGCTTTGGGGCGATACGCAGACGGGTGTTGCACGAGGACGATCGAGCCCCCAGCAGCGTCGAACTCAACGAGATGCGCAAGCTAGTGGCCAAAGGCATGTGCGAGGGTGCAATCGGGTTTTCAACGGGCCTCTTCTACGCGCCACAAAGTTTCGCGAAAACCGATGAAGTGATTGCCCTGGCCAAGGAAGCGGCGACACGCGGCGGTATCTACGACACACATCAGCGCGATGAGTCCTCTTACAGCATCGGGCTACTAAATTCGGTGAACGAGGTGATCCAGATTGGCCGCGAGGCCGGCATGCCGGTGCACTTTGCGCATATCAAAGCGCTGGGCGTCGACGTGCAGGGACAGGCGCCACAGGTAATTACCGCGATCGAAGCGGCCCGCAGTGCGGGGCAGGATGTGACTGCCGACCAGTATCCCTGGAACGCGTCTGGCTCGAACCTTGAATCCTCGCTCCTGCCCAGATGGTCCGTCGACGGTGGGCGCTCGGCGCTACTGATGCGCCTCGACAGCGCTGCGCAACGAGAGAAGATCCGCGTAGAAATGCGCGAGAACCTGCGCCGTCGTGGCGGCGCCGAGTCCCTGCTCATGACGAGCGCAAACACTCCGTGGACCGGTAAGACTTTGAGCGAGATGGCGCAGACATGGAAAGTCGAACCGATCGATGCAGCTCTGCGCATCATTCGTACCGGCGAGGGCACCGCTGTCGCATCCTTCAACATGAGCGAGAACGACATCCGATTGTTCATGCGTCAGCCCTGGGTGGTCACTTCGTCCGATGGTTCCGACGGGCACCCGCGTCAGTACGCCACGTTTCCGACGAAGTACGCAAAGTACGTTCAGAAAGACAAGGTCATCAGTTTGGAGGAATTCATCCGAAGCTCGACTGGCCGAACTGCCGATATGTTTAAACTCGACCGCCGCGGCTACCTTAAAGAAGGCTATTTCGCCGACGTCGTGGTCTTCGATCCCGCCCGGTACGCACCCAAGGCCGACTACTTGCATCCGAAGGTGCTATCGGAAGGTGTGAAGGAGTTGTGGGTCAACGGTCGATCCGCCATCCACGCCGGGAAAATGACCGGTCAGCCGGCCGGACGCGTTCTGCTGCACACCCCGCCAGCCGGCAGTTGTCCGTAAATTATGAAACAGGGTATCTGGAGAATCCGGAAGGCATCATGACGCTGATTGAAAGGTCGTACGAAGTTGACGGCGTTCGCTTGACGGGATTTCTAGCGGACGGGTCACGTGGCGCCAAGGTTCCGGGCATTCTGGTTGCTCACGAGGCGCCCGGTATCTCGAATCACGTAAAGTCAAAAGCGACCATGCTCGCGGAACGCGGGTATCTGTGCTTCGTGCTCGATATGTACGGGCGTGCGGATCTATCGCTCGACGAGGCGCGAGAGCAGTCACGCATCCTGATGGCTGACGCTGCGCTGTTGAGGCGCCGGGCACGAGCCGCACTCGAGGTCTTGGCTGGGCATTCTCACTGTGACTCTTCAAAACTTGCCGCGATCGGTTTTTGCCTGGGCGGCATCGTGGCACTCGAGTTGGCGAGGGATCGCGCACCTCTGCGCTGTGCCGTCGGATTCCATCCAGGATTCATGAAGCCGTCGGGCAGCACGACGGCTACCATTGCCTCGAAAATACTCATGATGATCGGCGACGATGATCCCGTTGTCCCTTTGGAAGATCGCGCGTCCTTTGCCCAAGAGATGAAGAATGCTGGTGCGGACTGGCAACTTCACATATTCGGTGGGGTAGGGCACAGCTTCACGAATGCCGATATTGGCCTGCTGGGCCTTCCGGGATTTAGTTATGACGAACGAGCGGACAAACGAGCTTGGGACATCATGCTGGCATTGTTTGACGAGGTCTTGAAGTAGGTCCATAGAAGAAAAAGACGGTAGTGAGGGATCTGCCTCCGTAAGGCTCAGTTACCAGAAGAAAGGCCGCCGGGTTCGGGACCGGCGGCTTGAACTCGGTTAAAGAAAAGGCGCGGACTCTCACCGCGCCTCCCATTCATGTGGTCATGGGCTTAGTCCACTGGTTTGTCTTCAAACTGGCCGTCATATGCGACTTGCTCACCCAAGTTGCGAGGGTCGAAGTCATTCTCATGCACGACGCATCTGAAGCTCGCCGCACTATTGGGATCGCCATGCCCCACATATTCGCCGCGTTCGGGGTAGGGGCAAAGCGGCCGTTGGAACTGAACGCCTTGAGCGGCTGTGTTATTCACGTAGTGCGTGGCGATAATTTGTCGGGGCGCTGGACCTTGCTCCACCCACTTCTCGAGCGCCTTCAAGACATCGTGATCGGAATCAATCACAGGCCCGTTGCTAGTTCCGTTGCCGAAGGCGTTGGGGCCTGCGCCGCCACTGCAATGCGCCATACCGGGTACCATGAAGACTCGATAGAAGTTGTGGGGATCGCCAATCTTTCGATGCACGGCGCGGTAGTAGTTCAAGCCGTTCTCCGGCGCGATCGCTGTATCGGCCCATCCCGCATACTGAATCAATTTCCCGCCATGACGCCTGAACGCGCTCAAATCCGGGTTTACTGAACTTAAGATGGGCTGCAAGGTTCGTCGCGCGACGGCGTCTTGTGCATCGACGTTGATGCTGAGGTAATCGCAAGTCGTTTTTCCTTGCATCAAATCGCATCCAAACCCAAACCCTAGCGTGTACTGCGACCCCGGTGCGCTTGGTGAAGTGCCCGTGATCCAGCTGTCCCAGTCGCCTGTGGCCGACTCGCCACCCGGCTCGTAGCCCGGGAACAGCATTTGTCCTC
>Ga0193716_1001416_pt1 | contig 13938 bp, 14 predicted proteins | sample U2c1metaG_FD_145901 | JGI IMG/M metagenome (GOLD analysis project Ga0193716, IMG submission 145901) | Soil microbial communities from a riparian zone of the East river system, Colorado, United States - U2c1 | ecosystem: Environmental > Terrestrial > Soil > Riparian zone | place: USA: East River...
TTCGGGGCGATGACGATCGCTCGCGCATCGGCGGGCACCTTCACGTCGCCACGAACCGTCATGGTGACCTGGACGTCGGAGGCGCGCGGCTTGATCGAGTCGATGGTGCCGACGGGCACGCCGACCACGCTGACGGAGTCGCCCGGGTACAGGCCCACCGCCGACGGGAAGTACGCGACGACCTTCTTGCCGCCCCGTGTCGGCCACACCGCGTACACGCCACCGGCCAGCACGACCACCAGCACCGCGGCCAGCGCGATCCGCAGCCAGCGGTTCCGGCCCGAGTTCGAATTCGAATTCTCTTGTGTCATGGCGACTTCGGCCTAATGATCATTCGCTCGGAGATGTATCCGCGCAGCATGTCGGCGAGGCTGTCGGGCAGCTTGCCCGGCTGGAAGTAGGTGTCGAGCAACACTTCGGAGATGGTGGCGGGTGGCAGACCGTACAGATTGATCTGGAAGCCAGGGCCCGAGCCGACGACCTCGCCGAGCGCGGTCGCATACGGCGGCAACCGGCGCAGGGCCTCGCCGATGTGCTCCTTGCGTTCGAGCAGGTTGTCCATCACCAGGTTGAGCTTCTGCAGCGCGGGAAGGAACTCGCGCTGGTTGTCGGCGACGAAACCGGAGAGCTGGCGTGACACGTCGTCGATGCCCGAGATCAGGTTGCTCAGTGCCTGGCGGCGTTCGTCGAGCGCGGCGAAGAGCAAGTTGCCGTCGGTGATCAACTGGTTCACCTGCCCGGCGCGCTGGGCGAGGGTGTCGGACACCCGCTTGGCGTGGGCGAGCAGCTGTTCCAGTGCCTCGTCGCGCTTGTTGAGACTGCGCGAGAGGTTCGCGACGCCGTCGAGTGCGCCGCGCAGTTGGGGCGTGGCGTCGTGCAGAGTGTCGGTGAGCGTCTGTAGCGCCTCTTCGAACTTCGGCTTGTCCAACGCGCTGGCGTTGCCGCCGAGGTCCTGCAGCGCGGTGTTGAGCGTGTACGGAGTCGTGGTGCGGCCCAATGGGATCGTCGTCGAGTTGCCGGTGCCACCTGGCGTCACCGAGAGTGACTTCTGACCGAGCACGGTGTCGGTCTTGATCGCCACCAGCGACTGGTCGCCGACCTTGATGTCGCGCGGGAACGTGATCCCCGAGACGGCGACGTCGTTGCCCGGCGAGATGCCGCCTGCGTCGGTGAAGTACGCCTGATAGTTCTTGCCCTGCGGCCAGAACGGGAGCTTGGAGTAGCCGAACGACACCAGGACCAGGCACGCCACCAGGGCGATGCCGAAGATCCCGGTTCGGGTCGGGTTGGCGTCCGGCCTAGCCATTGTCCGAGCACCTCCCCTTGGACGGGTCCGCCGGACCACCGAATGGGATCAGGATGTCGCTGCCCGCGGGGCCGTTGATCTTCATCCGGATCGAGCAGTAGTAGATGTTGAAGAACGACCCGTAGGCGCCGAGCGCGTTGAGCCGCAGGTAGTTCTCGGCGAGTGGCTCGATCACCTTGTTGACGTCGCCCTTTCGCTCGTCGAGCCGCTGCGCCAGCGGCCGGATGTTCTCGATGACGCCCTGCAGCGGACGACGGCTGGCCTCCAGCATTTCGGTGAGATCGCTGGACGCCGAGGCGAGCGGAGGAATGGCGCCCGCAATCGGGTCGCGGTTCTGAGCCAGTCCGGTGATCAGTTGCTGAAGTTGGTCGACGCTGGCGTCGAACTGAGTGCCCTTCTCATCGACGGTCGCCAGGACCGTGTTGAGGTTGTTGATCACGTCGCCGATCAGCTGATCTCGGGATGCGAGATTCTGAGTGAACGATCCGGTACTGGCCAGCAGGTTGGACAACGCGCCGCCCTGTCCCTGCAACAGCTCGATGACCGCGTTGCTGACCTCGTTGACCTTGTTGCCGTCCAGCCCCTTGAGCACGGGCTTGAGCCCACCGAGAAGCGCGTCGAGGTCGAGCGCGGGCTGGGTGTTGTCCTTGGCGATGGTGCCGCCCGCGGGCAGCTTGCGCAGATCGCCTGGGCCTGAGGTGATTTCGAGGTAGCGGTCACCCACCAGGTTTTGATAGCGCACCACGGCCTTGGTCGAGGTGTACAGCTGATACCGCTCGTTGACGTCGAACGCGACGTCGACGGTGTTGTCCGGTTTGAGCTTGACGCTCTTGACCGAACCCACCGGCACACCGGAGATCCGGACGTCCTGGCCGGCCTTGAGCCGCGACGCCTCGGCGAAGTTGGCGTGATACGTGTTGCCGGAAGCGAAGCGGAACTGGCCGAACACGACCACCAACCCCGCAGCGACGAGCAGCATCACGACGGTGAAGACGATGACGTTCACCAGTGTCTTGCTGTCGCGCGTCATCCCGACACTCTCTTCTTCGCGCAGGCGCTCATCAGAAGTCATCCCGTTCGGCGTACGCCCCGTTGAACAGGAACTGCAGGGTCGAGGGCGCGTCGAACTGCAACTCGGTGTTGGGCTGGAACGGAATGTAGGCGTTGTCCGTGACCAGGAATGGTGTGTGGTACCAGGATCCGCCGTACTGCTTGCTTGGCACGTCCGGCAGGCCGCGGCAGTTCGGACCGCCGGAGGCATTCACCATCGGCAGGCTCTCCGGGAACGTGTAGGCGGGTGCGCCTGGCAGAAAGTTCGACGCCACGAACAGGCCTGGGCGGATGCCGCCGATGACGGGCGCGAAGGTGTCGATTGCCTTCGCGGTGCCGGTGAAGATGCAGCCGAGTTCCGGTGAGTACTCACCCAACACTTTCAGTGGTGCGCGGAGACGCTGGATGGCCGCGATGTAGTCCTCGGCGGCGGGCTGCAGCGTCGCGGTGCCGTTGTTGGCCAACCCGGTCGTGGCGAGCAACGCGGCATTCAGGTTGTCCTGCTCGTCGATCAGCGTCTTGCTGATCGAGGGCACGTTGTCGAACACCGTGGCCAGGTCGGGCGCCGCATCGGCGTAGATGGCAGCGACCTGCGCCGTCTTCTGGAAATCCTGCTGCAGTGTCGGCAGCTTCGGATTCAGCTGTTGCAGATAGTAATTCAGGCCGGCCAGGGTGGCGCCCGCGTCGTCGCCGTTGCCGCGTAGGCCCTCACCCAGTGCGGAGATCGTGCCGTTGAGGTTGATCGGATCGATCTTCTGCAGCACGTCGGACAGCGTCTGGAACAGCGTGTTCACCTCGAGCTGTACGTCCCCGGCCTGCACGTGCGCGCCGGGCCGCAATGAGTTGCCAGCAGGTGAGTCGGGTGGCAGGAACTCCACCGCCTTGGCGCCGAACACCGTGGTGCCGCCGATGCGGACCTTCGCGTTGGACGGCACGTACGGCAACTGGCTGCTGTCGATCGCCAACGTCAGCTTGGCCTGATCGCCCGCGTACTCGATGCCCTTCACCCGGCCGATCTGGACGCCGCGGTACTTCACCTTGGCGTCGGACTCCATCACCAGACCGGCCCGCGGCGCGGTCACCGTCACGGTGTCGACGGAGGTGAATCTGGCGGTGTAGGAGAGGTAGGTGAAGACGGTGGCAGCGACCAAGAGTGCACCCAGGATCGCCGCAGCGATCCTTACGTGGCTGCGCTTGGCGTCACCGTTTGCCATTCGTTCCCTGCCTTAACCGGAAAGGTTGAAGTTGCCGGACGCTCCGTAGACGGCGAGCGAGATGAACAAGGTGATGGTGACGACGACGATGAGTGAGGTGCGCACGGCCTGGCCGACCGCGATGCCGACGCCGACCGGGCCGCCGGACGCGTTGTAGCCGTAATACGTGTGCACCAGCATCACGGCGATCGACATGACGATGGCCTGCAGGAACGACCACAGGAGATCCGTCGGCACCAGGAACGTATTGAAGTAGTGGTCGTACAGGCCTGCCGACTGCCCGTTGATGAAGACGGTGGTGAACCGCGCCGCGAAGAACGCCGCGAGGACCGAAAGGGAGTACAGCGGGACGATCGCGATGAGCCCCGCGATGATGCGCGTGGACACCAGATACGACACCGAGTGCACGGCCATCGCCTCGACGGCGTCGATCTCCTCGGCGACCCGCATGGCGCCCAGTTGCGCGGTGGTGCCCGCGCCGATGGTGGCCGCAAGGGCGATGCCCGCGATCACCGGGGCAACGATGCGCACGTTGAGGAACGCCGAGAGGAAGCCGGTCAGCGCCTCGATGCCGATGTTGCCAAGCGACGAATAACCCTGCACCGCAATGACACCGCCGGAGGCCAGCGTGAGAAACGCCGCGACGCCGACGGTGCCGCCGATCATCACAAGGGCGCCCGCGCCCATGGTCATCTCGGCGATGAGGCGGATGGTCTCCTTGCGGTAGCGGGTCAGCGCATTGGGGATGTAGCGCATCGACTCGCCGTAGAACAGAGCTTGCTCGCCGATGTTGTCGACCGCCCTTGGCACACCGCGGAACAGGCGGCGGAAGCGCAGCGTGGCGTCGTAGCTCATCTCGCCAACACTCTGACGCCGATCGCAGTCGCGATCACGTTGATCAGACCGCGGTAGCAGCCGACGAGGCCCGCGACCACCCCGAACAACATGGCCTTCAAGAACGCGAGCATCAGCTCACCGAGGCCGGTCAGAATCGTCAGGCCGTTGATGAACGCGCCGGGGTTGACGCCTTGCAAGAACACCGAGAAGACGTAGCCGCCACACAGGCCGATCGCGCACACCAGCCCGTTGAGCAGAAGCGCCACGAACGTCGAGGCCAGCACGCGCGGCACGACAAGGCGCTGGATCGGGTCGATGCCGAGCACCCGCATCGCGTCGATCTCTTCGCGGATGGTGCGCGCCCCGAGGTCGGCGCAGATCGCCGTGGCACCGGCCCCCGCGACCACCAACACCGTCACCACCGGACCCAGCTGGGTCACGGTGCCGAATGCGGTGCCCGCACCCGACAAGTCGGCTGCGCCGAGCTCGCGAAGCAGGATGTTGAGCGTGAACGCCACCAGAACGGTGAACGGGATGGCGACCAGCAGCGTCGGGACCAGGGAGACGCGCGCGATCATCCACGTCTGATCGAGGAACTCACGGAACTGAAATGGCCGCCGAAAGGTCTTGACGAAGGTGTCCAGGGACATCTCGAAGAACCCGCCCACGGCCCGGGCCGGAGCCGCGAGCTGTTCGATCAACCTCGGCTCCGTTCTCGGCACGGGGGGTTAAGTGGTTATTGGCGAAGAACCCGGGACTAGCGGTTCTAACGGCAATTCCACTCGACCGTAAAGCGGTGCTCTTAGTGAGCCGGCTCATATTAACTAGAACACGTTCGCAGTGTCAAAGAACCGCGAAATCCATCACTATAAGTCTATTTACACTGGTCAGGACACATGTGACGTACCTCATCCTGAAACGTGTTCTACCTCTATGACGAGCGTTCATCCGAGACCGTCAGTCTCGCGACTGCATCAGCTCCGCGGCCGAGAATCCGCGCTCCGGATCACGTCCAGCAAAGTATTCACGCAACGTTGCGTCGAGGTCGGCTGCGGACCACGCATCGGAGGCTGCGGTGAATTGCTTCTCCGCCGTCGGCGCCGCAACCAGCGTCACTGTCGGACCATAGACGATGAACAGCTGGCCGTTGACCTCTTCAGCGGCAGGCGACGACAAGAACCGCACCAGGTTGACGACGTGCTCGGGCGACAGGGCGTCGACCTGACCCTCGTCGAGCTCGGGAGCGTCGCCGAACACGTCGGCGGTCATCGCGGTCCTGGCCCGTGGCGCAATGGCGTTGGCCCGCACGCCGTAGCGACCAAGCCCGCGGGCAGCCGTCAGCGTCAGCGCGGTGATACCGGCCTTGGCGGCCCCGTAGTTGGCCTGGCCCGCCGGACCGGCCAGGCCGGCCTCTGACGACGTGTTGACGAGCCGGCCGTAGACCGTGCCGCCGTTCTCCTTGGCCTTGTCCCGCCAGTAGGTGGCGGCATTGCGCGTGAGAAGGAAGTGGCCACGCAGATGCACCGCGATGACCGCGTCCCAGTCCTCGTCGGTCATGTTGAACAACATCCGGTCGCGGGTGATCCCTGCGTTGTTGACGACGATGCTCAGCCCGCCGAGGCCGTCGGCGGTGGCGACCAGTTCGTCGGCGGTGCTGCGCGCGCTGATGTCACCGGCAACGGCGACGCCCTTGGACCCCGCGGCGGCGATCTCGTCGAGGACGTCCGATTGGTCGAGGCCGGCGGCGATGTCGTTGACCACCACCGTCGCACCCGCACGGGCCAATCCGATGGCCTCGGCGCGGCCCAAACCTGCGGCGGCGCCCGTCACTACCGCGACCAGGCCAGACAGGTCGGCCGAATGAGGATCAGTCGTCACTTTATGAATACCTCTAGTCTTTCCGGATCAGGGCGGCTCTTGGGCATTCGGCGATCGACTGGTCCGCCAGCTCCTCCTCGTCGGCGGGTACCGGATCGGCCTTGACGACGGCGTAGTCCTCGTCGTCGAGATCGAACAGATCTGGGGCGATACCCACGCACACCGCGTTACCTTCGCAGCGATCGCGGTCAACTTCTACTCGCATGACGATCTCCTCCCGGCTCATCGGACCCCTCGCGCGGATGGCCCGCCCTCGGTAAGTCGTCAGAATACGACGCCTCGGACCGATGCCGCCTCGGCACCGGCTGGATTCCAAGACTAGAACGTGTTACAACCGGGGATGTCGACGGGTACCGGCGACAACGGTGACGGACCAGATAGGAACGAGCGATGCGGATCGGCTATAGCCCCGAGCAGGAGGAGCTGCGTCGCGAGTTGCGCGCGTACTTCACCAAGCTGATGACCCCCGAGCGCGCCGAGGCTCTGGCCTCGAATGACGGCGAGATGGGGCGCGGCAACGTCTACCGGGAGACGGTCGCCCAGATGGGCAAGGACGGCTGGTTGACGCTGAGCTGGCCGAAGGAATTCGGCGGCCAGGCCCGCCCACCCATGGACGGCCTGATCTTCAACGACGAAGCCTCGATCGCCAACGTCCCCGTGCCGTTCCTGACCATCAACAGCGTCGCGCCGACGATCATGCACTTCGGCTCCGAAGAGCAGAAGAAGTTCTTCCTCCCCAAGATCGCCGCGGGTGAGCTGCACTTCGCGATCGGCTACTCCGAGCCTGGTGCGGGCACCGACCTCGCCGCCCTGCGCACCACCGCCGTACGCGACGGTGACGATTACGTGATCAACGGTCAGAAGATGTGGACCAGCCTGATCGCCTACGCCGACTACGTGTGGCTCGCGGTCAGGACCAACCCCGAGGCCAAGAAGCACCGCGGTATCTCGATGGTGATCATGCCGACCACCGCGGAGGGCTTCTCGTGGACGCCGGTGCACACCATGTCGGGTATCGATACGAGCGCCACCTATTACCAGGACGTGCGCGTTCCGACGTCCAGCGTCGTCGGTGAGGAGAACGGCGGCTGGAAGCTGGTCACCAACCAGCTCAACCACGAGCGCGTCGCACTGGTCTCGGCGCAGCCGATCTACGTGGCGCTCAACGGCGTTCGCGAGTGGGCGCAGAACACCAAGGACGTGCACGGCAACCGGCTCATCGACTCGGAGTGGGTGCAGCTCAACCTGGCGCGGGTGCATGCCAAGGCCGAGGTGCTCAAGCTGATCAACTGGGAGCTGGCCTCATCAGCGGACGAGGCGCCGTCCCCCGCCGACGCGTCGGCGGCCAAGGTGTACGGCACGGAACTGGCCACCGAGGCCTACCGCCTGCTGATGGAGGTGCTCGGCACGTCGGCGACGCTGCGCACCGACTCCCCCGGCGCACTGCTGCGGGGTCGGATCGAGCGCATGCACCGGTCGTGCCTGATCCTGACCTTCGGTGGCGGCACCAACGAGATTCAGCGCGACATCATCGGCATGGTCGCGCTCGGCCTGCCCCGAGTGAACCGTTAAGGACTGAGAATGGACTTCAAGACAACCGAAGCCTCCGACGACCTCGGCGGGCTGGTCCGCACCATCACCGAGTCGGTGTGCACTCCCGAGCATCAGCGTGAGCTCGACGGGCTCGACGAACGGTTCGACAGCGACCTGTGGAGCAAGCTGATCGACGCCGACATCCTGTCGACCGCCGCCCCGGAATCGTTGGGCGGCGGCGGGTTCGGCGTACTCGAGCAGACAGCCGTGCTCGTCGCGCTCGGCAGGCAGATGGCCGCGGTCCCGTACCTCGAATCCGTGGTGCTGGCGGCGGGCGCCCTCGCCAAGTTCGCCCAAGAAGGCCTGCAGCAGGAATGGGCGGTGCCCGCCATCAACGGCCAGAAGACACTGGCCGTCGCGCTCGACGGCGACATGGGTGAAGGCCCCGTGCAGGCTCAGGCTCACGGCTCCGGCTACCGGCTGACCGGTACCCGCGCGCAGGTCGGCTACGGCCCGATCGCCGACGCGTTCCTCGTACCCGCCGAAACGGATTCGGGCACGAAGGTCTTCGTCGTGAATGCCGGTGCCGACGGGGTGACGGTCGAACCGCTGAAGACGACCGGACTCGGCAGCATCGCGCACCTCGACCTGCAAGGCGTCGAACTCGGCGCCGACCGCGTCGTCGGTGGCGGCGACGTCGTCGACTGGCTGACCACGCACGGCACGCTCGGCCGCAGCGCATTTCAGCTCGGCGTGCTCGAGCGCGCATTGGAGCTCACGTCGGTCTACGCGCGTGAACGCGAACAATTCGACAGGCCGATCGGCAGCTTCCAGGCGGTCTCGGCGCGCCTGGCCGACGGGTACATCGACATCAAGGGCCTGCGGCTGACGCTGACCCAGGCGGCATGGCGGTTGTCGGAGGATCTTCCTGCCGACGTCGACGTCAACACCGCGGCGTTCTGGGCGGCCGAGGCAGGCCACCGGGTCGCGCACACCACGGTGCACGTGCACGGCGGCGTCGGGATCGACACCGACCACCCCGTGCACCGCTACTTCCTGGCCGCCAAGCAAACCGAGTTCGCGGTGGGCGGTGCGACGCGGCAGTTACTGCGCATCGGCCGCGAACTCGCCGACACACCCGTCTGACCCCGACCCGTTCCGGTGACCACTCAGCCGAACCCGACAGTCGCCGATCTGCTGATACCGCTCGTCGACGTCACCGACCGCGGCGTGCATGACGAGGCCACCTTCGTCAGCTGGCGCGACCACATCCAGGCCGCGGCCGAACTGGCTGCCGCGTTGGCCGCGCGCCTGGACCCGGACCGGCCCCCTCACGTCGGTGTCCTGCTCGGCAACACGCCGTTCTTCTCGACGGTCCTGGTGGCGGCCGGGCTGGCAGGGGTGGTCCCGGTCGGTCTGAACCCGATCCGCCGCGGCGAGGCCCTTGCCCGCGACGTCGCGCGGGCCGACTGTCAGCTGGTGCTCACGGACAATTCATCGGCCATCCCCGACGGGGTCGGATTCGTCGGGGTCGGATTGGTCGACGTCGAATCTCCCGAGTGGGCAGCCGAACTCGAGGCGCACCGTGGCGCACCGGTCACGTTCGCCGACCCGAGCCCCGACGATCTCTTCATGCTGATCTTCACCTCGGGCACCAGCGGGGAGCCCAAGGCGGTGCGCATCACCCACGACAAGGTGGCGTTCCCCGGCCGGATGCTGGCGGATCGGTTCGGTCTCGGGCCTGCCGACACCGCCTATCTGTCGATGCCACTGTTCCATTCCAATGCTGTGATGGCGGGCTGGGCGGTCGGGGTGGCGGCCGGTGCCTCGATTGCGTTGCGGCGCAAGTTCTCCGCGTCCGGGTTCATGCCCGACGTGCGCCGCTACGGTGCCACCTACGCCAACTACGTCGGCAAGCCGCTGTCCTACATTCTCGCCACGCCGCCACGCGACGACGACACCGACAACCCGCTGAAGTTCATGTACGGCAACGAGGGTGCGCCCCGGGACCTGCCACGATTCGCCGACCGGTTCGGCGTGGTGGTGGTCGACGGCTTCGGTTCCACCGAGGGCGGCGTGGCGATCGCCCGCACCCCTGACACCCCGGACGGATCACTTGGCCCGCTCACCGACGACGTCGCCATCGTCGACGTGGACACCGGCGAACCCTGCCCGGCAGGCAAGATCGGCGAGTTGGTCAACCCCACCGGCCGCGGTTGGTTCCGCGGCTACTACCGCGACGAAGCGGCCGAAGCTCAGCGCATGACCGGCGGCGTCTACCACACCGGCGACCTCGCCTACCGGGATGAAAACGGCTACGCCTACTTCGCGGGCAGGCTCGGCGACTGGATGCGCGTCGACGGTGAGAACCTCGGCACCGCACCGATCGAGCGAATCCTGTTGCGCTACCCCGATGTCGTCGAGGTCGCCGTCTACGCCATTCCCGATCCCGCGGTCGGCGACCGGGTGATGGCGGCAATGGTGCTCCGCGAGGGTGCCGCATTCGAGGTCGAGAAGTTCGAGGCGTTCCTCGACGACCAACCCGACCTCGGCCCCAAGCAGTGGCCGTCGTTCGTCCGAGTCGGCGCCGCGCTCCCGCGGACCGAGACGTTCAAGGTGCTCAAGCGGATCCTGTCCGCCGAGGGCACCGAGTGCGACGACCCGGTCTTTCCCGTCCGGCGGTAGCGTGGCAACGGTGGGATACCGAGAACGGCCGCCGCCCACCCGGCTACGCGAACTCGTCGAGTGCGCGTGGGTGGTGGACGGTCCCTGCGGTCCGGTGCGAGTTCTGCCGGACGGGTGCATGGACCTGATCCGGATGGACGGGCGCGTCGTCGTGGCAGGCCCCGACACCACCGCATCCATCAGCCAGCACGGTGCGGAGCCGTTCGTCGGCCTGCGCTTTCGGCCGGGGATGCTGCCCAGGCTTCTCGGTGTCCCCGCGGCCGAACTCCGCGACAGCCGGGTGCCGCTTGCCGACCTGGGAGTGCCCACGGCCCAAGGTGGTTCGCTGATCGAGCTGGCCACCGCGCTCGCCTCCTGCGCACCCAGCGGCGAGACGGCGCCGTGGTCGATGGCCTTGCTCGGTCACGTCACCCGCAGTTTCGCAGGCGGCGCCGCCGTCGCCAGGGTGGCCGACCAGATCGGATGGTCCAGCCGTACCCTGCAGCGCCAGTGCACCGCCGTCTACGGCTATGGCCCGGCGACGCTACGTCGGATCCTGCGGTTTCGGCGAGCACAGCAGCTGATGGACCTCGGCGCGTCATACGCGGAAGCCGCTGCGGGAGCCGGTTATTCAGACCAGCCGCACCTGCATCGCGAGGTGCGCGACCTCACAGGGGCTGGGCTGTCGTCGCTGCGTCAGGTCTCAAGCGGCGCGAACAGATCCACCCAGTTCCCGTCCGGGTCGGCCACCGTCGCGTAGCGCTGTCCCCACGGAGCGTCGTGCGGCTGCAATGTTCCGGCATGTCCGGCAGCAGTGACCTTCTCGAACAACGCGTCGACCTCCGCGGGAGTATCCACGCCGAACGCCAGCGCGATGCGGCTTGATGACGCGGCCGGCGGCGCCCAACCGGGGTGCATCCCTGCGATCGTTTCCTCGGTGTCGAACGACAAGGTGTTCCCGCCGGGGAGTTCTACCGCCACGTGGGGAGGCCCGTCCGGGTCCGGCACGGAAAGGCCCAGTAGCCGGTAGAAGTCCAACGATCGTTGCAGGTCGTTGGCGAAGATCTGGAAGACGGCGGACGTCAAGCGAATACCCATGACGACACCGTAGGGCGGGGCGCCCGCGCCAATCGTGAACGAATCGGACACATTCGCACGATTCGCGCCGGAGCAAAGCATCCTAAACCGCGTGACACCGATTGCAGCGAGTTCGCATCACCGAATTCGAGTAGATCTACTCACCCTGCGCAGGGGGCATTTTGAGCTACGCTTCGCTGCGGAAATGGGCATTGATGGTGTTTGCTTCGGCGCCCACGAACGAATCATAGGAAACCAAAGGAGTTAACAAATGAGAGCATCGGCGATCACCGGTGTGGCCGCGGCATTCACCGCCCTGGCCGTCGTGCTGTCCGGCTGCGGCTCGGACACCAAGACAGCAACGTCCAGCAGTTCGAGCACCGAGTCCTCGAAGTCGTCGACCAAGTCGTCCACGACGAAGAAGAAGCCAACGGTCGAGTCCTCACCGGCGGAAGCGGCGGGCCCCAACCCGAGCATCGCCAGCTACATCAAGGACAACAACATCACCGAAACCCCGGTCCACATGGGCGATCCCGGTTCGCCGACGATCAACCTGCCGGTGCCGGAGGGCTGGGAGCCCGCTGGTGAGAACACTCCCGAATGGGCTTACGGCGCCATCCTCTACACCGGCCCCGAGGCCGCGGAGTACACCCCGAGCATCGTCGCCATCGTGTCGAAGCTGTCCGGTGACGTCGACCCGCAGAAGATCATCGATCTCGCACCGGGCGAGCTGAACAACCTGTCCGGTTACAAGCCGCTGAACGAGGGTGCCACCAGCACGCTCGGCGAGTACCCGGCCTACCAGCTCGGCGGCACGTGGCAGTCGGACGGCGAGACCAAGGTCGTCGCACAGAAGACGGTCGTCATCCCCGGCGCCGACGGCCTGTACGTGCTGCAGCTCAACGCAGACGGCCTCGACAGCCAGAAGGAAGTCATCGGCGCGGCCACCGACGTCATCGACTCGGACACCACGATCACGCCCTGACCCGATCAATCCGAAGCGCCGCCGAAGTGTTCACCACTTCGGCGGCGTTTTCCGTTTCAGCTCTCTCGGATTCCGTCGAGACGCTTCGAGGCGGCCTCGAAACCAGTCACCAGTTCGGCGATGATGTCGGCGACCGGTCGAATCTCGTTCATCCGCCCGACGATCTGGCCGACGGGCATCGCGACCGTCGTCGGATCCGATGACTCGCTCATCCGCTGATGGGCCTCGCTGACGAGGATGTTCTGCAGTGGCATCGGCAACGGTTCTGGCGCGCCTTCGGCGTCCCAGGCCTCGGTCCACCGGCTCTTGAGGAGTCGGGCGGGTTTGCCGGTGTAGATGCGGCGGCGCACGGTGTCGCTCGAGTTCGCCGCGAGCAGCGCCTGCTGAATCACCGAGGTACCCGATTCGGTGCGCACGCCAAGGTCGTACTCGGCCGACGTGAGGAACGCCGAGCCCATCCACACTCCCTGCGCGCCGAGTGCGAGCGCCGCGGCGACCTGACGGCCGCTACCGATGCCGCCCGCCGCGAGCACCGCGGCCGAACCACCAATGGCGTCACAAACTTCGGGCACCAGCACCATCGACGCGATCTCGCCGGTGTGACCACCCGCCTCGTGCCCCTGGGCGATGACGATGTCGACCCCGTTGTCGACGTGCCGCTGAGCGTGCTTGGCGCTACCCGCCAGCGCGGCCACCGGCACACCGGCCGCGTGGGCCTGGTCGATGACGTCCTTGGGCGGGGAGCCCAGCGCGTTGGCGATCAGCTTGATCGGGTGCTTGAGGGCCACCTCGACGTGTGAGCGGGCGACCGAATGCAGCCAGCCGAGTACGCCTTCGGATTTCTCTTCGTCATCGGGCAGCGGGGGCACGCCGAGATCGGCGAGTGTCTTGGCGACGAAGTCCCGATGGGTCTGCGGGATCAGCTTGTTGATGTCCACCGACGTGCCCTCGGTGGGCACCTTGGCTGGCATGACGATGTCCACGCCGTACGGCTTGCCGTCGGTGTTCTCGTCCATCCAGCACAGCACGTCTTCGAGATCGTCGGCGTCGTTGAACCGCACACAGCCCAGCACGCCGAGCCCGCCGGCCTTGCTGACCGCGGCGGCCACCTTCTCCGACGGGGTGAAGACGAAGATCGGGTACTCGATGCCGAACCGGTCACACAGCTCAGTGCGCATCAGCTAGCGGTTCCCACGTGGTTGGCATGCACGTCGTCCGCAGGCCGTTCCTCGGTCTGGTCCTTGGCCCACCGATAATCGGGCTTGCCCGCAGGCGAGCGCTTCACCTCGTCGACGAACCAAAGACTGCGCGGCACTTTGTATCCCGCGATCTCCTTGCGGACGAACGCGTCGAGTTCGGCCAGCGCAGGCCGGGTGCCCTCTCGGGCATGTACG
>Ga0193716_1001417_pt1 | contig 13931 bp, 9 predicted proteins | sample U2c1metaG_FD_145901 | JGI IMG/M metagenome (GOLD analysis project Ga0193716, IMG submission 145901) | Soil microbial communities from a riparian zone of the East river system, Colorado, United States - U2c1 | ecosystem: Environmental > Terrestrial > Soil > Riparian zone | place: USA: East River...
ACCCAACTATATAGTTTCGTCAAAGCCCAAAGCAATTATGATCAAATAGTGCAGAACCAGGATAAATTGGACCAGATGCCTGGCTTCCTGAAAAGAATGATGGGTCCCGATCCTGTGGGTATGGCCCGTAAAACGCTGGAAAGCCGTACACCCATGCTTATCCTGGCAATCGTGGCTTCGGCGCTCTGTATTTTTGGAGCTATGCAAATGCGGCAGCTAAAGAAGATCGGGTTTCCCATCTACGTTATCGGCGAAATATTGCCTTTCATCGCTTATTATATCTTTGTTGGTCCAATGCCGATCTTCTCGTTGGCTTTTGGATTGATGATCAACGGAGGTTTTATCATCATGTATGCGACCCAGCTAAAGCATCTCTCATGAGTGGACAGCGGTCGTCTGCATCTTCGGTGGCCTAACGCAGCTGCGCCTGCATCTTTTTGACCCTGTCTTCCAGCTTTTCCGATGACAGGTCTTCCCGCATGCTGTCCACTTTAAGCGGGAAACAGAATGGTGTCAGCTTCTTTGGCCACCGCAGCACGATCTTCCCATGCGATATCCGTTCCAGCATATTTCGTAACCGCTGCTCTTCCATCTGCTGATCCATAACTTCATTGTAAGCCTGGCGGATCAGCAGATTATGCGGATCATACTCGCTGAACACATTGAAGAGCAGTGACGCCGATGATTGCAAATGCCGGGCCTTGGTATGCTCCCCGGGATATCCCTGGAAGATAAGTCCTCCGATCACCGCGATATCCCTGAACTTACGCCGGGCCATCTCTGCGCTGTTGACGCTGCGCTGTATGTCCGCCGTTAGGTTTTCCGGGCTGAAGAGCTCATAGGCATTCGTGTCATCCAGCGGGATGGGCTGGTCGCTAAGCAGCTCAAAACCATAATCATTCATCGCGAAAGAAAAGCTGATGGGCGTAGTCCGGCTGATCCGGTAAGCCAGCAGGGCTGCCATCGCCTCATGCACCAATCGCCCCTCGAATGGATATACGAAAAGGTGGAATCCATCCTTTGTCTCTATCTGTTCGACCAGCAACTCGTTCTCCCTCGGCATATATGACAGTGACGCCTGTAATTCAAACAAAGGCCGCAGGACCTTCAATTCAATATCGATCCCTGCCGCCTTCAGGACCTTGACCTCATGCTCCCGTACGGACCGCACTACACCTCCACTTTCTCCCGCCAGCATCCCCGATGCCTCATCCAGCTTCCTCCGCAACATCATCCCCAGGTTGGCCGACAGCGGCATACGCCCTCCATTCCAGCTCGGGACTTTCGACTTCTTCACATTCGACTTGCGCACCAGCGCCGTCATATCCTTGATCATCACAAACTCCAGGTTCCTGCCAGCCAGCGTGAAGACATCCCCCGGTGACAGACGCGAAATAAAATACTCCTCTATCACTCCTACATATCCCCCGGTTACAAATCGCACTTTCAGCATAGCATCGCTCACGATCGTTCCGATATGCAGCCGATGCCTCATAGCCACCCTCCGGCTATTGATCTTATAAAGTCCATCCTCCATCACCTCCACTTTCCTGAACTCATCATACTGCTGCAATGCGACTCCGCCCTCGGTGATAAAATGCAGGATCTCCATCCACTCATCTTCAGTCATCTCGCTATAACAATAAGTCGACTTCAGCTCGCGAAACAAATTCTCCGGATAAAAGCCATCTGAAATGGCCACCGTGCCCAGGTATTGGATCAGCACGTCGAAGCACAGCAACATCGGCTCCCTGTTCTCGATCAATCCTTCCTGCATGGCCGACTTCAGCGCCGCGGCCTCCATCAGTTCCAGCGAATGCGTCGGCAGGAACCAGATCTTGCTTACCTGTCCCGGCTGATGCCCGCTGCGCCCCGCCCGTTGCAGGAACCGGGCTACCCCCTTCGGACTTCCCACCTGTATCACAGTCTCCACGGGTCGGAAATCCACACCCAGGTCCAGGCTGGCGGTGCATACCACCGCTTTTAATTTGCCTTCATGTAATGCATCTTCCACCCAGTTCCGCAGCGCCATGTCAATAGAACCATGATGCAGAGCAATGACGCCGGCCAGATCGGGACAGGCCGTAAGCAGCGACTGATACCAGGTCTCGCTCATCCCGCGGGTATTAATAAAGATCAGTGTCGTCCTGCTCTGTTCCAGGATAGGGATCACTTTATGAATAAGCCTCAACCCCAGATGCCCCGCCCAGGGGTAATTTTCGATCTCATCCGGTAATATCGATTCCACATCGATCGGTTTGTCCATCTGTGCGCGAACGATAAAGTCGCGCCCGCCGCCAACGCTGAGCCCCGCCATCCCCAGCGACGCCAGCAATACCTCCTTCGCCTGCTCCAGGTTCCCTATCGTCGCGCTGATCCCGATGATCGAACAGGCTCCGGCTCTTACCCCCGTCAAACGCGACAGCGCAAGCTCCACCTGTACTCCCCGTTTGCTGCCCAGCAGTTCATGCCATTCATCCACCGCGACGAGCCTCAGTACCTTAAATGTCTCCGGGTATCCTTTCTGCGCCAGCAGCAGATGGAGGCTCTCAGGTGTGATAATCAGCACTTCAGGCATACGGCGTTTCTGTCTTTGCCGTTCGCTCATCTCCGTATCCCCATTGCGGGTACCCACCTGCCATTTCATGTCCAGCCCCCGGATGACCTCTTCCATAGCCCGGTCGATATCCTTGGCCAGTGCCCGGAGCGGAGAAACCCACAATAGCTGCAGTCCGCTGCCACTTCGCGTCCGATAGTCATCGGGATGACGATTGATAAAGTCGATCAGCGCGCCGAGAAAAACCGAAAACGTCTTCCCGCATCCTGTAGGCGCATTGACCAAACCCGACCGGCCTTCCAGGATATACTGCCAGGTCTCTTCCTGGAAAGCAAAAGGGGCACGTCCTTCTTTTGCCATCCAGGCTTGAATTACTTTATAGCCGGTTGTCTCTTGTAAATGCATAATAGATCTCCGTTCTGTTGCATGTCTCTCACAACGTCTTCAGATATTCGATCACGGCCTTTCGCTCGTGATCGCTCAGTTTGTCTCCGAATGTATGCCCATAATTGCCATAACCCGGCAATGTCGTATTATAGACGGCCGTACCGCGTGGCCCGGCCTCCGGTGTATACTTCCATCCAAGGTTCACATAATCGTATTGGGGGTCTTTGAAATCCCTCGACCAGTAAGCGGGACGGAGCTTGCTGTTCAATACGGCCTCCAACGTTGGCACCGAACCGTTATGCAGGTATGGTGCCGTGATCCAGATGCCATCCAGTGGGGGAGCGATGTACCCATTAAAAGGCTCGAGCTTCGCGGGATGATCGCCCTGTGCAAACCAGCTCCTGTTAAACCACTCAATGAATTGCGGAGTCTGGTAATTTGCTTTGAAAAGCAGCGAGTCCGTCTTAATGACAGACTCCGGGATCAGCAGGTTGGGGTAGTCTCCTCCTGCGCCATAATTCCCATGACATTTAGAACAGTTTTGTACGAACAGTACACCTCCTTGCTTGGCCAGGGAGGTATTTATCGGTTGAGGATATTTGGGGGGCTCGAGGGAATAGATATAGGCAAGCACGTCATTGAAATGGCTATCTACTTCCCGGGCCTCCGAACTGTCGCTTACCGTCAGCAGGTTCGAAGCCATGAGAAACCGCCCGAAATCACCCCGCCCGAAACCGTTGTAGAACATTGCGTGTTTCTTCTTCAGCAACCACCAGGGAGGTGTATCCGTGGGGATCACTTCTCCGGCAACTTCGATCACCGGTTCATTGCTCCAGCGTAAGGTCTGCGGGTCACGATGTGCGACCAGGAGGTTGGCCAGCCGGTCCGCCGAATTCACTCCCCTCACCTGGGTATACAGGCTTCCGCTGATCGTCTTCATCGCCGTCAGGAAGGGTAGGGCCGCTTCATACTTTTTGGGGTCTCCGCGCTGTAGCATCGCCTGGGCCATGAGTGCCGTCCCGGGATTCAGCTTCTGCCGGTCGGTAAAGTCGATCATGGAATTGCCCAGGCCTACGTACAGTTTTTTTTCAAACACCTGGGCATGACATTGCAAACAGTTCGGTGCGACTACCGTCTCTCCATTTGGCGATCTAACGGCAGTATATTCATGGCTGATCAGGGTATTCGGACTGTCCCTGTTCAGGTAGTTGGCGGTGGTTTTTCCAAACCCCAATAAAAAATAGCTGTAGGGAATACCGCTTTTCAAATAATCTCCTGTCGTCAGATAATGATAACCCACGACAGCATCCCCGCTACGCTGCGGACTCGCGGGAATCGGTACGGGGTCATCTTCCCGTGTATACCGTACCACAGTTGTAAAAGCTAAACCCGCCACCGCCAATAAACCCAACACCAAAAGCTTTTTCATTTACATAAATTTACTACTTCCCATACAACTCCAGCATCTTCTTCAAATTCTCGATGGTATCAATCTCCTCCGGGCGTTTGTCTTTCCTCCAGCGGTTGATCCGGGGGAAACGCAAGGCCACTCCCGACTTATGCCGCGCCGAAGCAGCAATCCCTTCAAAAGCGATCTCAAAAACCAGCTCAGGTCTCACCGTTCGTACCGGCCCGAACTTCTCCAGCGAATTCTTACGGACAAAAGCATCTACTTCCTCCAGTTCCTTATCCGTCAAACCCGAATACGCCTTCGTGAACGTCACCAGCTGATCACCCTGTCGCACCGCGAATGTATAATCGGTGTATAGATTGCTGCGCCGCCCATGCCCTTTCTGAGCATAGACCATGACAGCGTCGATCACCAATGGATCGATCTTCCACTTCCACCAATCCCCCCGTTTGCGTCCCACCTGGTAGACAGAGCTCTTCTTTTTTAGCATGATCCCCTCACTCCCTTTGTCTCTTGATAAAGTCCTCATTGCTGCCAGATCTTCCCAATCGTCAAATGAGATCACCGGCGACAGTTGCAGCAGCGGATGTGCCGCTGATGCAACCAGTTTTTCCAGCTGCGCCCTGCGTTCTTCCAGCGCCCTGTTTCGCCAGTCCTCCCCATTATATTCCAGCAGATCATAAGTTATAAATCCAACCGGTACTTCATTCAAATGTTTCTTTGTCACATTCTTCCTTCCGATCCTTGTCTGTAAGGCCGCGAACGGGAGTGGTAAAAATGAAATTTCATTTTTACCACTCCCCAATCCAATGATCTCCCCATCCAGCACCGTCCCATCCGGCAGCAGATCCTTAAACTGCTGGTACTCCGGCAACCGATCCGTCATCAGTTCTTCACCCCGGCTCCAGACAAAAAACTGACCTTGCCGTTTAATGATCTCCCCCCTTATCCCATCCCATTTCCATTCGGCCTGCCACTGCTCCGGGTTGCCCACCGAAGCCAGGTCTCCTTCCAGTGCATAAGCCAGGTAAAATGGGTAGGGACGTGACAGGTCGCTGCCTGCGCCCTCTTCACTCAAAAGTGCGGCAAAAGACGTCGTCGCAGGATCCCAGTCGCCGCTGATCCTATGCGCGATGACGGAAGCGTCTGCTCCAACCGTCTTTGCCAATGCGTTGACTATCATCTTCTGAGAGATGCCGATCCGAAACCCGCCCGTGATCAGCTTATTAAAAACAAACCGTTCTTCTTTATTCATCCGCTGCCAGCAGGACAGCACAAATTCTTTTTTTATCGCTTCATCCTCCTTCGCCAGATGCATCAATTGCCGCAGGTAGAAGGAGAGGTTCTCTCTATCGCCTTCCGCCTCCCCGTGACTGACTGCCACTTCATCCGGCTCCGGCAACAACAGCGCGATCGTCTCTGCCAGATCCCCTACGGTATGATAACTCTCCTCGAACAACCAGGCCGGCAAGCCTGTCACCTCTCTGCACCACTCTTGTAACTGCGTGGAGTTGACGGTTCGTTTGGGCCTTCGGCCACTAAACAGGGCGATAACCCAAACCTTATCCGAGTCATCGACTCCGGTGAAGTAATGGGTCAGCGCGTCCAGTTTGTCATTTGTTTTTGTGCTGGTACCCAGTTTTATGACCAGCTCCGCGAAAAGCCGCATGCCGTTTTGTGTATGTTGGGTTGTGGTCATATTAGATTAGATGTGCTTTCGGCCTGTGATGGCGCATCGGCCTCATCATCACCATACTCCGTCCTCACCTCCCCAGCCAATATCCCCTTCTCATTCAAATATCTCGAAAGTGTCGCCTGAAACCCATGTGTCACAAACACCCGCTCCGCTCCCGTCGCCGTCACAGCCGCCAGCAGCCCTTTCCAGTCTGCATGGTCACTCAGCACAAAACCGGCATCCGCGTTTCGCCGCCGCACATTGCCCCGCACCTGCATCCATCCGCTACAGATCCCCACAGCATACGGATTGAAACGCCGCATCCAGGGCGAGTCCTCCGCACTCGATGGCGCAATCACCACCCGGCCGCGAAAAATATCTTTCGGCATATCCGGCAATACCCGTTCCACAGCAGGCAGCTGCACTCCCGCGTCTACGAGGGCCTGATGAACATTCCAGATCGCCCCGTGAACAAAGATCTTTTCCGTCACCGGCGCCAGACAGGACAATAGCCGCTGTGCCTTTCCAAGGCTATAGGCTATGAGGACCGAAGTCTTAGCCTCTGCCTCGTTCCTGCTGACCCAGTCCTGAATAGTAGTAAATATTTCCGGTTGTGGCTTCCAGTTGTAGATTGGCAATCCAAACGTGGACTCCGTTACAAAAACATGACATTTCAGGGCTTCAAAAGCTCCGCTCAGCCCATCATCCTCTGTTTTATAATCCCCGCTTACCACCCATACTTCGCCCTCATATTCGACCCTCACCTGTGATGACCCGATGATATGTCCTGCCGGATGCAGGCTGACCCGTACTCCGTTCAGGAAAACCGCCTCTCCCCATTCCAAACCCTGATAGGGGTGAGGCCCCAGCCGCAATTCCAGGAGAGGTCGGGTCAGCCGGTGACACAGATAGCTGCCGCTGCCCGCCCGGGCATGATCGCTATGGGCATGCGTGATCACCACCCTGGGTACCGGCCGCCAGGCGTCGATATAAAAATCCCCTTTCGGGCAATAGATCCCTTTGTCGGAAAATTCTAGTAAAGGCATAAGAATAACAGCAACTCATGCAAATAACAAGCCTGGCCGGCAAAAGTTGGGGTACTGCGCCCGCAGCCCTGCCCACGGCTCAGCCACCGGGTGCCGCCTAATTCACACCAGTCACCACCCCATCCGTCTTCCGGATAAAATAAAGCTTCTTATTCTCAAAATAGTCCAGCGTAGGCGTCTGCCGGTTGAGGAATACCGGCATAATATCGAAATCGTTGAAGACCTTGAACTTTTTCTCGCCAATACTGCCGCTAAGGTTCTTTCCATGTAAAAGCAGCAGCTTACCAAACCGATATGTCGACTCATATCCGCGGAAAACCATATCGCTCGGCCGCGAATAAAACTTAGTCCTGAAATTCTGATCCATCTGTTTAACCAACGAATCCAGGGGATTGAGATAAAAAGGTGTGGAGTAAATGATCTCTTCCCCCGCAAAGCCGGGCTGGGTAAAATCGGTATTATCCCAGGTTGGCATCCCTATTATTGTGGTACGATAGGTCTTGTTAAGAAAAGCCAGCTGCTGACAAAGCCGTGTATCAAAGACGTCGTCCAGGCTTCCCGCAATGCATATCGTCTGATTGGTGCTATCCAGGTAAGGCGTCAGCGCCGTTGCATCAAAATTATCGTCCAGTGTAATGTATTTTATCTTCAGTGCAACAGAAGCGGTGGTCTTGTCAACGTCTGTGAAATAGCCCTTTAGCCGATCCTCCTGTGTCCCTTTCTTCCGGAAGAAGACTACCGGCTTTGTAGGATAGTTACGCTGGATAAATCTATAAATACCTTCGCAATGTGTCTTCAGCGTGGAGTTGAGGACGACCAGGCCGGGATTATTCGTGACCCCGCCGTCATTGGGGAAATTGACATTGATAAATGGGATATGCAGGCGAGCCGCCGCTGTGGCCAGCTGTTGCAGCTCAGCGGCAGTGGTTATCTGACCGATGATCAGTTCAGTATTTTGAAAAGCAGAATCTCCCAGCATCTGTTGGAGACTTGCAGTGACCGAACGCGTGTCATAGATCCGCACGTCCAGCGATGCCTTTTCTTTTTGCAGGGAATCCAGGGCTAGCTGCGCACCTTCATAGAATTCGAGTCCCGGATTAATATATTTCGGGAAACTCTTATCATAGCGATAATTGCCTGCAGCATCAAAGGCGGAGTCCAGGTAAAGCGGTGCGAATATAGCCAACTGGTGACGGCTTGTATCAGAATGACGGATGGTATCGGTCCGACGGGTCGAATCGATCTGTGCCTTCACCCCAGCCACCGCTATCAGCGCCAGGAACGACGTCAAAAAAGAATATCGGAATTTTTTATTCATGGTAATGCGATCAAACTTCTTATCATCGTCCTTCCGCCCTATTCCCACTCGATCGTCGCCGGCGGCTTGCTGCTGATATCATATACCACCCGGTTGATCCCCTTCACGCTGTTGATAATATCATTGGAGATGTCTGCCAGGAAAGTATAGGGCAAATGTGCCCAGTCGGCCGTCATCCCGTCGACGGAAGTCACTGCTCTCAGCGCTACCGTAAACTCATAAGTCCGCTCGTCCCCCATCACCCCAACGCTCTTCACCGGCAGCAAAATCGCACCGGCCTGCCATACAGCGGAGTAAAGATGATGATCTTTTAGTCCCTTTACATAGACATGATCTGCTTCCTGCAATAATCGCACCTTTTCCTCGGTCACCTCGCCGAGTATCCGTATCGCCAGGCCTGGTCCCGGGAAAGGATGACGCTGCAAAAGGTCTTCCGGGATCCCTAACTCCGCACCCACACGCCTTACTTCGTCTTTGAAGAGGTAACGCAAGGGCTCAACCAGTTCCAGGTGCATCTTTTCGGGTAATCCCCCTACGTTGTGGTGGGATTTTATGGTCTGGGAAGGACCGTGGACAGAAACGCTTTCGATCACATCCGGATAGATCGTCCCTTGTCCCAGCAATTCTACACCGGGTATTTTAGTGGCCTCTTCCTGGAAAACGTCGATAAAAAGGCGGCCGATCGTTTTGCGTTTGGCTTCCGGATCGACCTGGCCGGCTAATTCCTTATAAAATGTATTCTTGGCATCGATGCCTTTAACGTTTAACCCGATCTGTTTATAGCTCTCCAGCACTTGTTCGAACTCGTTCTTGCGCAATACCCCGTTGTCTACAAAGATCCCATGGAGTCTGTCGCCAATTGCCTTATGAATAAGAGTAGCCGCCACCGTAGAATCGACACCACCGCTCAGGGCCATAATGACCTTGCGGTTGCCGATCTGTTTGGACAATGCCGCCACCGTATCCGTAACGAAATGAGCCGGTGTCCAGTCCTGCGCACATTTACAGATGTTCACCAGGAAATTGCGGATGATCTTTTTTCCTTCGATCGAATGATATACTTCCGGATGAAACTGCAGGCAATACAAGGGTTGTTCGCTACCTGTCCCGCCGCTTGCGTCTTCCTTTCTGAAGGCAGCATAAGGAATATTTTCCGTCGTCCCCAACACTTCAAAACCAGCCGGCAGATCCAGTATCGTATCCGCATGGCTCATCCAAACCTGTGACAATTCCGTAACATCATTAAAAAGAATATTCTCTTTTTGTTTATGCAGAAGAGCACGGCCATATTCACGTTTGTTGCTGTTAGCAACACGCCCGCCGAACTGTTTGGCTGTTAACTGGGCACCATAGCAGACCCCCAGCACCGGCAGCCGGCTGTGCAGTGCAGCAATGTCAATTTGCGGGGCATTGGCATCGTTTACCGAGAAAGGACTGCCAGAAAGAATAATGCCCTTCAGGGAAGGGTCAAAATCGAATGATTTGTGATAGGGAATGATCTCGCAATATACATTAGCTTCACGTACAGCCCTGGCGATCAATTGAGTATACTGGGATCCAAAGTCCAGAATGAGTATCTTTTCCGTCATGGTGACGCGAAGGTAAAAAAAATACCTCACACTCGCCCGGGCCAGTCAGCCCGGGATTGGTCAGCCGAGGCCCGGGCGACCCAACTAATGAAGAATGGTTTTATAATCCCACGGAAAAGTTTAACTTTTGCTGCACAACCAAAAACAAGCGATATGAAACATGCTGCACTCACCTTCCTTCGAAAAACAAAATTTATCTGGCTGCTGCTGGCTTTACCGGCAATAATGACCTCCTGTCACAACATCCTCGGTAAAAGGGTCAGAGGCAACGGTAATATCAAAACAGAAGACCGCAGCGTTGGCGACTTTAAAAATGTTGACGTCAGCGGAGCTGCCAAGGTCCTCGTTTCCCAGAGCGATCACCCCTCCGTCAAACTTGAAGGCGACGAAAACCTCCTTCAGTACATCGAAGTCCGCCAGGAAGGCGACCGCATCATCGTACGGGACCGTCCGGGCTTTCACCTCATACCAACCGGTGACCTGCGGATCTACGTGTCAACAAAGGTTTACAACGAGATCAAGGCTGCCGGCGCCTGCGACATCATCGGCCAGACAAAGATCACCAATGCCGAAGACCTCTCTATGCATGTCAGCGGAGCAGGGGATATTAAAATGGAAGTGGACGCTCCCCGGCTGGCCGCGGAGGTCTCCGGAAGCGGGTCCATTGATCTCAAAGGCCAGACCAAAGACGTCGACCTTGACCTCACCGGCGCCGGCCATGCGCATTGTTACGAACTGTTGGCAGAAAATACAAAAGTGGACATCTCCGGGGCTGGCTCTGCCGAAGTCTTTGCCAGCGTTAAACTGGATGCCCAGGTCAGCGGTGCGGGTAATGTCAGCTATAAAGGCAATGCAACTACGGTCAACCAGCACGTCAGCGGGGCCGGTTCTGTACATAAAGCGGATTAGAAGAGAAGCCCCCGGTCTCCGGGGGCTTTATATTATATTTATCGTCCCTTTAACATTCTTTTTGTGATCTTGTAGCCATGACCAACAGGTTTTTTCTCCTCATCCTTTTACTGGCGGCAAAAATATCCCTAAGAGCGCAACCCATCGTACCCGAATCCTGGCCCCAACTCCCTAGTCCCGAAGCCTTTCTCAACGACGTCTATCACACCGTCGTCGATTCCACCTTCGATCACTACTACCTCATTACCGGCGCCGATACCTGCCGCTTTGTAAAATATGACTATGACGAATGGGAAAAATATTATCTGCGGGAGACCGTACCTTTTATAACCCTCAACGAACTCTCCGAAAAAGCTTATCTCTCCCGTTATCCTTACTATTGGAAGCAGGAGCGACTTGAAAAAGCCATCTGCATCACCCCGAAAAAGGCCGATTCGCTTCTTTTCCCTGAAAGATATGTTCCGATAGACAGTACCCATCAGCGCAGCAAAACCAAATCCCGTTCAAACGCCGCCGTCTCAGGAAAACTAGTCTTTAGCTTTTCCCTACCCCAGTTTACCGACGACGGTCATTATGCTGTCATCGACCTCAACTCCATTTGCGGAGCAACCTGCGGTCTCAGCCTTACCTGCCTGTTCAAACACAATTCCACGGGCTGGTCTCTTATCGGCCGACACGTCAACTGGTCCTCTTTACCTGCTTCACCATAAGCACGATAAGGGATTACAAATTCACATACCGTACCCTTATCCAAACATTCCTGTTCCTTCCCTTGTCATCCGTACACGAGATCTTCACGGGACCCTCGTCGGGAATAAAGAACTGCCTGCTCCTGGCCTCTCCCGCCCGATAAAACTTATCATTGATATACCAGTACACCTTGCCCACATCATTGCTGACCCGGCAGCGCAGCTGCAAAGGTTCCGGGTCCTTCCGGTTGATCAGGTATTCGCTGCCATTGGATGGCGAAGTCACCACCGGCGCCCCCTCGTGAAAAACTTTTTCACAGTTTGGATCATGCGGAGGAATGATCGGATAGGTGATGTGGTTAGTTTCAAAATACTCTTTCATTTCGGGGGGGACTACTAAATATAGTTTTTTCTTATAACCACCCGGCGGCACACAGTTCCGGCAATAGGACATCTTTTCGTCGGCCGATACGAACACTTCCTGCCTGTTATCACATTTCCGGGCCGGCGACACCAACGGAATAAAATAGTCCGTCACAAGATGTGTGCAAAAGTCGTTTGGCGGAAGCCCTGTCTCCGTACATACCATCCGAACATCACAATCTGCCGGCTGACCAAACCAGGAGGCATCATCATCGTAATCGATGGTATTAAAAACGGTGAATAGCAAGGGGGTCGCCACGTTCGCCCCGCTCAGTTCCGGGATACCCAGTCCCGAGAAATTACCGACCCAGATCCCTACCGTATACCGCCGGTTGTACCCGATACTCCAGGCGTCCCGGCGTCCGTATGATGTGCCTGTCTTCCAGGCTATTTTCGGCAGATGCACCGTACTCTCCCAGTTTAGCGGAAAGTCCGGCCGGTTTACCTTCGATAAGGTCTCATTGATCATAAAGGCCGCCGCCGGACTCATTATAACTTCCCCCTTCCCTGAGGCCGCAGAATCCCAGGTCAGCCGCGGCCGTACATATCTTCCATCGTTCGAAAAAATTGAATAAAGCCCCGTCAATTCTTCCAGGGTCGCTCCACATCCACCCAAGATCATCGACAATCCTAACTTATTCTGATCGCGACGGATCTGCTGAAAGTCACATTCCGACAGCTTTCGTATCAGCTTATCCTTGCCCAGTCTCTTCAGACTCTTTACTGCCGGAATATTCAAAGAATGCTCCAGTGCATACTCCATCGTGACATAACCGTTGAATTTGCGGTCATAATTCTCCGGCGCATATCCCTCATAATTGACGGGTACATCAGTGATCGTCATTTTGGGTGTCAGCAATCCGGCATCGATGCACAAACCATACAACAACGGCTTAAGGGTGCTGCCCGGCTGACGGATCGCTGCCGCGCCGTTTACCTGGCCGCCATCTAATGAATCACGGAAGTCTGCGCTTCCTACGTAGGTGACGATTCGATGTGTTTGATTGTCGAGAACGATCACCGCCGCATTGCGGATATTCTTCAACGCCAGAGTGCGCGAATAATCTTTTACCAGCTTTTCTATCTTCAGCTGTTTGTTCATCTCGATAGTCGTGTGGATGATCGGATCGCCTTTTCTCTTCAGCTTCCAGGCCAGTTGGGGGATGAAAGCGGGCACAGATCCTCGCCTGGCAGTAAGCGGCTCGGCCAGCGCATCGGCTATCTCCTGATGCGTAAACACGCCTGCCGCAGCCCACCTTTTCAGCCATTTGTTGCGTTCTTCGATGATCCGGTCATTATTCTTTCCCATTACCAGCGAGGAAGGCCGGTTGGGGATAATCGATAGGGCCGTTATCTCCGCCAGGGACAGGTGATCGGGGTTTTTGGAAAAATAAAGGATGGAAGCCGATTTTACACCCTGGATATTGCCGCCATAGGGAACTTTGTTCAGATAAAGCTGTAAGATCTCTTCCTTGCTGTATTTCCATTCCAGCTGGAAGGCCCGGAAGACTTCCACCAGCTTGTTCCAGTAGGTACGCTTCTTCGGCTCCAGCGAACGCGCGACCTGCATCGTGATGGTAGAGGCGCCGGAAGTACGTCGCATCCGGAAGATATTTTTGGCAAATGCACGGGCCATGGCCAGTGGATTGACGCCGGGATGACGATAGAAATAACGGTCCTCTTTTTCGACTATAGTCTTGCGCAGCAAAGGCGAGATCTCGTTTAGCCCGGTCTTCATCCGCCATTGCTGGTCACGGGTCAGGAAGGCATGTACGACGGCTCCCTTGTCGTCAGTGACAATAGTCGAATATTCTACCTGGTCGGGTAGGGGAAACAGCCAGTTTAGCAGGAGAAAAAGAATAAAGACGCTACTTATGGTGATCACACTGATCTTAAGCCACCTTTTCCATTTCATGGTTTTCCGTTA
>Ga0193716_1001419_pt1 | contig 13915 bp, 11 predicted proteins | sample U2c1metaG_FD_145901 | JGI IMG/M metagenome (GOLD analysis project Ga0193716, IMG submission 145901) | Soil microbial communities from a riparian zone of the East river system, Colorado, United States - U2c1 | ecosystem: Environmental > Terrestrial > Soil > Riparian zone | place: USA: East River...
AGTGCCGGAGAGGAGGCGTACTCGCTCGCCATTCTGTTGCACGAGGAAGGCCTGTTGCCGAAGACCCTGATTTATGCGACCGACATCAACACGGGGACGTTGCAAAAGGCGGCGGCGGGAGTGTATGGCATAGAGCGGATCGCGGGCTTTACAGCCAATCACCACAAATCCGGCGCCCGCTCCTCCCTGTCGGACTACTATTCTGCTGCCTATGGCAGGGCGGTTTTTAACAAGTCGCTGAAGGATCACATAGTTTTCTCCGATCACAGCCTGGCGACCGACAGCGTATTTGCGGAGGTGCAGTTGGTGTCCTGCCGCAATGTGCTCATTTATTTCAATCGCACCCTGCAGGACCGCGCACTGGGTTTGTTTTCTGAGGCTTTGTGTCGCCGAGGATTTTTAGGCATTGGCGCCAAGGAATCGACGCGTTTCTCCTCGCAAGCGGACGCCTTTCTGGATTTTGCGCCGGCGGAACGAATCTATCAAAGGCGGCCTGAACTATGACCCTGGCGGGCCGCATCGATGCTGTGGTCATCGGCGCATCCGCCGGAGGCATAGAAGCGCTCACGGTACTGCTCCCCGCGCTCTTGCCGGGTTTGCGTCCGCCGATTTTCGTCGTTGTTCACTTGCCGCGGGACAGACCCAGCGTACTCCCCGGCATTTTCGCGCGAAAATGCGTTGTGCCGGTTCGGGAGGCTGAAGACAAGGAGATGGTGACGCCGGGTACGGTGTACTTTGCGCCGAATGACTATCACCTGTTGCTGGATCAGGGCCCGCAGCTCGCACTCTCCGCCGATGAGCCGGTGCACCATTCGCGGCCATCCGTCGACGTGCTGTTCGAGTCGGCAGTCGACGTCTACAAGGATCGGCTCCTGGGCATCATTCTCACGGGCGCCAATGAAGATGGGGCGACAGGCCTCGCCGCAGTTCACGATGCCGGCGGTCTGACCATAGTACAGCGACCCGATACCGCGCTCGCGCCGCTCATGGCGTTGTCCGCTCTAAAGCTGCGGCCGGCAGACTGGGTGCTGACATTGAACGAAATCGCCGGAATGCTGCGAACCTTGGACGCAAGTCCAACATCAACGCAGGTGAACTGAAAAATATGGATACAGTTGCGCCGCCTCCGATCAAATGTTTGCTGGTCGATGACCTGGAAGAAAATCTGCTTGCGCTATCGGCTCTGTTGGCGCGCCCTGGCGTCCAGGTGTTGACGGCGCGCTCGGGTTCCGAGGCGCTCGAGCTGCTGCTGGTGCACGACGTGGCGCTCGCCCTGCTCGATGTTCAAATGCCGGATATGGATGGTTTCGAACTCGCCGAGCTCCTGCGCGGCAGCGAGCGCACCCGGCACATACCCCTGATATTCGTCACGGCAGGCGCGCGCGAGCCGCATCGCCAATTTCAGGGATATGAAAGCGGCGCCGTCGATTTCATTTATAAGCCGATCGAACCGCACATCCTCAAGAACAAGGCGGACGTTTTCTTTCAGCTGTATCGGCAACGTCAGTTGTTGGCACTGGAACTGAACGATCGGACCGAAACTTTGCGGCTCAACGAAATGTTTGCCGCGCTGCTGGCGCATGATTTGCGCAGTCCCTTGAGTGCAATTTTGGCATCTGCCCAGCTGCTTCAACGCCGCAGCAGCGACCAAGCCGCGCTGCAAACGGCGGCGCGGATCGTCACCAGCGGCAATCGCATGGCACGCCTGATCGAGGATATGCTCGACCTGGCGCGCGCAAGACTGGGCGGGGGCATCCGCGTCAAGCGCGAGCCGACGGATTTCAAAGCGCTGCTCGAACGAGTGCTGCGCGAGCATCAGGCGGCGGCGCCGGATCGGCCTATCGAAACTGCTTATGAGGGCGTTTTCAGCGGTCACTGGGATTCGGAGCGAGTCGCGCAAGTGGCGTCCAACCTGATCGGCAATGCCCTCAAGCACGGCAGTGCGATCGCACCGGTCGAGGTGCGGCTCGACGGCACGCAAAGAGACTGCGTCGTGCTGGTCGTCAAGAATGCGGGCACCATACCCCCCGCCATTCTTCCGCACCTCTTTGATCCTTTTCGGGGCGGACAGCGTAAACCCGGACGCGGCGAAGGGCTGGGTCTTGGGCTATATATCGTTTCGCAAATCGTGCAAGCACACGACGGCGTTGTCGAGATCGAAACAGGCGACCGCAATGAGACGGCGTTTCACGTCCGGCTGCCGCGTGGCACGCCCGTGGAGCCTAACCGCTGATCAACTTGCTCATGAGTGCTTCGATTTCGAGAGCTTCGAAGGGCTTGATGATGGAGCGAACATTCCCGGCCCAGTTTTCGACGGCGAAATCCAGGTCATAGCCTGATGCCAGGATGATGGGCAGGTTCGGCTTCAGCTTCAAGATGCTGCGCGCGAGTTCGATGCCCGACATGACCGGCAAGCTGACATCCGTGATGACCACATCGAATGGCTCCGCCGCAAACTTTTCCAGGGCCTCTTCCGCGGTAGCACAGGCCACGATTTGGCGCTGATCCTGTGCCAAGAGCTCGGACGTTACTTCACGCACGATGTCGTTGTCCTCAACGTAGAGAATTCGAAGAGCGTGGGTTGTCAATGTGTCTTTTGCACGAGCCATAGGCCCGGCTTGCCTTTAGGACTGAGGGGTTGAATTTGGCTCATGGTACGCGGCCCACCCACGGCTGAACCCATGAGAATGAGCGCTCCAGCTCCAAGTACTGCAGGTAAACCCTGATTTGCCAAGCTCTTGCCCATGTGGCCAGTTGACCACGAAGCAGGGCCGCCTGCATTCGGCGCACTGACCCATTGACCGTAGGAAACGTCTGAGCGATTCGCCATAAGCGGATTCTCTGATGCGGCGAGGGGTCGTGCAAGATAGAGACCACCACCAAGACTGGCATTACTTTGTCGCGGGCGGGCAGATCCCGTTCTTCGGGCCGTCAATCGTGCCGGCCAGAGACATGAACGCCCGGGTGGGTGCGCCGTTGCGGGCCTTTTGTACTACTCATGGCGCTGGCGATCGCCGAAGGCATTCGGATATGGTTCATTTGTCCAGAAGCAGTGGTCGGGCAAGGACTTGTAGCGCGCAGATGATGCAGCGCTTCGAGCTACAATAATCATCATGAATCGTGGTTACATTGCGGGCTGGGCAATCGTTTTTCTTCTGCCTCTAAGTGCTCGCAGTGAACCGTCTTTAGGCGAAAGTATCGCGGCACGCGCTTCCATATCGATCGAACAGCCCAACATCTTACCGACGCAGGCGGTAGGGCTCGGAAATGGAAGATTGGGCGCAGCGTTTTGGTCCGCGCAGGGTTTGACCGTTCAACTCAATCGCACAGACACCCTTCCGGAGCGACGATCGCCCGGGCAAGTCAGCTTTCCGGATTTGGGGATTCTAGTTAAGGATCGCCATTTTCGCGGTCGTCTGAACTTGGAAGATGGAGTTCTGGAAGAAACAGGTGGCGGCGTTTCGCTGCGTGCTTGGGTCGATCGTGATGCAGATCGGGTCATCATCGATATGCGCGGCTTGGCGCCTCAGAAACTGCAGCACATTCGCCTGGCATTGTGGGAGCCGCGCAAGCCGATTGCCTCTGCTCAAGGAGGTATCGCGGTACTCTCAGAGACTTGGCTGGACAATATGCTGCCCGGGGCATCCGGGCAGCGATTTGGTTCATTGGCGGCAATCCGTGCGATCGGTCGCGCGGTCCATGCGGTTGTTATCGATGAGCGCACGGTTGAGGTCACCGCACTGCCAAGCGCCGCCGGCCGCCTTAAAGTGGTTATCGCGGCTCCGGGCTTCCGGGGTGACCAGTCGGCCACGCAAGCTGCTGGTGCAGTGTTCGCACCTGAAGTAAACCTCGAGGCCACGGTGGCTTGGTGGCATGATTTCTGGGCGCGCGTTAATCCGGTTCGGGCTGAGTCACGCGACGGCATCGCCCGGTACGCGGAGAGCCTACGCACTCTCTTTCTATATGCATCTGCAGCCCAAAGTGGCGATAGCATCCCAGGCTCGCACGCTGGGATAGCGGATCTTTTCTCTTCATCCAAAGATGATCATTTTTGGGACCCGGCCGCTTTCTGGTTCTGGAACTTGCGCACCCAGGTTGCAGCCAATCTCGCGGCGGGGGTGCCGGAATTAAATGCACCGGTGTTTGCGCTTTATCGCAACAACCTTGAGGCGATTCGGCACTGGACTAGCGGCCATATGGCCGGCCGCTCCGGAGTCTGCGTCCCGGAGACCATGCGTTTCAATGGTAAGGGCGTGGAGTTCGAGACTGATCGATTCCGACCGTTCGCCATCATTACACACAGCTGTGATGCGGATTGGTCGGCGAGTTCCAATGCTCGCACGCTGACCAGCGGGGCCGAGATCGGTATTTGGATATGGCGCACCTATCTGCAGACCAACGATCGTGGATTCCTGCAGGCCAATTATCCCTTGATGGTTGAGGCTGCGCGCTTTCTGCTTGGTTATCAAAAGAGCGGGTCGGATGGCTTGCTACACACCGCCCCATCAAATGCCCACGAGACGCAGATGGATGTGACTGATCCGACAACCGATCTGTCTGCAATCCGCGGACTTTATCCCGCGGTCATCGGTGCATCCGAGGTGCTCGGAACGGAAGCCGAATTGGTTCAGCGCCTGCGGACAGCGCTGGATAAGACTCCGCGATTACCGGTGGCCGCCGCCACGACAGTGGCCTCACCGGCACTCTCAGCATCGCCGGACGATAAAGTGATCGCCGCAAGTTACGAGCCGGCAGCCAAGTACACGAATGGCGAGAATATCGGCCTCGAGCCCGTCTGGCCTTACGAGCTCGTCGGCATTGAGGACCCCCTGTTCGCCATCGCCAAGCGCACCTTCGAACTGCGTCCTTTCAAGCACATGGCAACGTGGAGTAACGATCCGATTCAGGCCGCGCGATTAGGGTTGGGCGGCGAGATGGCACAAGCCATTTTCCACTTAGTGCAACTCTATCAGGTGTACCCCAACGGCTTGTCAGCACTGTTGAGTGATCCACCGCAAGAATTTTATCTTGAACAGGCTGCGGTAGTATCCCTCGCTCTTTCCGAAGCACTCGCCCAACAGGAGCCTGGCGGGTTGATTCGAGTTGCCCCTGCGATCCCGCCCGGTTGGACTGTCTCTGGGGTCACCTCTCTGCGCGCGAATGTCTCTGTTGCTGTGGAAGCGGTTGACGGCCAAGCGAGCGCGTTCTCTGTCCGCGGCGGCAATGGTTCCTCGTTGGATTTCGTAACCCCTTGGAAGGGTCAAGTCCAAATTCAGCAAGATGGCAGGCCATTACGCATCGTCGAAGGAAAACGGCTCACGATCAATGCTCAACCGGGGAAGATCTATCACGTGTCACCCGTCGGGAGCACGCTTACCCCTGACTTTCCCGGTCAGCGCGAAGCGACAGTTAAAACGTTGGGCAGAGCAGCCATTGGGTTAGGACCACCTTGCTGCGCTCCGCCGCCGGGATATAGGCAGCAGTTGGACCGTTGAGAATCTGTGCCTGACCCGCCGCGCGCGAAGCGGCGGGTCAGTTGTCTTCTCGAGCGTGGCGTTTACGCCGCGCGCATCTCGCGAAGTGTTCCTAGTGTGCCATTCCAAAGCTCGATCCGGGCCTCGATGCTGCTGCACGCGGCGCGCAGAGCCCGTTCGTGTCTCTGCGGCGAGTCCGCGACCAGACCTTCGAGCAACTCGCGCCCCATTGGACCGTGACTGTCGCCATCGAGCTCGATGTGCCGTTCAATGTAGTAAATGAAATTACGCAAGGGATCGTTGCCGTGACTGTCGCCATCGAGCGTCTTGTGAAGCCTGCTGAACATCTCCGGGATGATGTCTTCGCGGCCGTAAAAGAATGCCGCTAACACCTCTTCCGTCGACCCCGACTGGGCCAGCGCCATCGTATGCGCGACAAAGGCTTGCACATGAGGCGGCACACCGGTCCGCACCATAGCCGCTTCGACCGAAGTACCGAGCCGCGCCAGTGAGCGGAACGTCTCGAATTGGCGGGTGCTGGCGCCGACGTCCGCCATGGCGCGGAGGTAGAGATCGAGGTGGCTGACATAGGAGCCGTCCGGATCGACATCCGTCTCCTCGCCGATCACGATGTCGTTGATCAGGCGGGCAGCCCGTGTGTTGTCCGACGCGAACCACGGCACCTTTGTGCACGTCAGGTCTTGTTGCAGCCGTTTCAGGAGCGACATGAAATCCCAGACGGCGAAGACATGATCTTCCATGAATCGCCTCAGATCGGAAACGGAAGCGACCTCCGTGTAAACGGCGTGTTCCAGCAGCCCCGCGCGAAGAGTGGCGAGGCGGTCACTGTACTGTGTCGACTGTTGCAGCATGTTTGACCTCAATTTCTGTTTCGGCATGTTTGAGCTTGGCTCAGGAGCGAAAATCGGGAGACGGCGCTACCTCGTGATTTAAAAATGAGTTCACCAACTCGATGATCGGCGTCGCTGGAATGAGTTGCGACGCTCGTCGTCGTCGGTCCGATTTCGGTTCCGAATTCCAAGTACGTCGACGCGTTTCGATCTGAAGAAATGAGACTCCGAAACATGATGTGAGTTCCTTATTAGGATTGTTGCGGATGAAATGTCGCGTTGCTCTTTCGAACATATTCGGCGCCTTGAGTACCGCGAAAATGTTTTGCGGTTACACTCGTTGTCCGCGATCAGTGACATCAGTCCGCACCTCGGCGGACAATGCCAGGGATAGGAAGGACAAACCAACTTTCGGGGAAGTGCGAGGCAAATGAACAGCCAATCTGAGATCCGCAGTCCGGCGCCAACACGCTGGCGTCGGGTACTGGCATTTCCACTCATTCAGATACTCGTGGCATTCCTTTTTGTTGCCATTCCATTTGCCGTAGTGAGTACGCCGATCAACCTATTCGTGACGGACAAAGCGTTGAAACGCGTCGGCGCGCTGGTGCTGGCCGCGGTCGTGCTGGGTGCCTATTCGATCTATGTACGAGTCATCGAGAAAAGGACTGTAAGCGAACTGTCCGGGCAGAGCGCAGGGAGTGAGCTTTGCCTAGGTTTGGCGTTGGGCGCGCTGCTATTTTCAGTGACGATAGGAATACTCGCCGCGCTTGGCGTCTATCGAGTGACGGGGTTCAACGGCTGGCAGAGCACGCTCGCGTTCCTGGCTGCGAGCATACTGGCGGGTGTGCTCGAGGAAGTTCTGATTCGCGGGATTCTCTTCCGGATCCTGGAACAGTGGCTGGGGAGTTGGATTGCGCTTGCGATCTCGGCTGTCATCTTCGGGGGGTTGCATCTTTTCAACCGCGGAGCGACACCCTTGGATGCAGCGGCCATCAGTATTGAAGCGGGAGTACTTCTGGCCGCGGCCTACATGCTCACACGGCACTTGTGGCTGTGCATCGGCACCCACATTGCCTGGAACTTCACGCAAGGGGGAATCTTCTCGGTGGCGGTCTCGGGAGGGCAGAGCAAAGGCCTGCTGCAATCAAGGATGGTCGGGCCGGACTGGCTCACGGGCGGAGCATTCGGCGCGGAGGCTTCGGTCGTGGCGCTAGGCCTTTGCTTGGCTGCCGGAATCGTCTTACTCGTTTTGGCGATCAAGAAAGGCAGCGTTGTGCCGCCGTCTTGGGCGGGTAGGCCTGCGGTCGAACTCCAGCGAATAAGCTGATCAGAGGCTTCCAAATTTAACGCCGGTCAGCGCGTCGAAGAGATTTCGGCCGGGATACTTTTTACAGTCCCCCATGAGTGCGGATTCGAAAGTGCTGAGCGCGCCGGCGTCAAAGATGTGGCCGCCGGATTTCGCGACGGCGAATCCAAACAACCACATCATGATGGTGTTCGCGCTCTCGGCGTCCGATTTCACGAGATCCAGGTGGCGACTTGCAAAGGTTTCGCATTCCAATCCCGTCAAGTCCATCGGATTCTTAGAGTCGGGTTTGACCACCGAGAGTGCGTCCAAAAGGCTTTCGGTAGGGTTGTTTTTACATTCCGCATCCAGTGCAAATCCGAAGCCGGCGAGCGCGTTTCCATACATGACGTGCGCTCCGGACTTCGCCACCGAATACCCAAACAACCACATCATCGTATTGATGGGATCCGAAGCCGGCGCCGCGGTGGGCGGGGCCATCACTTCGTTCTGATACTTCACGCAGCTCAGCGTGGCAATATTGATTTCGGTTGCGCGGCTGACTTCCGCGGCGCGGCTCATGCCGGCCCAACAGAGTGCGCAAAAAAGCACGACAACGGACAATTTCATGATGCGGACCTCGATGGCAGGACTCGTTTCACCAGCGCGGTGAAGCGTCCCGATTTTACCCAAGAACGAGCGGCATCGATATCCGGAGCGAGGTAGCGATCCGCGGCGTAGAAGGGCACGTCCTGGCGAATGCCCGCGTGGACTTCTTCGAGGGGGCGAGATGATTGGGCGGGTCGATGAAAATCGATGCCTTGAGCGGCTGCCAGCAATTCAATGCCGACCACCGCGGCCGCATTGTCGACCATGGCGGTCAAGCGCCGCGCCGCGTGGGTTGCCATGCTGACGTGGTCTTCTTGATTCGCCGAGGTGGGAATGGAATCGACGCTGGCGGGCGTCGCGATGGTTTTATTCTCCGATACCAATGCGGCCGCCGTCACCTGAGCAATCATGAATCCGGAATTCAGGCCGCTGTTGTTGACCAAGAACGCGGGCAGACCGCTCATTTTGGGATCCACCAATACGGCAGTGCGGCGCTCCGACAGGCTGCCGATCTCGGCAATCGCGAGGGCAAGCGTATCGGCCGCGAATGCCACCGGCTCTGCGTGAAAATTGCCTCCTGACAGCACGTCTCCGGCTTCCGTGAACAACAGCGGATTGTCCGTGACGGCATTGGCTTCGATGCTCAAGGTCACGCTGCAGTTGCGAATCAGATCCAGACACGCGCCCATCACCTGCGGCTGGCAACGGAAGGAATACGGGTCCTGCACACGACTGCAATCAAGGTGGGACGCGCGAATGGCGCTGCCCGCGAGCAATTCTCGATACTCGCGCGCCACGGCGATCTGGCCGGGTTGTCCGCGGACTTGTTGGATGCGTTCATCGAAGGGCGAGTCGCTGCCCTTCAACGCATCGACCGACATCGCTCCGGCCACCACCGCGGCGGCAAATACATCCTCCGCGCCAAACAGCCCGGCCAATGCCAGCGCTGTCGAGACCTGCGTGCCGTTGATGAGCGCCAGCCCCTCTTTGGCGCGCAGTCTGATCGGCTGCAGTCCCGCGATGCGCAAGCCCTCGCTCGCCGGCATCGTCGTGCCGCGCACACGCACCTGACCCAAGCCGAGCAGCACGGTACTCAAGTGCGCCAAAGGGGCCAGATCTCCGGATGCGCCCACCGATCCTTGCGCAGGAATCACCGGATATACCTCATGCTCGAGCAGTGCCAGCAACGCATCCATGAGCCCCATGCTGACGCCGGAGTGACCGCGAGCCAACGCATTGACCTTCAGCGCGAGTATCAGCCGAACGACGGGGTCGGGCAGCGCGTCGCCCACGCCCGCCGCATGCGAGAGCAGCAAATTTCGTTGCAACAGCTCGAGTTGTTCATTGGGAATGCGCGTATGAGCGAGCAGGCCGAACCCGGTGTTGATGCCGTAGGCCGCATCGCCGGCGGCGACGATTTTATCCACCAAGGAACTCGCCAGAGCGATGCGACCGCGATCCTGCGGCGATAGTTTCAGGACCGTCGGACGCTCATGAATGCGCCGCAAGGTCGATAGCGACAATGTGCCGGCTTCGATCTGCAAGGCGTCGCTCACGGCTTCTCGATCATCGGCTGCACGATCATCGGCAATCGCAGTCCGTGTTCGCGCGCGCAGGCAATCGCGGTCTCGTAGCCGGCATCGGCATGGCGCATGACCCCCGTAGCCGGGTCATTCCACAATACGCGTCGAATGCGTTTCGCCGCGGACTCGCTGCCGTCGCAGACGATCACCAGGCCGGCGTGCTGCGAGTAGCCCATACCGACGCCGCCGCCGTGATGAATCGATACCCACGTCGCGCCCGATGCGGTGTTGAGCAGCGCATTGAGCAGGGGCCAGTCGGAAACGGCGTCCGACCCGTCCTTCATCCCTTCCGTCTCGCGGTTGGGGCTCGCGACCGAACCGGAATCCAGGTGGTCGCGTCCGATCACGATGGGCGCGGAAAGCTCGCCGCTCTTGACCATCTCATTGAATGCCAGACCCAAGCGATGACGCTGGCCCAAGCCCACCCAGCAAATGCGCGCCGGTAGTCCTTGAAAGTGAATTCGGGAGCGTGCCATCTCCAGCCAATGATGCAGATGCGGATCATCGGGGATCAATTCTTTGACCTTGGCATCGGTCTTGTAGATGTCCTCGGGGTCGCCCGACAACGCCACCCAACGGAAAGGGCCGACACCACGGCAGAACAACGGCCGTATGTATTCCGGCACGAAACCGGGGATGTCGAAGGCCCGTGCGACCCCGGCATCGAACGCAACTTGCCGAATGTTGTTGCCATAGTCGAACACCGGGATTCCCATGCGCTTGAAGCGCAGCAGGAATTCGACATGCTTGGCCATCGACAGTGTGGCGGCCGCAGCCGTGCCGGCAGGATCGCCGACGCGCCGCTCGTCCCACTGCTCGATCGACCAGCCTTGCGGCAAATAGCCATTGACCGGGTCATGCGCGGAGGTTTGGTCGGTCAGCGCATCGGGCTTGATGCCGCGTTCGAGCAGCGTGTCGAGCACATCGACGATATTGCCGAGCAGCGCGACGGATATCGGCTTGCCAGTCCTTTTTGACGTCTCGAGCATCGCAAGCGCGTCACTCAAATCCTTCGCTTGCGCGTCGATATAACCGGTTTCGACGCGTTTGGCGATTCGGCTTGGGCGGCACTCGACGGCCAAAAGCGACGCGCCGGCCATGGTCGCGGCAAGCGGCTGCGCGCCGCCCATGCCGCCCAAACCCGCCGTCAGAATCCATTTGCCATTGAGGTTTCCGCCGAAGTGGCGCCGCCCCATTTCGGCAAATGTTTCATACGTGCCCTGCACGATTCCTTGGCTGCCGATGTAGATCCACGAACCCGCGGTCATCTGGCCGAACATGGCCAATCCCTTGCGATCGAGCTCGTGGAAATGTTCCCAGGTCGCCCAGTGCGGCACGAGATTGGAATTCGCAATGAGCACGCGCGGCGCATCCGCATGGGTCGGGAATACGCCCACCGGTTTGCCGGATTGCACCAGCAGAGTCTCTTCATCGGTGAGGGTCTTGAGCATCTCGACGATGCGGTCGTAGCAATTCCAATCACGCGCGGCGCGCCCGATGCCCCCATACACCACGAGTTCGGCGGGATTTTCCGCAACCTCGGAGTCCAGGTTATTCATCAGCATGCGAAGCGGCGCCTCTGTCATCCAACTTCGAGCGCTCAAGGTATTGCCGCGCGCCGCGCGGATGTTTCTAGGCTTTAGGGGGGCGAGCATGCGATTTCCTCTCATAGCGGGATCCGGTTTAGAGTCAATCCGCCGCTAAACCGTTCATTATGCGGGCAAAACTCTCGCGCATTTTATCATCTGCACCGTGCGTGCGGTCTTTGACAACCCAACGCCCGCCGACCATGACGTCGCGGATGGACTTATCGGCACCCGCAAACAACAAACGGTCCAAAGCCGAGTCGGCCGCCGCGCCCGCCATGGCCGCGTGCGAGGCATCCAGAACCAGCCAATCCGCGCGTCGTCCGACCGCGATCGTGCCCACGGGCTGACCGATCGCCTGCGCGCCGTGAAGCGCGGCGTCGCGCCACAGGCGGGTGCCGACATGCGCTTCGCTTTTGGTCGCCAGCACCACCCGGCGCTTCTTGCGCAGACGCTGCTGATATTCCAACCAGCGTAACTCTTCAGCCGGGTTCACGGTCGATTGACTGTCGGAGCCGATGCACAGGCGCCCGTCGGATTCCAAGAAGCGGGCAGTTTCAAACAAACCGTCGCCCAGGTTGGCCTCCGTGCTGGTGGATACGCACACCGTGGCATGGGCCGCTGCAATGCCCTGAAGCTCCTGCGCCGTGGCGTGAGTGGCATGCACCACGCACCAGTGCTGCGTGAGAAGCGCTTGATCCAACAGCAGTTCGATGGGACGGCGGCCGGTGGCGCGCTCGCAGGCACGCACTTCGAGCGATTGTTCGGCGACATGAATGTGCACCGGCAAGCTTGAATCGATGGCGCGCAAGGCCAGCGCGGCCTCGCGCAGATGATCGAGCGGAACCGCTCGCAGACTGTGGAATGCGGCACCGGTTCGTACTACGCCGATGCCGACGCCGCGCTGCCGCTCAGCGCCGATGCGATCTTCGATGGCCCGCAAGAAGGCGTCGGTCTGCAATGCAAAACGCGCCTGCTCAGGCCTCAGCGGCTTCCCACCGAAGTCGCTGCTTTGATAAAGCGTCGGCAAAAACGTCAAGCCGATGCCTGCCAGGGCGGCGGCATCGCCAATCGCTTCCCACAGCAGATTCGCGCCCGCGTAGTGCGCTGCGCCGCTCGGGCGGTGCAGGTAGTGAAATTCCGCCACCGAGGTATAGCCGGCCTTCAGCATTTCGACGAACAGCTGTGTCGCCACCACCCGCAATTCCTCCGGCCCGATGCGATTTGCGAGCGCATACATGGCTCGGCGCCAAGTCCAAAAGCTGTCGCGCGCAGAGGATCGGTATTCGGCGTTGCCGGCCATGGCGCGTTGGAATGCATGACTGTGCGCGTTGGGCATGCCGGGGATGACGATGCCATCGACGCGTTCGATCGCCGTTTCGGGAATCCTGTGCGGCTCTGAGGCCGCGCCCGCATCGATAGCGGTGATGATTCCTTCGGTCGAAACCGTGACCAGCACATCGCGAATCCAGCCTTGCGGCAAATAGGCGGACTGCAAACGGTAAATAGCCATCTTGGGTATCATAACGTTGTGCTCAAATCTTCGGACAACGATTGGGATCAAGTGTGGATCGGCGCAAACATTGCGACGATGGCGGGGACCGTTCCCTACGGCAGCATTGATAACGCGGCGCTGGCGATCGAGGGCGAACGGATTGCCTGGATCGGCACTGCCGCCGAAGGACAGCGGCAGGCCCAAGCGCGGCGCATGACTGTCCGCGACGCGGCGGGCTTGTGGATCACGCCCGGGCTGATCGACTGCCATACGCACTTGGTCTACGGCGGAAATCGCTTGGAGGAATTTGAGCAGCGGCTCTGCGGAGCGTCATACGAAGAGATTGCGCGTGCCGGCGGCGGGATCCAATCAAGCGTGCGGGCAACCCGCGCTTCCTCGCGCGAAGCGCTCTACGAATCAGCGCTGGAACGCCTCACGTGTTTGATGGCGGAGGGCGTCACCACCATCGAGATCAAGTCAGGCTACGGGCTGGAACTCGCCGCAGAGCGCCGCTTGCTCGAGGTCGCGCGGGACCTGGGCGAAAAGCAGCCCATCTCGGTGAAGAAAACCTTTCTCGGATTGCATTCGCTGCCGCCGGAAAGCGCTGCGCAGCGCCAGCGATTTGTGGACGAGGTCAGCGGGCCTTGGCTCAACGAGTTGGCCGCAGCCGGATTGGTGGATGCCGTCGACTGCTTCTGCGAAGGCATTGCATTCTCCGCGGCGGAAACGGAGCAATTCCTCAAGGCTGCAAAAAAACTGGGGCTTCGCGCGCACGTGCACGCGGGTCAGTTGAGCGACCTGGCTGCGCCGCAACTGGCTGCGAAATACCATGCGCTGTCCGCCGATCATCTCGAGTTCGTGAGTGCCGATGGCGCACGAGCGATGGCTGCCGCGGGTACCGTGGCTGTGTTGCTGCCGACCGCCTACTTCACACTGCGACAGACCACGCCGCCGCCCATCGCATTGTTTCGCGAGGCCGGCCTGCCGCTCGCCGTCGCCACCGACAGCAATCCCGGAACCTCCCCGTGT
>Ga0193716_1001421_pt1 | contig 13910 bp, 10 predicted proteins | sample U2c1metaG_FD_145901 | JGI IMG/M metagenome (GOLD analysis project Ga0193716, IMG submission 145901) | Soil microbial communities from a riparian zone of the East river system, Colorado, United States - U2c1 | ecosystem: Environmental > Terrestrial > Soil > Riparian zone | place: USA: East River...
GTGGATCAACGCAAGAGTGGAGTGTCTACGTGTGGCGGTTTTGGGAATGTTGTGGCGTCGTTGCTTCCCCATAATGCATGAATCACAGATTCAGCCCATTCAGTGGTATAACCCATTGTACACCTGGCAACTGACTTGACAATTCAACGTTACATATGGACCAGCTGATGTCAGCCCAATTGAAAAAATGCTCATGTGCAGCATCTTGGCCAGCAGGTGAAGCAGTTCAATATGAAAGAAAAAGCTGCTTGTAACATATCAATGATATCAGCCACTTGGCTGATTAATAACTTTAACTGCTTAGATATACATGATGGCCTAGCTCAATTCCTATTTCTTTGCAATCAGCATGGCCAACATAGCCAGGATGCAAGCACTAAGGACATCAACAGCCTGGCTAATTGAAAACTATGTCTGATGACAACATTTGGGCTGATATGATACTATATTAAAATGAACAGCTTGGCCAATCATATATATTGAGTATTGCATCATTTTGGCTCAGTTCCTATTCCTTTGCAATCAGCATGGCCGACACAATGAATATGCAAGCATTGAGGACATCAACAATTGGGCTCATTGAGGACTATTTCTGATGGTAATGCTTGAGCCAATATCATACTATACTGAAATGAAATAGCTTGACCAATTATATATACAGAGTATTGCATCATTTTGGCTCTCCTTCTATTCTTTTGCTATCAGCATGGCCAACACAACCAAGATGCAAGCATTAAGGACATCAACAGTGGGGCTGATTGAAAACTGTTTCTGATGGCAACATTTGGGCTGACATCATACTATATTGAAATCAAACTGCTTGATCAATTATATATATTAAATATTGCATCATCTTGGCTTTCCTTTTATTCTTTGCTATCAGCAATGGCCAACACAACCAACATGCAACCATTAAGGGTATCAACAGTCTGGCTGATTGAACACTGATTCCCATGGCAACATTTGGGCTAATATCATGCTATACTGAAATGAAACAGTTTGGCCAATGATACACACTGAGTATTGCATCATATTGGCTCAGTTGTTATTCTTTTGCAATCAGCATGGCCAACACAACCAACATGCAAGCATTAATGATATCAGCAGTTTGGCTGATTAAAAACTGTTTCTGATGGCAACATTTGGGCTGACATCATACTATATTGAAATTCAACAGCTTGGCCAATAATATATATTGAATATTGCATCATCTTGGCTCAGTTTCTATTTCTTTGCAATCAGCAAGGCCAATACAGCCAATATGCAATCATTAAGGGTATTAACAGTCTGGCCAATTGATCACTGTTTCTGATAGCAACATTTAGGCTGACATCATGCTATATTGAAATGAAACAGCTTGGCCAATTATATTTATTGAGTATTGCATCATCTTGGCTCTCCTTCTATTCTTTCATTATCAGCATGGCCAACACAATCAAGATGCAATCACTAAGGACATCAACAGTGGGGCTGATTGAAAACTGTTTCTGATGGCAACATTTGGGCTGACATCATACTATATTGAAATCAAACTGTTTGATCAATTATATATATTAAATATTGCATCATCTTGGCTTTCCTTTTATTCTTTTGCTATCAGCATGGCCAACACAACCAACACACAATCATTAAGGGTATCAACAGTCTGGCTGATTGAACACTGTTTCTCATAGCAACATTTGGGCTAACATCTGAAATAAATCAGTTTGGCCAATGATACACAGTAAGTATTGCATCATATTGGCTCAGTTCCCATTCTTGTGCTATCAGCATGGCCAACACAACTAACATGCAAGCATTAATGGCATCAGCAGTTTGGCTGATTGAAAACTGTTTCTGATAGCAACATTTGGGCTGACATCATATTATATTGAAATCAAACAGCTCATATGTATTGAGTATTGCATCATCTTGGCTCAGTTTCTATTCCTTTGCAATCAGCATGGCCAACACAATCTATATGCAAGCATTAATGACATCAACAGTTTGGCTTATTTAAAACAGTTTCTGATGGCAACATTTGGGCTGACATCATACTATATTGAAATCAAACAGCTGGGCCAATTATATATATTGAGTATTACATCATCTTGGCTCAGTTTCTATTCTTTTGCAATCAGCATGGCCAACACAATCCAAATGCAAGCATTAATGACATCAACAGTTTGGCTGATTAAAAACTGTTTCCAATAGCAACATTTGGGCTGGCATCATACTACATTGAAATCAAACAGCTGGGCCAATGAGTATTACATCATCTTGGCTCAGTTCCTATTCCTTTGCAATCAGCATGGCCAATACAACCAACATGGAAGCATTAAGGGTATCAACAGTCTGGCTGATTGATCATTGTTTCCAATAACAACAGATACAAACCCTTTTGTGTGACTCACAAAACAAAAACAAAAACTTCTGCATTTGTTAGCTCGTGATCAAATTTGCAGGCAACATGAATTTTACCAATATTTTAAGTGTGCTTTTGCCACATAACAATTATCTCTGCCAAATATGGATGTGTGTGCCCAACAAATTTGATCACAAACAAATGTGAAAGGTTTTGTTTCAGTTTTGTGAGTTATGCAAAAGGGTTCACATATCCAGTGATAGCTAAGGCAGCAGATATCAGAATCCAACTACCTTTTTGGGCACCATTTATTCCTTATCTACTTCCAGCCTATTTTGCTTTCATAGAATGGTGTAGGAGACCTGTCTGAATACATCCTTGATCACTTTATTTCAAAGTCCTAAATTTGTATGAGATATTTTGACTTTTTCCCATTTTGGTAAATCATCACCAAATCTGTTTAAAATGCTTCTGGCATGCAGAAAGATTTCTGACTCTGAGATTTAGCCAGCTTATGTAACAGGGGCTTGCCTAATATAGAAGGTGATCAAGTGACATCACAAAGCTAGCTATAGCAAATGGCCAGCCAACAGGAACATTGCATGCGCATCAATAAGAGGTCTTCAGATGTCTTGAGAGTATTGACATTTAACTTTAATATACAAAAATTATGGCTCAAATGATTGTAATTTTTTAAAACCCTTTACCAAATGAGTTTTTGAGACGAATGGCATATATTACTATCACAGCAGACCACGGTGGATATAAAAACGAGATATATTTATTAGCAATCCTTCTGCATATTTTGAATACTAAACAAATACCAAATTCTCATATTTGTAGCCCAATTTAGATTTTTCCAATACATTTGCATGGACTCACCTGTTTTAACAATAGGCTAAATTTTGCACAGGCACTTATCTGCCAACTGACAGATATGCTAAGCCTTTTTATTATTCAACATTTGGTTTAAATATGAAATCTTTGCAAATGCATTGGAAAATTCTAAATTTGGCTATGAATATGTGGGAATTAGCTATTTGTCTAAGTATTCAAAATATGTAGAAGGATTGCTATATGTCTTGTTTTTAGATTCACCAAGGTCTGCCGTGCATTAGGTTTCACCCAGCTGTGAATTTGGCCTCGGGAATCTGGCTGTGTATATTGTGGCTGTGCTCGTTGGATTTGGATGTCCACCTCACCCAGATTAGTGCATAACCGGATTCAGGTCCTAGTTTGCTGATCAAGGTTGTATCTTTTCTAGCTCCGCTTCAAACCATTGCTGGTTTCTGACACAGCCTCAACACCTCTCTTCAAGATCCACCCACATGGCATCCGACCAGCAGAAGATGTACGAACATGCCAGCCATGTAATTAGGCTGCTGTCATCTGAAATACCCGAGGAAGATATCATCACGCAGATTGGAATAGTTGTGGTAAGTGAATATGGCTCTCTCTGTGGAGATATCATCTGACAGCAACCAGCGAGATGCAGTTGAACTGGTTGAGAAGGCCAAGATGAAAAATATTCTCATCCATGTGCCCGCCATTCTACTCAGCGCATCGACCGAATTCGATATGGCCTACCGCCCAGGTGGTAACCAAATGCCCAAACTTTCACACATATCTGAAAATGATAAACGTGCCAAATGCTGGCTGTTGTATGGACATGGGGGCTACATGCAGCGTTATGGAGTATGCGGTGGTATGTTTAAACTATTCTGACCATTTCATGATGAAGCTTAACACCTTGGTAGTCTTACCAGTTCTTGTTGTCCAGGGACAACCGCTAGTCCAGAAATTGGCACCAACCAATCCACCATTGCCTTGCGAAAATCCACAAAGGGACTCCGAGCTATCCCGCAACAGCTGTTCTAATAACCATCTCGGTTGTACAGCTGCAAATCGACCAGGGTAAGCAAAGTCAGCCCGTTTAAGGCGAAATATTGATAACAACGGTCCTAGACCCAATGTACCCTTTGCCCCGCTGACCGGGATCGCTGTCCAAAGATGGGCATTCACCAGCGTTCGTCCAGCTCTCAGTGGTGAAGCAAAGTAAAGCGGCTGGGATGTGTATGAGCCAAATATAGCTATTATTCAGACACTGTATCGAAAATGACGAATCCATGTAATCCATATATACATAAGGTAGACTTGTTCCGTAGAAACCGGTACCGGTTCTGGTTTCGTTTTCGAACAGGCGATGGACTTGTTTCTTGCATCTCATGTTGGGGAGACAGCTGGTCAGTGGCGGTATTATCTTGCAATGCCAGCCGTCGCGGTCCACTTTCCCGCAGAAGTGAGACAAAATCAAAGCAAATATATATATATGTAGTTTCGATCAAGCAACTTTCTTCATTTAGATCTTCGGTCAACAGCTGAATTTGTGTTCTTGTTGCACTATAGTCCACGATAGTGAAAGGGCATGCATATTCTGAACTTAATGCTACATGGTGGTGTAGATTCATGAGCTACTGGCGCTGGAACCCCTGCAAGTATTTACACTGACAACCTATAAATGGGATCGCCGTGGAGCCTCAACCAAGGCCTCGACGCCATTAACCTATGATGCCAGTCCTCCTCCCTAACATCATCCAGGTATGAGATCAGATCCTCCAGATTTTCCTCCGCCTCAGCAGCAATGCAGATCCAACAACCGTCATCGCAAACGTGGCTATGGTACTGAGAGATGGCCGAGCGCATCGTTACTGTGGGCGGAGATAATATCCAGGCCCTTGTCGATTAGTCGCGTTGGAATGAGTATCGATGGCGAGTAGGTTCAGACCCATGGATGTTATGGAATCTAGCATACGTTATTTGAAAGTGGCGAGACAACTGAATACTGTCTGCGCCAGACCAAATCTCAAAATTCTCCAATGGTGAGTCGGTCAACCATTTTTGTACAATTCCCTCGGTTGCTTGGGATGCTTGGGAATCTGATATGTCGGATGATCTGCGCCACAGGATGTCTTCGCAGATGAAGGCAATGGTCTTGACATGTGCCCATGCACCGAACCACGCCCTCCACCGGCCAACGCTTGGCTGCTTTCCGAATAGCAGAGCATCCGGGTCCCCAGCTGGCATCTAATATACGACATAAGTATCCATTCGTCTTTACTTTGCAATATTCGCTTACTTGAATGCACAGACGAACTAAGCTTCGCGGCGCGTGTTCGGGAAGGAATTTCCCAAGCTCTAACTCCCAAATATATTTGTCCCAGCGCCTCATCATGATATATAGCGAACGAAGGTTACTCAAAAGAGGTAGGACTGTGATGATATTTCCGTAGAACTGTCTCTGTGAGTAATTGCATGGGATATCCACATAGATATGATGAACGAAGCATTCCAGGCGCAAGCGACCAATCCCAATACGCTTGAGAGGATTTCCAGGGCCAATGTTTCGTATGAATGCTTCAACAAATAGCTGGGCACGAATCGGGCATTTTAGGACAACTGTCCCGAAAAGCTCAATCTGAGCCGGATAGCACCACGATTGCTGAACGAGCGCCATGCTGGTAAGGTCGCTTCCGGAGTCTAGCCATCCCGCAACTTGGGCAACAATGTCCAGGGGTATATTGACGGCCGGGTTCTGTGGATTGTGAGTGCCGTGGCGATATACACCATAACCGGAAATTGCTAACCTTCCACTTGGTTCTGGTGTGTGGATACTCAAGTGCATCCAAGTCTACGCTGACAAGGTCACCGTGATATCTATTTGACCACGACCAATAGCAAGCACCAGGAATATGCCTACAAGGCGACACTAGTGGTGGTAACGAGCCTTCTTCTTCGATGTGCTGGACGATGCGGGGTACAAGGCACCATTTGTTGCATCCTGGCCCTTCACAAGAGGCGTACATGGAAAGCCGATAAATAAGCGAGGGAACACCGTATCGCCTATATAATTTTATGTTGCAAATATCATTCGACCGATTGGTCGTTCGAACGGGTTTCCATCCCAATATATCCCAAATTCGATTTCTGAAACCCAACCGTCGCATTGACATCACTGCAACAAGACATTTCCGATGTCGGAACCGAGATTTCTCATTTGATCACGCGGTTCGGACAAAGGTCGATTTCTGAAAACCTTGTATAGAGAGCTCCCGGTGCCGAGGCAGCCACGATTCCATCGACGACGTCAAGAGATTTTGATATGGTCGTTCGGTAAAATCTTGGGTTGGTGATATCTCATCGTTTGGTTTCTTGTGATGGCTGCATGCCTGCGATTCTGTATATTGGCCCCCACGCGAGGTACAGCTTCAACTTCAGGTAAGTACATGATAAATCTGTTAAGGAGATAGCTCGCTCGACGAGCTCGAGAATGAGCTGGACCTTGTGCGGTGTTGCTGCTTGGCTTTTGCTACGCTGAACCGCAGAATTGTTTGTTGGGCGAGCCTGTTCCACATGCTCTCTAATTTAAGAGCATAGCATATATGCCCTTGGCTTCGTTGAGTTTCGGCTTTGGGGAATATACGAGAGCCTTGTGGATGCTCGGATTCGTTAGAGTGACTGGTACGCAGTGCAATGGCCGACGATTTAGCAGCTAGATTCTTCCAGCGAGATGCCCGATGACGAAAAAAAAGCTCTGTCCACTCCATTTCTGATGTCAGTAGAAGTTCCTCCTCCCGCCAGCGATCGCGTCTGGATTTGGCTTTCAACCAATGCACGCGGTAGACTGCCATGTTGCCATGAGTGGAAAGCAATTCATAACTTAGCTAACTCACATTCATTCATACCCTGGGCCGCTTGGACGTCCGCTTGGACGTCCATTGACCAAAACCATGCCAAAGACGAGTCCCTCTGACCCCGCAATGACGGATCGATACGGGCAGTTGTCACACTAAGCTGGGTTCGAGTTAGCGGCTGGAATCTCGCCATCTCTGACGTAGCTGCTCCCAGCCTTATAAAGGCGATGCGTGCGCGGCAGTACATCTGAGCATGATGCCGAACGCTGCCATCCACCTGCAAGATTTCGTCCCAGGATCTCGTCTTCTGATTTTTGCTCCTCGAACTCCTCAAACCCTCTCGAAAAATGACAGCCTTTCGACTAATGGCCAACCTGAGACCATGCAATGAGTCATTCATTTGCCCAATTCGAAGTGCTTTTTCCTGCCTGGCAAATGATTCGTACCCGAGCGCAATGCATCTAGCTAGTCCGATGGTTGATGGAAGCAATAGGAGCGCTTTTTCGGGACCTTCATGCGCAATGGGCTGGTTCTGGGAAAATAGATCTTCTTCCTCTGAATCGGACGGAAGAATATCAAGTGGATCAACTGCTCCTCCTTCCAGCCAAAGATCGTCATCGTCAACTGGCCAAAGTTGCGCAGCACTGACATGGAAGTCATCGATTCTGGATTGTAAACGCTGCTGCCGTTCCGCAAAGTCAAGGTTATCTTTTGTTGATGCGTCGCGGCCGAGTCTACATGCAAGTGTAGCGAGAAATATTCTGAAAATGGGCATGAGCAGTCTCCACCTGGCGCTAGACCTCTGATCACTCACTGCGAGTCTTCAATTTTTAGGCCTTGACCAATTAATGTTGTACCGCCTTTGGCCCCTGCAGTAGTTCTCTCGTCGTTCATGAGCTGCAGCTGCATTTCGTTCTTCGATGGACCTAGAATATATTTAGCTCTGTTGATTGGTGAATTGTTTATCAAAACCTTTCTGAAGCTTGATGTCATAGATGTCCATCGATTCAGGGCATGTGTTCCTTTCCATCAAAGCAGACGCTTCTTGCTGCTCCCAAGCTTTTACAAGGCCAGGGTCAGCAGTGCGATTCAACGCATCAAATGCCCGCTCGCTGCTCTTTGCTGATTTTCCAGCTTTCGGTAACTTATCACAGAGTCGATCAGCTAAAACTTGGTCAGAAATGCCCATTCGTCCAAAACAAAGAATTTTTCATGACTTACTAAGGGCGACGAGTTTCTTCCAGTTTGAATCGTTCATGTGATCGTCAATGGTTTCGCGACGGTGGGCAGTCGATTGGCTACGAGTGCTATCCGCAATCTTGTTGAGAGCAGCCCACAGCGTTTCGAGAACCTCACCATCAACCATGCCTGCTCCCGGAATAAATGTGGGAGCAAATCGTGCGTAACAGTGGTCCACATGGCCATGGACATGAAATAAGCCAATGGCTCGAAGGATTTCTACTGCTCTGGGAAATGTTAGATACGGATTCCCTTTAAAACGCTTTTCGAGATTTTTCCAAAATTGGCACATGAGATCGTACGAGAGCAATATTTGCTTGATGCCTTCCATGTTGTATTTCGTAGCCTCGCTGAGGCAAAAATCCATATTCATCTGCCTACCTAAAAAATTAAGTCATATTTAAAATTTCGCTGATAGGAAAACACAAACCGTTCGCCTCTTTGAAAATCTACAATCGAGTGGGGAACAAAACAACCGTGTCGGGGACATGCAGCTGCACCAATTCCCGTATGGAGCAGATGCTGCTTAAGCATGTTGGCTTTGTGAATGGCGGTATAGTCGTTACACGTTCTTTTCTGTAGAGCATCTCAATGACAAGTCTTCTGGAATGACGGGTAAAGTTGTACCTCTCGAATTTCCTTTGCCACTTTCAGGTGATCATAGTATGGCTTGCGGGTTGTAAAAAATGCGTCACCATCGGTAAGGTGGACGTCATCCTGAGGTATCTTCATCTTGAGCTGCTCTGCTGTGAAATTCCCGTCGAACATGATCCCCCGCATATATTTCCATCTCGTACAGATCAGCCAACAGCTAAGCGAGTATAAATATATCATCTTACTGTAGAGGATCTTCACTCCACGACGCAGGTAAGTTGATGCCGGGCTGCGGACAGGCAGCACAAAAAAGGGCCAAACTTCCAGGTCCCGGTTTTCTCAGGTCGCTGTGGCCAAAGCCATTCCACTTGCGATATTTAATGTTTCTCCACAAGCGAGAGGTTCTCAAAAGCTCTCGGTATCGGTCCTATACAGACATAAGCCATTTTCCGTCACGAAAGCCAGACACTAACAGGAACTGATTTCGGAAACTCGTTGGAGGTAATCCGAGCTAGTTTGTGCCAGTAATTCAAACCCGCCGTTTTGCATTCCAGATTTTCCATTCGAAAGTCGTCCAAAACAGCGAACGTAAATACGGTCTTGATGTTCTGCAGGCTCGCAGGAAATAGACCCATATGTAAGTAATGGACGTAACGTTCGCTTTCCTTCGCTGCATTTGCACAGCGACAGGGTATAATCCTGATTCGATGTACGCCGGATTTATCAACCACTACATGGTAGTCACGCCCTTTGAATTTCGGAAGGCCATTCCCAAAGATTGTATCGTCTTGTGGGGGCTGGGTAGAGTGCCCCGAATCGGAGGCGACATCGGTGTCAAATGCGGTGTTACTCGGGCAAGGCAAACCCCCATGCCCCAAGTGGATCAACACATTTGCCTGGCAGAGCCAAGCAGGTTCGAAAAATTTGCCAGTCCAATGCTGAACACGGTGGTATGGCATTGTGCTATGACGAACTTTGACGCAGGCATTGCAGAGATTCGTACATCCAACACAATCGGAGCATTTCCACATAGTCTGGCAAGCCCCACACGATGAGCAAATACCGTCATCCATAGGTGCCTCCATCTGTAACACCACGTCCAGGATGTTGTCGATAACATGCGAAAACTCTCGAAGATAGTCATTTTGCGACTGTATCCGAAATGTGGGATCAACCTCTTGTACTTTATCGTAATTGACCGGCAAACTCACTTTTCCTTTATGTCGAATCAAAGGCTCATCGAATCCGTCTTGTTCGAATGTTTCGACATCAGCGAATTGGAGATTTAGCTTCGAGGGAGAGTGGGATGGCGAGGGCCGTGTCTTGACGGTTGTTTGCCTGAAGCGGGTCCCCCTAGTGGTCAATTTCTCCTTATACTCAACTCTTTTTACGCCCCCACGGATTTTGTAAACCACGCTGCCAGGCATAGGGTAAGTGAAGGTGGTTCGAATCTGACCCCAAAAGGAATTTTGAGCACAAGCTAACAAAAGTTGACATCTTATGTACGGTCCGGCTTTATCCGGTCGACCTTCTAACTCGAACCCAGTATCATGATCATGGCGTTCGGCCGCAGGATCCGTCTACATTCGGGATCGGTTTGAGAGGGTTTGAGATGGCTCCAGTTGTTGTGTCTGAGATCGATCGGTTCCGGCCTTAGTCCTAACAGGAATTTGAAGGTTTATTAATAAGATCCCGAACTTCTTCATCTCAAATGCACCTCAAACACCTATCTTAAACGCTTATTCCTCCGGTGCCGCCAGCCTCAACACCCACCATCACCATGGGAAAAACACCTGCTCAACTTGAAGCTCAGAAGAGATGGCTTAGCAGACCCGAGTATGTATCTTATTACCTTTTACATGCGCACCAGCCTTGATTATTTTAATAGCGTGGCTGAAGCTCAGAGAGAAAAGGACCGCCTTCGAGCTGCAAGGTAAGCAGCTTCCAAGCCGCATACCCCATGCATGATTTTGATTATTGCACATATTATATTCAGAAATCGTGAGAGGCACGTACATACTGGCTTTTGGAAGCATTCCATTACTCACAGCCGGCACAGGCACAAATCTAAACGGAACGCTGCGATTCTATTCGCACCTGAGCCAGTAGTGCCTGAGGTGGTGACGCACAAACAAGCATCTAAAGAGCGCGACCGCAAAAGAAGGCACGCCCGCTGCAATTCTCCAAGCCATGAATCAGGCCCAGAGTCCGACGAGAGTATATCCCACACGATCCGCCAGCTTCGCCTCCAGTACACCAACTGGACATATAATTTAGGGCCCGAAAACCTCTGGGAGGTTCGATTCAATGAGCTACTTGACACCGCTATAGGCGAGAGCCAAGTTGCCGTTGATGAACTATTCGTTCAGCTAGCCCAACACAGCCTCGAAGGAAGGAATATCCTTGCCGATGTCAAATATGCGGGGTCGGGACGCTGTGATGAGGCATACGGCGTGCTGATGGATCTATTTGTTCAGGGCTTCGAGTTGACAGTCAGCCTTACATCCGAAATCAAGTTCTTTGAGGTCAAGGTAGATGAATACGCACCTGCAACTCCAGTCAATAGCCTTTCAGATGTCCGAAAATATTCCAGCTAGTGACGCATTATTCTCGTAACATGCCGGCGTCGTAGCATCCCCGTCTCATATTTACAATTCGCGAGACACAAGCGTGATAGTGGGTTCTATTATTCCTATAATTAATTTTGTTCGCGGAGAAAGTGACGCAAACAGCAGGTTCCGATTTTTATCGATGCTCCGTGGAAGGCCGTGATAGCCTCTCCAATCACTGGCTGGATTTGGTCAGACAAATTCATCGCTGAAGCGCTGAAGGATGGGCTGCCCTGTTCAAGCCCGAAGATACGACTGGCTGATTGGCCACTTATGTAAGAAAGTCGGCAACAATTTCCGGGCGATCATCCACGAGTGGAGGCTTTCCGTGCAATTGTGGGATTGATTGTTGATTGATTGCCATTATCTGATCGCCAACGGCTTCCTGCTCGGATTCGGAACTCAATTGTTAGCATCTTCCAGAGTAATCTGTCAAGATGACGTAGGCTGCATCAGACAGCACCATGACGGCGGACCCTATGCCCAGTACGAAACCGAGAACACCCTGAATGCAGATGCCGGATTTCCTTACACAGCTGCAGATCCGCTTGCATGCCTTCTGACCATTCCACGAACACTTTCCGGAACGTTCGTTTATCAAATAGGGATTTCGTGGAAAATGCCTCAAGTATCCGGCCAGAATTGTTTGCCTGGCAGGAGATCGCCTTCCGGTTCTGTTGACCTAGCCTTTGTCCACCAAACGGCAGCTCTGGATGTCGGCCGCTGAGGAATCTGATGCCTGCCTACCCCCAGATGACGTAGAGCTTATTCGGCCGCTGCTAGATGATTTCAAATCGGCCAAGTGGGGTGACCGAAAGCATGTTGTGAGACGAGGGATCACAGCTGTAATGGCTGCTAGAGATATTAACGACCTCCGGCCTCTTGCGCAGGGACGGATGATCGCGCAGGTCAAAGAAGTATGCGTGGAAGACCCAATTTTATTATTAAGCTGACACTACTGGCCCTTGCAGCAAGTGAAGACTTGGCTCCATAATCACGGACGTAGCCGAAAGTCGAAGGACATTGTTCGATACGTGCGGAGGTGGAATGTTCGCCAAGTGGTGGGGGTGCTTCACCAAAAGGAGGTGGAGAAGCTTTGTAGGGAGCATTCGAAGGCGGTACCTGGAGAAAAGGCATACTTGAAAAGTTATCAGAAAGTGCTGAAAGGATACGCCGAGGGCCTCACAGACGACGTGCAGGTGAAATACCAAGGCATGGCGGATGAATGGTCGGACCGGTGCCCCCCACAGGAGGTTCAACAAAAGTGGGTGTATTGAGCCAGGTGCCTGCGATCTTGGTATTGATTGCTTCTACAGAATGGCTGAACTCCACGCGCCAAAGTACATCAAACAATTTGCACGTATCATGTGGCGCCAGTGTGGCATAAGGATGTTTGTACTGGAAGCTCATAAAGACACCAAGGGTGAACTCTGTATTGCATCGTAAGCGATCTCGTAATGTTGATGCGAAAATATCTCATCATTATCTGCTCACGCAGGCATGACTTCAACCACGACCTGGGCGGTGAAGCGCTCTCGGAGGTTCGACCTGGGTGGCAGACTGAGTGTATTATGGGTGAATGGGCGCGTTATGCCCAGTCGCAAATGAGTGAGTTAGGAATATTCTTTCGAATATATTGAACCCTGAAATTACGTGTAGGCCCCGACGGGGAAGATGAAGATGCGAAATCTTTGCCTACCGCGCGCAAGAAGAAGGTACCGGTTGAGTTTGAACGAGACGACGACAATGCGCCGATTCTCAACAGCCCCTCGCAAATGATGGCACGTGCTATGGAGCCGATGGTTCGACGGTTTATGTCGATCCATTATAGTGAGTCTGTTGAAATCAGACAGCCTGTTCTATTTTATAATCCCACTCATTTAGATATTTCCTCAAATGGCAAAAAGGCAGCGGTAGACTGGACAGCACTTTCTGAGCACCAAAATGAGATGATCGACCCCGAATATCTCCCGGCTCGTTTCATATTTCGTGACCCCTCAAAAATGAAAAAAGTTCACTATCAAGCGCTCCTTGAGCACTGGTATCGGCGTCAGGAAGATGATGCCGTTGACACTGCGTTTGCCTTCAAGGGCTACTGGGACGCTTCCACCGATTCTGTCACGGCAGTCACCATGCGCAAGTCGAAGGGTACGAGAAAGGCAAATATGCCAAAAATACGACCAGGCCCTCCAGGAATTCGCAGGAGTGACGTAGGTTGGCAAAATGTGGGGGAGGATGCAGATGGTGAGGGGGATGGAGAAGACGAGGAGGACGAGGAGGACAGCGGGGAAGACGAGGAGGACAGCGGGGAGGACGAGGAGGAGGAGGAAGACGACGGTAACGAGGAGGATAACGCCCACCGACGTGGTGCACAGTCAAAATCTAAAGTGCCACAGCCAATGGAGCTTCCTTTTTCTGCAAAACACGTCACTC
>Ga0193716_1001422_pt1 | contig 13907 bp, 10 predicted proteins | sample U2c1metaG_FD_145901 | JGI IMG/M metagenome (GOLD analysis project Ga0193716, IMG submission 145901) | Soil microbial communities from a riparian zone of the East river system, Colorado, United States - U2c1 | ecosystem: Environmental > Terrestrial > Soil > Riparian zone | place: USA: East River...
AGAGTTACTCTCGGTGCCAGACGGATATTTTCGCCGCGGATGACCAAGCGCTCGGCAAGGGCACCCGATACTCCGAACGGTTCCAACGCATCCATCACGATATCGCGCAGACCCGCGCTCGCCCATTTTTCGCGAGTCAATAGGTCATGAGATCGCGAAAGTGCCGAAAGTCGGGCTTGAATAGATTCACCGATGACTTTGGCATCCGTGGATTTTCGAAGGGCCTGCCACACAATGGATTGTACGGTCGCGAGAGTGTTTTTTACTCGATGATTCAGCTCATCAATGAGCATGGTGGAGTGGGCCTGGGCGCGCTTGTGCTTGGTCAGATCCACGAATGAGACGAAGTGCTGTATCACTTCGCCATTCTTATCCCGCACGGGACTGACAAAAACCGAGGCCCAAAATTCAGTTCCATCCTTGCGGCGGTAATGAACTTCCGGATCCGTATCCGCGCCGCCTTTAAAGGCGGCGATCACTCGCGCAATTGCGTCAGGATCTGCATCAGGGGCCAACAGCGAGTTGAAGCTCTGACCGAGAATCTCGGCTCGGTCGAAGCCGGTCAGGGTGAGAAAACTGTCGTTCGCAAACACGACTGGGTTAGCGGCTTCCTTTGCATCCGTAAATATCATCGCCATTCGCGTCGTTTCAGCCGCGACCACAAATGGTCCAAGGTCTTTTCGATGGTCCTCGACGTCGGCTTCTGCGACTACCTGCTCTTCTGATTTGTTCTTGATTTCCAACATATGGCGAATCTAGTCAATTTGCAGTCGCCGAAATGACTGTTTATCGGCAACGGAGACGTAGATTCAGGAGACAATACTTGCAGTGCAACAATACTGTCTGTACGCCACCGCACATTGCTCTGCTTGCCTAGTTGCGGCCTCAGACATGTCCATCCCGCTTTAATGCTCCGCAACGTGTCCTCAGATATCTCCTACACAGATCGAATATCAGCCTACATCTCATCGATATTGGCCTACGTGAAATTACAGCGCCGGCCGCGAGAAAACGCGCAGCAATATGAGGCAGCGTGTGAGCGAGATCGAAATATAGCAATGCACGGGTGACTTATGAATCTACGATTACCGATTGTGGGCGCGCGCATAGCGGCCTCAGCAGGTGCGGCGATATGGTTATCAGCCTGCGCCGCCAATCCTGTGGCGGATGAAAAAATCGCAGTGGCGAAGGTCTCACTGCAACGCGCTGAGCAGGCAGGTGCTCCGCAAGCTGCACCGCTGGAACTCGCTGCCGCACGCGACAAATTAAGCCGCGCGGAAAAGGCGAATACGGACCACAACCTCAAGCCCGCCACCGAGCTCGCCGAAGAAGCGAATATCGATGCGCAAGTCGCAGAGGCCACCGCACAACAACAACGTTCGCGCAAGGCCGCGACGGACTTTGACGCGAGCATCGAGGCGTTGCGTCAGGAATCGCTGCGCAGCTCTCAACCGACTCACTAGGGGGATCTCGTCATGAATAAGACACTATGGATAGGGATGGGACTAAGTCTGCTGATGTGCGCCTGCGCCTCAACACCGACACCGAATGCCGCACTTGAAAGCGCACGCGCTGTTGTACGGACAGCTGAAGCAGACCCTAATGTCTCCAAGTACGCCGCACTCGATTTGCAAGCCGCCAAGAAAGAGCTTGAGATCGCCGAAGCGGCCGCGGCGCATCGTGACGATGCCGCGATCGCTCATCCCGCGTATCTCGCGGCGCAAACGGCACACCTCGCGCAGCTCCACGCCGCCGCCAAGGCGGACGATGCGCGGGTGGCCGCAGGACAGGCCGAGCGCGATCAGATTCAATTGGCAGCGCGGGCACGCGAAGCGGATAGCGCCAAGGCGGCGCGGGACCAGGAGGCGGAAAAGGCAGCTCGCTTACAAGCGGAAGTCGATGCCCTAAAAGCAAAGCCCACGGAGCGGGGCTTAGTGCTCACACTTGGCGATGTACTGTTTGATACCGGCAAGGCAGAGCTGAATTCAGGCGCTGCCCGCAAGCTCGATCAACTAGCCCAATTCTTGACAGAACACCCGGACCGGCGAGTGCAGATCGAAGGTTTTACCGATAGTGTTGGAACCGACTCGTACAACTTGAATCTCTCACAACGTCGAGCAGATGCTGTGAGATCCGCGCTTCGAGGACGGGGGATTGATGCGGCCCGGATCACAACCCAAGGCTACGGGAAGGAATTCGCGGTGGCGAGTAATGCCGATTCTGGCGGTCGCCAGCTCAATCGCCGCGTCGAAGTCACCATCGGTGGCGAAAATGGCGCGGCGATTGCGTCACGGGGCAGCCGCTAGCAAGGCTAGACACAGCGAGAATCCGCCCGTTCAGGAACTATGAATCAGCGAGAACGTCTGGCGCGGGCTCCCTGCCATGCGCTAGACGATATAAGGCCGGCAGTACCAACAATGTCAGCAGTGTCGCTGAAATAATGCCGCCGATCACTACAGTGGCGAGCGGTCGCTGTACTTCGGCGCCGGTCCCCGTATTCAGCGCCATGGGCAAAAAGCCCAACGATGCGACAAGTCCGATCATCAGAATGGGTCTCAAGCGCATTTGCGCTCCTTCCGAGATGGCTTGCGTCACTGGTACTCCCTGACTGACGAGATCTCGAATGGCGGATACCATGACCACGCCGGTCAGCACCGCAACGCCCGACAGGGTGATGAAACCGACACCGGCCGTAATCGACAGCGGTATTTCCCGGATCAGTAGCGCGAGTACGCCGCCGGTGAGGGCGAGCGGGACGCCGCTGAATACCAACGCCGCATCCTTGACGGAACCGAAGGTCGTGAACAATAGACCAAAAATCAACAGCAATGATATCGGTACCAGGAGACTCAGCCGTTTGGACGCCGAAGCGAGTTGCTCGAAGGTCCCTCCATACTCAATGTAGTAGCCCGGCGGCAGCTTGACATCGCGCTCGATCGTGGCACGCGCCTCGTTGACGAAGCCCGACAAATCGCGGCCGCGGACATCCGCCATCACGACAACGCGCCGTTTGCCGTTGTCCCTCGATACTTGATTCGGTCCCTCGGTCGTCTTGATGTCCGCGACCTCGGACAGAGGAACATAGCCGCCGCCGGCACGTGATAATGGCAAACGCGCCAGCACGTCAGGATCTGAACGCAGATGTTCCGGCAGGCGCACCTCTAGCGGATAACGGGCATCGCCTTCATAAATCAGTCCGGTCTGCCTACCGCCCACCGCAGCAGAAATGGCATCCTGAACATCCGCGACATCGAGCCCATAGCGCGCAAGCGCCGTGCGGCGCGGCTCGATGGTGGTCAGCGGCAATCCAGAGACCTGCTCGACGGTGGGTTCCGCGGCTCCTGGAATCCGCCCCATCACGCGCTGTACGTCACCGGCGATTCGCGCGAGTTCCTCAAAGTCATCGCCAAACACTTTGACGGCCAGATCGCTGCGTACACCGGAGATCAGCTCGTTGAAACGCATCTGAATGGGTTGTGAGAACTCGAAGGCCGTTCCTGGAAGCCGCAAGGCTGCCGCTTCCACCTCCTCGAGCAGCTGCGCTTTGGATTTGCCAGGATCGGGCCACTCATTGCGCGCCTTGAGCATTACGTACATGTCCGCGCGACCCGGAGACATGACATCAGTCGCCACTTCCGCGGTGCCGTTGCGTGCAAACACCAACGCGACTTCCGGCAGGGCTTTGAGCGCCTGATTGAGCTGTCGCTGCATGATCACGGCCTGCTCGACGCCCGTTCCTGGCGGGCGAATGGCACCCAAGGCAATATCGCCCTCGTCCAAACTGGGAATGAATTCCGAGCCCATGCGGGATGCGGCCCAACCGCAGACTAAGACAAAGGCGAATGCAACGCTCACGACCAGCCAGCGCAGGCGAATCGCCCCGCGCAGCAATGGGGCATAACCGCGCCTGGCCGCGCGCACTATGAAGTTGTCCCTTTCTTCGATTTTGCCGGTCAGCAGGAGCGCACAAGCAGCGGGCACGAAGGTCAGCGAGAAGATCAATGCGCCGATGAGCGCGGCGATCACGGCGAAGGCCATTGGGTGGAACATACGTCCTTCCACACCACTCAATGCGAAGATCGGTACGTTGACCAGCGCGATCACCGCTACGCAGACGAGGCTTGGCTTGAACACCTCACGGGTGGCCTCATTCACGACTCTAAATCGCTCCTCGCGCTTGAGGATACGTCCCTTCTCTTGCTGGGCATGTGCCAGCCGCAGAATGCAGTTCTCGACGATGATCAACGCCCCGTCCACGATCAAACCAAAGTCGAGCGCGCCCAAGCTCATCAGATTGCCGCTCACCTTGCCTTCAACCATGCCGGTGAAGGTAGCGAACAATGACAGCGGTATAACCAAGGCCGTCAGCAGCGCGGCGCGCAGATTTCCGAGAAACAGGAATAACACCGCGACCACGAGGAGGGCGCCTTCGCCCAAGTTCTTCTGCACCGTGGCAATAGTCTTGTTGACCAGCACCGTGCGGTCGTAGACGGGCTGCGCCTTGATCCCGGGAGGCAGGCGCTTGGCGATCTCGGCGAGTTTGTCGGCGACGCGAATCGAGACGGTCCGGCTGTTCTCACCGATCAACATCATGGCTGTCCCGAGCACCACCTCGTCATCGTCGAGTGTGGCGGCGCCGGTGCGCAGTTCACGGCCGATACCGACCTCGGCCACGTCCTCCACGCGTACCGGCGCGCCGCCGCGCGTCGTCACCACGACATCCCGAATCGCTGCGATGTCGGCAAGTTGCCCGGGAATCCGGATCAGGGATTGCTCACCGTTGTGCTCGATGTAGCCGGCACCCACATTCAGGTTGTTGGCCTCGAGCGCCTTGATCAGGTCGCCGAGCGTCACACCGAAAGCGAGCAGATGGGCCGGATCGGGGGCGACCTGATACTGTTTGGCGAAGCCGCCGATGGAGTTGACCTCGGAGACACCGGGGACCTGGCGCAGCTGCGGTCGAATGATCCAGTCCTGAATGCTGCGCAGGTCGCTCGGGGTGTACGGTGTCCCATCCGGCTTGCGCGCGCCAGGATCCGCATCGACGGTATACAGGTAGATTTCGCCAAGACCCGTCGCCACCGGCCCCATCTCCGGCACGACCCCTGGGGGCAGATCCGCTTTCACCTGCTGCAGCCGCTCATTGACCAGCTGTCGGGCAAAGTAGATATCCGTCCCATCCTTGAAGACGACCGTGACCTGCGAGAGTCCATAAACGGAGATCGAGCGAGTGCTCTCCAATTTGGGGATACCGGCCATTTCGGTTTCCACCAGAAAGGTGACGCGCTGTTCGACTTCCAACGGCGCATAACCCGGCGCGCGCGTGTTGATTTGGACCTGGACATTCGTGATATCAGGCACGGCATCGATCGGTAGTCGTTGATATTCGACAATGCCAAATACGGCGAAACCGGCCACCAGAACCATCACCAGCCAGCGATGGCGGATGGCAAAGTCAATGAGGCGGTTGCTCATGAGTCAATCCTTCCCGCCATCGCCTTTTTGGAGTTCCGCCTTGACGAGGTAGCTGTTTTTTGAGGCATAGCGCTCCCCGGCGTTGAGTCCTTGCCGGATCTCCACGGCCTTGGTATCGCGGCGGCCGACTGCGACCTTGCGGGCCTCGAACCCGTCTTCGGTCTGCACGAAGACGACCACGTTGCCGGCGAGCTTTTGCAATGCCCCCGGCGTCACAGAGACGGGCACGCGTGCGCCACTCACTTCAAGATCACCCGTGATGAATTGACCCGCGATCCATCGGCCTTCCTTGTTGTCCATGACCGCGCGTGCGACCACACTTTGGGTATCGCCGCTGCCAATCGGTGCGACATAGGAAATCTTTGCTTTTTCCTGCCGATCACCGGCGCCGCTCACGAGCAGAATGGGCATTCCTGCACGGGTGCGCTCGAGATCACGCGAAAATACCGCGAATTCAGCCCACACCGTCGATAGGTCCGCAATACGGATGAGCACAGTGGTCGCATCGACGCCCTCCCCTGGATTGACGTCGCGTTCGATGACGCTCCCCGACAGCGGAGCGAGGATCGAATACGGTTCCAGGCTATCGTTGGACTCGATTGTGAGCAGCGTTTCTCCGCGGCTGACGTGATCGCCCGCGCGCTTCGTCACTGTTTTCACAATGCCAGGGAAGCGCGCCCGTACCGTCTGTTGCCTCTCCGCGTTCGATTTGATCGTGCCGTAGAGGATCAACGTCTCTCGTATCTCTGCAGGCCCCGCCGCGAGCACCTCGATATGCGCGGCTTGAGCGGCTTCGGGTGAAATGCGTGCAACGGTATCAGCGCGAGCGGTTTCCGGAGTGTCTCCTGCCTTTGGCGGTGTGTCGGTAGCAGTTGATGCCGGTCCTTTGCTGCAGCCCGCTAGCATGGCGATCAGAACTACAGCAACGAGGCGATTCATGGCGAGACTCCTTCAGCTCGGGTCGACACCACGATCGGCTGTCCGGTCAAACGTTCGATTTCGGCATCGAGGCGGTGTGCATCGGCAAAGGCGTCGATGGCTTGACTGCGTAACTCCAATACCTGGCGCTGCGCATCGGCGAGTTCCAGGAATGAAAATCGGCCGTTCTCGAAACCTCGCTGGGTCAGCACCAAAGCCTGCTCGGCTTGGGGACTCGCCTTTTCGCTGAGTGCCGTGGCGCGAGCACGTGTCTGTACCGCTTCCTGATAGAGGCCGTACAACACTGCCCGAATCCTCAGATTTGCGGCCTCGCGTTCAGCCTCATTCACGGCAATCCGCGCGCCCGCGGCTGCTATTTCACCTTGATTGCGGTCATTGAGCGGCAGCGGCATGCTCAACGAGGCCACCAATCCGTAGTCGTTCGTTGCGCTGAATCGGCGCACGCCAAAAGACACGGTCAGATCCGGTGTCGCCTGGGATCGAGCGAGTTTCATCTCCGCCTGCCGCAATCGACGCTCTGCGGCGAAACGGGCAAAGTCGGGGCTTTGTTGCAACTGCTCGAGCAGCGGCGCGATCGGGGCCAGGGTCGGTAACTTCTCAAGGTCCGCTTGCACAGTCGCGAAGTCCGCTGTTTGTTCGCCCCACATCGCCGCGAGTCCGATGCGTTTTGCATCGACCTCCACGCGGGAGCGCTGCGCATCGATTTCCGCTTTCACGAGTTCAACCGCCCCGCGATTTCGCTCGGCCGTCGAGGCGGCGCCGGCGCGAATCCGTCGCTCCACGGACTTCGCGATGGCCTGTGCCAGCGTTACGGCGCGATCAGCGAGACCGACGTGGGCTTGGGATTGCGCGAGATCGGTAAATCTTCGCGCGGTCTCGGCGAGCGCATCGAGACGGGCGATTTCAAATTCGGCGTTGACGGTATTGATGGCTGCGTCTGCGGCGCCGCTGCGATACCCGCGCTTATTGCCGAGCTCGATCACCTGGCTTAGGGTAAGGGTCGTGGCCTGTTCGTCGCGCGCCTGGCCGGCGCTTCCGAAATTCTCGTGTTCGAGAGTGATCCCGGGGTTGGGCTTGAGATCCGCTTGCAGTCGTTCGGCTTCCGCAATCCGTTTGGCGGGCGAGAAGACGCGCAGGTCCGGATTGTTTCGCAGCGCACGTGCAAGGGCTTCGCGCAAGCTTAAGCTCGCGGGCGCAACCGATGTTTCGCCCGCGGCGGATAATGCCGGCGACAGCAGCACGCCCACGAGGAGCGCGCGCGCAAATAAAGAAATCATAGATCATCTCCGTCAAACACCTGGATGCCGGTTGCGGCACGGAGGCATGAAGCCTGGCCTTCCGGCCAGACGCATCAATCAGCTGACGGAATTAATCGGCGGACCGCGTAATGGCGGTATGAAATACGGACGGGATCGATAACGGAAATGGAGCGAGCGGACCCTCGCGAGGGGAGGCTTTCCGAGTAGGCCAAAGGCCACCAGGAGAGCTGAAAAAACCAAAGCAAACAGCGGCAAATCCAACTTGGACGGTTTGCTCGACAGGTGACTTGTCATCTCGACATCCAAGTCGTGATGTTGAAGCGTGACTTCTGTTGAGTGTTCAGAGAGCTCGGCGCCGTCATTAAAATGCAGGCTCACCGCAGGTTCTTGGCCGTCGAAACACAAATGGACGTGCATCTCTGTGCCGCGCACCACCAGGAGAATGGTGCAAAGCAATAGCACAAACAGCGTGCTCAGGCGCGGCATCCGGAAAGCCTACCGGTATACGATGACCGTGGCTAGCACTCGCGTCACAGAGGCCGTCTTCGTACAGAATCGGGGCGACGACTGTGCGGGGCGTGTCCGTTCGGCGCTGACGCTCAGCTCGCCCTGCGGGCGATCAACTTGGTCTACGGCCAAGTTGTCGAAACGGCTTTTTGTCTGTCGGCGGTTCGAATTTCCGCCGATAGATCTGCCTTGACTGTCCGCGGTATCCCGGCCTAAAAACATTTTGGCGCGCCCGGACGGATTCGAACCGCCGACCACCTGGTTCGAAGCCAGGTGCTCTATCCAGCTGAGCTACGGGCGCCCGCGCGCAGTTTAGCGTTGATGGAGCCAGTCGTCAGCAGCATTGAGCAGATCGTCGCGCACTGGACAAGGCGTCCTGCGCTGGTCACGCCGCGGTGTCTCGCAAGTGGCCGTCCAAAAATGCGAGCAGATGGGATTGGGACACAGCTCCCACTTTTTGGGCGATGAGCGCTCCCTTCTTGAACAAGAGCAGGGTCGGAATGCTGCGAATGTTGAATTTGGCTGCCGTCGCGGAATTATCATCGACATTCAGCTTTGCAACTCGAATTTTGCCCTGGTGGGAACGAGCCACTTCTTCAAGGATTGGCGCGATCATCTTGCAAGGGCCGCACCAGTCAGCCCAAAAGTCCACGAGCACCGGCACCTCTGAGTTCAGCACCTCGTTCTCGAACCCTGCATCGCTCGTATGAATAACTTCAGAATTGCTCACGAGACCTCCGCGGTTGACCCTGTCTACTGCAAGCGACATGAGGGCAGGCGCAGTGACTTCAAATTACATTGGCGCATATGCAGAAACCCAACAGGCATGTAGGAATCTCAATGCCCCCGGGCAGCTAACTGCATGCCCGTGCGAACTCCTGCAACGCAGTACACTCTAATGACGGCTCCACCCAACAGGTTCCAAAGATAATGGTCAATCGATGTGCTTTTCTGCTGGGGGCTATTACCTTCATGTCCCTCGCAAGGGCGGTCCCTGCACCATTTGACCTCGCCGGGCCTACGTTGGAGGTCAAAGTGACGCGGGGCAGCACGACGCTCCCGGCTTCCAAGGTGCCAAATCTTGCAGCGGGCGACCAGGTGTGGATCAAAGCCGACCTGCCGGAGTCGCAGTCTGTCGAATACTTAATGGTGGTGGCGTTCTTGAGCGGATCGACTAACCCGCCTCCTGAAAAGTGGTTCTTCGCCTGTAAGATTTGGTCGGCGAAGTGCGGCAAGGAAGGCATGACCGTCACGGTGCCGCAGGGAGCGCAACAAGTGCTCCTATTCTTGGCGCCGCACACCGGCGGCGATCTGCGAACTTTGATCGGCGCCGTGCGCGGACGTCCCGGCGCGTTCGTTCGAACCTCGCAGGATCTGAACCAAGCCGCGCTCGACCGCTCGAGGCTGGAGCGATTTCTCGCGGCTGTTCACCTTCTCAATGACGGCGATCCTTCGAAATTGAAGGAAGCAGCACCGCTGTTGGCCCGCAGCCTCGCGATCAGAGTCGAGGATAAATGCCTGGATAGGATTCCCGAACTGCAGGCGCCCTGTCTCATGCAGGGACAAGAATCGCTGATTTTGAACGACGGCCACAGCACATCGATTGTCGAAGCGTTGACCACGGGTCCGGGCGCCGATTTGGCCATGGAGGCCAGCTATACCCCGCAGTTGAGCTACGGCATTTACAGTCCTTACATCGCCTCGGTGTTGGATATAGCGCGCATCCTGGATTCGTTTCGGACTGCGCAATATCAATATATTCCCGCGCTGTCTTCACAGCGCGACGATAAGCTCGCCTTGACGCTCAATACGCCGCCTTCCTTCCACAGTCCCAAGTCGGTATTGGTGATTGCTCTGCCGGCCGTCGAGTCGGCGCAGTTGCCTCCGTTGCACGCCGTAGACCCGAAGGAGATTTTCTGCCTTCGACGTTCGACGCTGGTGCTGCCCGTCGACGGTGCGCCGTTGGCGTTTTCCACAGGCTACGCACACGGCCTCGCGCTCAACGTGACCGGCATCGACGGCAAAACCATAGCGTTGCCCGCAAAGGCCGATCCGATACAAGGCGGTTATGTAGTCGATACCGCCGCATTGGGAAGTGCTGTTCTGGGCGACAGCATTCATGCATCGCTCAAGGGATATTGGGGATTCGAGCCGTACGAAGGTCCGACCTTTCGCCTCATCAATGTTCACGCAAAATCGTGGGAATTGGCTGCGGGCGATGAAGCCGCGCTGATCGTCGGACGCCAGGACACGATTCATCTCCAAGCCGACAGCGTGAGCTGCGTCGACGGCATCATGCTGAAAGATCCGGGCGGCAAACAACTGAAGGTGGATTGGAAAACGACAAGGCCTGACGAAGTCGAGATAATGCTACCGCTGCAAGACGCAACACCCGGAGCGATGACCCTCTTGGTGAGCCAGTACGGCAACAGTCAACCCCACCCCATCTCAATTAATACCTTCGCTGATGCCGGGCGAATCGACGGTTTTGCCATACATTCCGGCGATATCGTCGGCATCCTCAAGGGCAATCGCCTCGACCAGGTCGCCAGTCTGACATTCAAAGGCAATGTATTCGTGCCGGGCGAACTCACCTCAAAGCATGGCGTCGATGAATTGCCGATGGTTGCTCAGGATCCGCAGTCAGTGATCGGGCTGAAGCCTGAGCGCGGTGTTGCGGTGAAAGTTTCTTTGCGCGACGGCCGGGTGATGCCGCTGCTCGGCAGCGTCGATACGCCGCGGCCGGCCGTGACCTTGTTGGGAATGAACGTACAACCATCGCCATCGAGCCATGACAGCAACATCCAGTTGGCTGACCCGGGCGAATTGCCTCAGGACGCGACACTGACATTTTCACTGCGCACGCAATCCCCCGCGGTTTTTGCCCGCGATGAGAGTGTCGAAGTCGCCACCAGCGATGAATCCTCCACGGCCACCTTGAGCTTCAGCAACGGCGGTGTGATGCTGGAGAATTCCCAGGTTGCGGTGGCCACGCTGAATCCGGCGAAAGTGTTCGGCGGCGCCGCATTCGGTCCCCTGCAATTCAGAATCAACAACAAAGGCGTCGTGGGTGATTGGCAACCGCTGGCCAACCTCGTGCGCCTGCCGATGCTCAAGGAATTGAAGTGCCCCGCCACGCCGGAGCTTGCCTGCAAACTATCCGGCTCGAATCTTTTCTTGATAGATTCAGTCTCCAGTGATCCTCAGTTCACGCAATCGGTGAAAGTGCCGGAAGGTTTTCTAAAATCCGCGCTTCCGGTGCCGCACCCGAAATCCGGATCGTTGTACGTGAAGTTGCGTGACAACCCATCGGTGGTCAACACGGCCTCGCTTGTGGCGCAGGAAATTCCCGCCTCCCCCGATGAAGCAGCGCGCGCCGGCGCCCGCAATTCTGCGCTGCCCAGCGAGCACATGCCGGAGACCGGCGCACCGCAGATTCCTTAAATAGCGGCAATTCGGGCCGCAAGAAAGCGCCGTTCGGGCTCCAGCGTGGCGGTCTCCAAGGCCTTGCCATAAGCCTCTCGAGCTTCCTCTCTGCATCCGAGCTGCTGAAGAAAGCGGCCTCGCGCCGCATGCAGCAAATGATATTGCGTGACTCTGCCGCGCGCCGCCAGTGAGTCGACGAGATTGAGCGCGCGTGCGGCGCCGTCCACCATCGAAACGGCCACCGCATGATTCAATTCGATCACAGGCGTCGGCTGCAATCTCAGCAGCACTTCATAAAGCCCAACGATCTGCGGCCAATCCGTAGCCTGTTTATCCCGTGCCCGAACATGCAACGCCGCGATCGCCGCCTGCACGGCGTACGTACTCACCTGGCCTCGAGCCGTAAGGGACCTGTCCACCAGAGCCAGCCCTTCTGAAATCTCGTTCCGGTCCCATTGCGAACGGTCTTGGTCATCGAGCAATACGACGTCACCGGCGTCGGAGACCCGGGAGGAGCGCCGCGCATCATGCAGAAGCATGAGAGCGAGAAGACCCATGACACCGGCATTGTCAGGCAGCAACGTATCGAGAAGCTTTCCCAGGCGAATGGCTTCAGCACACAACTCCACGTCAATCAGCTGAGTGCCTGTCGTCGCGGCATAGCCCTCCGTGAACACGCCATACACGACGGCAAGCACGCCGTCGATTCGTTGATCGAGCACCGAAGGGTCGGGCGTCTCGTAAGGAATTCCGGCGTCCCGGATTTTTCGCTTGGCTCGCACCAGGCGTTGCGCCATCGTCTCTTCACCGACGAGAAAGGCACGGGCCACGGCTTGCGTGGATAGTCCGCACACTTCGCGCAACGTGAGCGCAATTTGCGCCTCCTCATTCAGTGCGGGGTGGCAGCACGTGAATATGAGGCGCAGGCGATCGTCGCCGAAAATGGCCTCATCCGACTCGTCAATCTCTGCGGCAGCATCGACTTGTGCGGCAGCCAGCTCTCGATCGAAGATTCTTTCCCGGAAAAATACATCGCGGCGTATACGGTCGATCGCCTTGTTGCGCCCCGCGCTGATCAGCCAGGCTCGCGGATTGTCCGGCATACCCTGCGCCGGCCATTGCTCCATTGCGGCGGCAAAGGCGTCTTGCTGCGCTTCTTCGGCCAAATCGAAATCGCCGAGCAGGCGGATCAAGGTCGCGAGAACCCGACCCGCCTCCCGGCGAAAGACATCTTCGATCTTGCCGCTCGCGCTTGCGCTCATGCAGCGAATGTTCGGTGTCTTCAGCCCGTCATCGGCCAAACAGGCCGCACTTCGATGCTTCCGAGCCTGGCGCCCGGAATGCGGGCCGCGATGGCGGTCGCTTCATCGAGATTCTTTGCCTCGATCAAATAGTAACCGCCCAGCTGCTCGCGCGTCTCCGCAAACGGCCCATCGGTGATGGCCGCCTTGCCGTTGCGCACTCGCACCGTCGAGGCCGTGGAAACAGGCTTCAACCGGTCTCCGGCCTTGAACTGCCCGGTTTGCACAATTGACTTGGTGAATTCCATGTATTCATCCGACATTTTCTTGAGTCCGGCTTCTCCCAGGGCCTTCATTTCCGCTTCGTTGCTGTAAATCAGTAAAAGGTAGTTCATGTGTAGTTTCCTAACGATTGAGGCGTGATTCGCCGTTAGCTAGTCGAACCGCACCCGACAGATTCGACATTTGGAATCGGAGATTTTCGATACAAATGGTGCAATGAGAGCGGCAGTCCTGGCTGTGCGCATGGTGGCTTCCCACTATAGCGGGAACTATATGGCTCGCCGCTATTCAAATAGAGCTGCCAAATCAGACGCTTACAGCATACCGTCGCTGCGCTGGCGGCCTTGGGCCCTTGGCCGTAAGATCATACTGGCTCTCTGTCACCCCATTAGTCTCGATAACTAGAGGATTTCCGATGAAGGCTTGGATACCGCTCACGCTTGTTTTCGCATTTGGTTTGGCTGCCCACGCGCAGGCGACCTGCTCCTACCCGGCGCCGCCCGCCACACCCCCCAACGGCAATACAGCCAGCCGGGACGAAATGATCGCTGCCAAGCATGATTTCGACCGCTACAACGGCGAGATGAATGCTTACCTCGACTGCCTCAATCTGGAAATGAATTCCGCACCCAAGGATGTTTCCAAATTGACGCCGGACGAGAAGAAAAAGGCGAATCAGGAAGCGAAAATTTTAGTGCAGAAGCACAACGCTGCCGTCGATGAATTGCAGGCGGTGGTCGGACGCTTCAACGAGCAGTTAAAACTCTTTAAGGCGAAA
>Ga0193716_1001423_pt1 | contig 13907 bp, 14 predicted proteins | sample U2c1metaG_FD_145901 | JGI IMG/M metagenome (GOLD analysis project Ga0193716, IMG submission 145901) | Soil microbial communities from a riparian zone of the East river system, Colorado, United States - U2c1 | ecosystem: Environmental > Terrestrial > Soil > Riparian zone | place: USA: East River...
TTCACCGCTGCCATCTTCGGACCGTGCAGGCGCCGTTCCTGGTCGAGCGGCGGATCGGGGTTGCGGATGCCGAGGCCGCCCGGCGGCAGCATGAAGTCGGTCGGCATCACGATCTTGATGCGCTCCGGGTCGACCCACACCGAGGCGCCGCTCTCGACCGTCTCGGAGATCGCCTTGAAGCCGATCCAGCAGCCGGAGTAGCGCGACAGGGCAAAGCCCAGCATGCCGAAGTCGAGGTATTCCTGGACATTGGCCGGATTGACCACCGGAATCATCGCCGCCGAGAAGACCTGCTCGCTCTGGTGCGGCAGGGTCGAGGACTGGCAGCCATGGTCGTCGCCGGCGAGCGCGATCACGCCGCCATATTGCGAGCTGCCGGCGGCATTGGCGTGCTTCAGCACGTCCATCGAGAAAACGCCATCGACCTTGGCGCCGGGGAACAGGTTGACCTGCTGGGTGCCCCACACCGAGGTCGCCGCCAGGTCCTCGTTGAGGCCGGGCTGGAAGTGGATGTTGTGTTCCTTGAGGTAGCGCTTGGCCCCCCACAGCGCGTTGTCGTACATGCCGAGCGGCGAGCCGCGATAACCCGAGATGAAGCCCCCGGTATTGAGGCCGGCCGCGAGATCGCGCTGGCGCTGCATCATCGGCAGGCGGACCAGCGCCTGGATGCCGGTGAGGTAGACACGGCCCTTGTCGAGCCGGTAGCGGTCCTCCAGGGCATAGTCGCCGAAGACCAGGGGAAGGGGGGCGGTAACGGTGCTCATCGGGGGCGGCCCTCCGGGGCGGCAGTCGTGAACGGACGTTTATCGACCATCAGCATAGCGAGCGGCGACGCCAGCGGATACGGGGGAGACGTTCCGCTACGTGGGTTTTGTACGCGCCGCCGAAGGCAGGCCAAGGCCTGGCCTTGACGGGGCATGCCGGTGGCCCAAGATCGAATTGTCACGGCACGGTCACGGCAAAGCAGGAGCATTTCATGGGCTACAAGACAATTCTCGTTCACTGCGATGCCAGCAAGGGGATGGCCGGCCGGCTCGACGCGGCGCTCGAAATGGGCAAACGGTTCGATGCCCATGTCGTCGGCCTGCATGTCCGGCGCCGCTTCGAGGCGCCGATGTTCACCGACGGCGGCTTTGCCATGGACGCGCTCTATCAGAACTACGAGGAAGGCGTGAAGGCCGAGGAGACCGCCGCTGCCGAGCTGTTCAACAAGGCCGTCGGGCGGTTTTCGACTCCGTCCACCGAATGGCGGGTCGTCGATGGCTATCTCGATGACGCGCTGGGCGACGAGGCGCGCTTTGCCGACCTCATCCTGGTGGGGCAGGCTGATCCCGAAGCCGCGACCATGGCAACGCCGAGCGATCTGGCGGAAAGCGTCGCCCTCTCAACCGGCCGCCCCGTGCTGGTGGTGCCGCACATCGGACTGGCGAAGCCGCCGGGCAAGGTCGTGATGCTGTGCTGGAACGGCAGCCGTGAAGCCGCGCGCGCCGCGTCCGATGCGCTGCCCTTCCTGAAGAAGGCCGACAAAGTCGTGCTGCTCACCATCGATCCCAAGAGCGCGGATGACGGCGGCGAGGCGATCCCGGGCGTGGAAGCCGCCGAATGGCTGGCGCGCCATGGCGTGAAGGTGACGGTGCAGCGCGATAGTGCTGCGGACAACGACGTCGGCGACGTGATCCTGTCGCGCGCCGCAGATCTCGATATCGACCTGATCGTGATGGGCATCTATGGCCACTCGCGCATGCGCGAACTGGTGCTGGGCGGCGCCAGCCGCACCCTGCTGGCCAGCATGACCGCGCCGCTGCTCATCTCGCACTGAGAGCAAGGAGTCTTCGCTGGGAGCGCGCCACTGCGGCGCATTCACATGCGCCTGAAGTGGCGCGCTCCCGGCAATGAGCAAGCTCAGTTCGTCGGCTTCTTGCCCGCCTTGTAGTTGGCGACCGCGGCCTTGAGCGTGCGGTATTCGGTGCAGCCGAAGATGCAGAGTGAATCGAGACGGGCCAGATGCTGCTCGGCCTCGGCTGGGCGGCCGAGCATCAGATAAGCCTCGCCGACATATTCATGCGCGCCGATATGCTTGGGATCGATGCCGAGGGCCTGATTGTAGTATTGCAGCGAGCCGTTGGCGTCGCCCGACTTGCGCGTGGCATAGCCCATCAGCGTGTAGGCGTCGGCATCCCTGGGATTCTTGGCCACCACCTGCTGCAGGAGCGGCATGGCGGCGGCGTAGTTCTTGGCGTCGATCATCGCCTTGGCCTGCGCATAGTTGGGATCGACAGGCTTGGTCACGGCCGCGGGCTGGTCGGAGCCGCCACCGCCACCGCCAGCGGCAAAACCCGGGGTTCCGGCGCCAAGAACGAGAGCGGCGGCGATAAAGGGGAGGATTGTGCGCATGGTCGATCTCCTCAGGCTTCGTTCAGTTTTCTCAGTGACTGTACGCTCGTCCGGCGGCTTTTATTCCAGGCGATACAAACTAAAGTGCGATGCGCAGGGCTCGACGCGGCTCAGATTGGTTCGCATACCGGACTCGGCGCAACCTAATTCTGATGACAACGCCGTGAGGTCGCGGCGCTTGAAATCTCTTTGTCGGGACCTTCATGCGTGGCGACGTGGCCTTGCTTTCTCCTTCGGCCGCGTGGCGTGGCGCACCATGGCGCGCGGCAGCATGGCTGCGAGCGTGTCGTCGCGGCGCCAGAAATGATGGTAGAGCGCCGCCGTGGCATGAAGCGCAATCAGAGCAAGGAGAAGAAGCCCGACCGTCTCATGCATCTCATGGAGCTGCCTGGCGAGCGGCCGGTCCTTGCCGATCAGTGCCGGTAGCTGGCCGAGGAAGAACAGGTCCACCCGGTCGCCGCGCGCGCTGGTCTGGAGAAATCCGAGGATCGGCTGGATCAGCAGGAGGGCATAGAGCGCGTATTCGCTCAACTGCGCGCCCAAGCGCATCGGCCCCGGCATATCGGCCGGCAAATTTGGAAACCGGGAGAATTGGCGCCAAACGAGTCGACCAAGTGTCAAAACCCACAAGGTCACGCCGAACGAGCGATGCAGTTGGGTGCGTGCCACGGCCTCTTCCCCGGACGACGCGAAATCGATCGAATAGGCGAGCACGAAAATCGCGGCGACGAGGAACAGGGTCAGCCAGTGCAGGAACCGGATCGCCGGATCGAAAACGCGCAGGTTGGAATCGCTGTCATTGCGTCGCATTCGAATACCTCTTTCTGTCATGCCCTTGCTGGGCCGGCAGAAGGAGATACCGAATCGGGCGCGCGTTTATTCCCGCGGCAACTCCCGTTTTAGGATGACGCCGCGAGCTCGGTGACCCGAACGTCGATCGCCTGTGCCACGGCACGCACCGCCAGACGTCCCTGCCGGCCGCGGATTTCGACTTCGTGACGGGGATGGCTTGCCAGCGAGAGACCGGCGCGTTCGAGCAGTTCTTCGGAAACGACCAGCTCGACGGCGAATTCCTTGGTCAGGGCCTCGAGGCGGCTGGCGGTATTGACGGTGTCGCCGATGGCGGTGAGCTGGGCGGTGCGGTTGTAGCCCATTTCGCCGACGATCGCGGGGCCGGCATGCAGGCCGATGCCGATGCGCAACGGTGCGTCGAGATCGCCCGACATCGCCTCGTTGAGATCGTCGAGCGCGCGCGCCATGCGGCTGGCGGCGTCGAGCGCCTGGCGGCAGGCCAGCGCCGCCTCGCTATCGAGGCCGAAGATCGCCATCACGCCGTCGCCGATGAACTTGTCGACCCGGCCGCCTGCCGCTTCGATCGCCTGGCCGGTGGCACGGAAATAGCGGTTGAGCAGGAACACCACATCGTAAGGCAGCTTGCCTTCGGAGATCGAGGTGAAGCCGCGTATGTCGGCGAAGAGGATGGCGACGTAGCGTTCGCCGCCATGCGCCTGCGGCTGGCGGCGATAGGCCTCGACCGGACCGCTCGACGCCGGCAGCAGCGGCGTGATGCGGTAGCGGCCGGGCGGCGGGCGGAGCTGGCAGGCCAGCCGCACATTCGCCGGCGCGCCGACCCGTGCCAGTACCTTTTGCTCCCCGGCCGAGGCCGGCGGCAGCAACCCACGATCCTCGCCGCCCACGCGCACACGGCAGGTCGAGCAGCGCCCGCGGCCGCCGCACACGGAAGCGTGCGGCACGCCGCCCAGGCGGCTCATCTCCAGCACGGTGAGGCCGGTGGGCAGCGAGACGATCTTGCCGTCGCCATAGGTGAGACGCACCACACCGGCCCGCCGCTCCCACAGGTCGCGCACAGGCCGGGCGGCGAAAGTCGCCATCAGCAGAAGCAGCGCCGCCGCCGTCAGCCAATCGGAGATGGCGTGGAGATGCGCCACAGCCTCCGGCCCCGGCGCATCGGCGTTGGCGTAGACTTGGTTGAGGAAGCCCGGCTGCTGGGCGACCAGGTCGGCGAAATCGCGGAAAGCGACGCCGGCACCGCCAATGCCGGCAGCGGGAACCAGCAAGGCCAGCGCATAGAGCAGCGGCAGCCATTGGCGGTACCAGGATTTCAGCCGCCACGCGAAGTGCAGGCCGATGCAGGCGTGGAGCCAGACCACGAGGGGCAGCGAGAACTGGCGCGCCACGCTCGCCCAGCCGCCGTCGACCATCGAGGCCAGCACCCAGCCATAGTTGGTCTCGACGTTGTAGAGCTCGATCGCCAGGCGCGTGCCCACGATGTGAACCACACCGAGCGGAATGGTGAGGATGCCGAGGCCGAGCTGCGTCCACTCCCATGGCGACAGCTTGAGCGCGCGCCGGCGCAGCAGCGACCACAACGCCAAGACGAAATGCACGCCGAGCGCGCCGTAAAGTACCGAAAGGCCAAGTGTGTTGTGCCACAGCAGCTCGAACCAGTGGCGGCCGCTCTCCAGCGCGCGCAGCGAGACAAGGCCGAGCGCGTGATTGAGAAGATGCGTGACGGTGTAGAAGAAAAGGACGTAGCCCGAGTACAGGCGTAGCCGTCCGGGCATGCGACTACTTCAACAAGGCCAGCACGGCTTCCGGCGGGCGGCCGATGGCGGCGCGCTTGCCCGAGACGACGACCGGCCGCTGCAGCAGGATTGGATGAGCCGCGATCGCCTTGCTCACGTCTTGCGGCGTGAGATCGGCCTTCTTCGTCTTCAGTTCCTTGAATTCGGGCTCGCCGTCGCGGATCAGCGCGCGATGGTCGCCGCCCACCAGGTGCAGCAAGGTGTCGACCTCGGCACGGCTCGGCGGTTCCTTCAGATATTCGCGGATGACCGGCTCGACGCCGTTGGTGCGCAGAAGCTCCAGCGTCTGTCGCGATTTCCCGCAGCGAGGGTTGTGCCAAATCGTGATGCTCATGGGTCGAACCTCATGAGGCGAACCATGGCCGGCCTAGGAGTCTTCGTCCAGAGCGTCGGGATCGGTGGCGTCGATTACTTTCCTGGCAACGTCGAAGGCAAAGCCGGCGCGGGCCATCGCCGCCAGATCCTTGGCCCTGCGGTCGACGCGCTGCTCGGGCGGGCGAAACGGCCCCAGCCGCCTGCGGCGCGCCAGCGCCACCGCGGCCTGCCATTCGCGCTGGCCGGCATCGGCCCCCAGCTCGCCGCCCAACGCCTCCAATGCGCTCTGCACCGTATCGGGATCGACGCCGGCCACCTGGAGCTTCTGGCGGGTGAAGCGGGCCGAGGTGCCACGCCGGTGCAGCGCGCGCGCCTTGGTCTGGGCGAACTGGCGGTCGTCGATCAGCCCGACATCGATCAGCTTCCGGATCGTGGCCTCGATGGCGTCTTCGACATCGTCCATGACCGGCGCCTCGAGCCGGCGCGCCTTGTTTACCCGTCGTTGCAGCACACGGCGCACGCCCTCGGCCGAGGCCGAGTAGCGCTCGAGGTAGAACATCGCCGCATTCTGCAGGTATTTCGCCGTGATCGGGCGGGCGACCGGCTTGGCGCCTGATTTGGCAGGCGTCCTGGCAATTGGTGGGCGCGCCATCAGCCGCGGAGGGGAATGCCGACGATCGCCTCCAATTCGGCGATGGCGATGTCGGGATCGCCGACCTTGATCGTCCGCATGCCGAGCGCGCGCGCCGGTTTGAGGTTGATGCCGAGATCGTCGAGATAGACGCAGGCCTCCGGCGGCACGCCCAACAGCTCGCAGGCATGCTGATAAATCCGCGGGTCGGGCTTGCGCACGCCGACTTTGCTCGATTCGACGACATGCTCGAATAAAGTCATCACCTCGGCGACCGCCTTGGCCTTGTCGGCGCTGCGCGCCATGCCGGGACCTTCGCCGGCTTTCATATTGTTTGTGATGCAGGCGACCCGGAAGGATTCCCCGCAGCGTCGGAGCGCTTCGACCATCTGCGGCCGAATGTCACCACTTATGGACCGCAGCACGCGCCAACCATCAAGACGTTGGCCATGTTCGCGGGCCTCGGCTTCGAACAGGGTCACGAAGCCGTCGAGCGAAACTTCGTTTCGTTCCATTTTTGCCCATGCATTGGTATCAGGATTGCGCGCATTGAGCATGCGAATGAAATCTTCGGGAAGACCCGCTTCCTGCTCATAGCGATTGAACGCTTCGAAGGGGCTGCTGAGGATGACGCCGCCGAAGTCCCAGAGCACGGCGAGCGGCGGCGTTGCATGGCTCATATTCATGGTGATTGCCTCATCCTTCCTTGTTCCTGCCGCAGTCGGCCCCTATGTCGCCCTGTCATAGGCGAAGCCGCAGGTCGTTGACCACCGGCGCCTGATTTCGATCTAGGAAGCATCACATGAGCGAAGCAACAGCGGTTCTAGCCTCTGTTTCGGCGGCCCCCGTCACCATGGCGCGGACCGATGGGCGTAACCGTCGCGCAGCCGAGACGCGCCGCAAGATCATCGATGCGGCGAAGGCGATTATTGCCGAAAGCGGGACCGCACCCACTGTGGTGGGTGTTGCCAAGCGTGCCGACGTCTCGGTGCGATCGGTTTTCCAGCATTTCGGTGACGTTGAGTCACTTTTCGTAACTGTGATGGACAGCATCGTCGAAGGGATTCCGTGCCCTCGCCAGCAGCCGGGCGGTCGCCCGTTGGCGGAACGGGTCGACAGCCTGGTGGACCAGTTCGCCAGCGTTTTCGACCGGATCGTGCCGCTGCGTATGGCGGCCGGGCAGCTCGGCGACGAGCATCCGGTCCTTCTCGAGCGCAGCAATGCCGCCCGCCTGGAGCTGCGCGAGCTGGTACTGGAGCTGTTCGCGCCGGAATTCGACGCGCTTCAGGAGCCGGCCCGCGAGGAACTGGTTTCGGCTATTGGCGCCTCCTTGTCCTGGGACGCCTGGATCGTCCTGCGCCGGCGCTCGGGATTGAGCTTCGATCGCGCGGTCGCGGTGTGGCGGCGGACGCTTCGCGCCCTGTTCGAGCACACGCTGGGAGCAGGCGTGCGGCTCTGAGGACGCTGAAATAGGTTGCCTTAATGTGCGAAATCAGTGACTTAGGCGCGCCCATAATTATTGTCCTATAATCGCGCACATGGCCGCCAATAACAGTCACGAAGACTATAGCCGCGAAGACCACGTCAAAAGCAGCTCGGATCGCGGATTCGGGCAGGTCTTCGCTGGCTTCTTCGCGCTTACCTCGGCGCTTTCCTATTGGAAAGGCGGCGTGGGCTGGCATTGGATGCTGCCGCTGGCAGCTGTCTTTCTGATCGCAGCCTATGCGGCGCCGGGCGTGCTGGCGCCGCTCAACAAGCTTTGGACCAAGCTCGGCCTGTTGATCTACAAGGTCATGAATCCGATCGTGCTGGGGTTGCTGTTCTTCGTCACCATCATGCCGATCGGCCTGTTGATGCGCGCATTCGGCAAGGATTTCCTGCGGATGAAGATCGACCGCACCGCCAAGAGCTACTGGATCGAGCGCACGCCTCCCGGCCCGCCGCCGCAGTCGATGCGCAACCAATTCTGATATCGAGGAAATTGAGATGGGGTCCATCATCGTCGAACTCTGGGCCTTCATGCGCGAGCGCAAGAAGTTCTGGCTGCTGCCGATCCTGATCATGATGGTGATCTTCGGTGGCTTGATCGTGCTGACCAAGGGTTCGGCGATCGCGCCTTTCATCTACACGCTGTTCTAAAAGAAGCGGACGCTTCACATGCGCGTGCTGGGACTTTCTGCTTTCTATCACGACAGCGCCGCGGCGCTGGTCGAGGACGGAAACATCGTGGCGGCGGCGCAGGAAGAGCGCTTCACGCGCAAGAAGCACGATTCGGCATTCCCGACCAAGGCGGTCGATTTCTGCCTCGACCGGGCCGGCATCAAGATGGCCGATGTCGACTATGTCGCCTTCTACGACAAGCCGTTCCTGAAGTTCGAGCGCCTGCTCGAAACCTACCTCGCCTTCGCGCCGCGCGGCTTCCAGTCGTTCCGCATGGCCATGCCGCTCTGGTTGAAGGAGAAACTGTTCCAGAAGACGCTGCTGCGCGACGAGATGAAGACCTGGCAGCCCGACTTCGACTGGCAGAAGCGCCTGCTGTTCGGCGAGCATCACCAGAGCCATGCCGCGTCGGCCTTCTTCCCGTCGCCGTTCGAGGAAGCCGCCATCCTGACCATGGACGGGGTCGGCGAATGGGCCACCACGTCGCTCGCCCATGGCAAGGGCAACAGCCTGGAGATGCTGAAGGAACTGCATTTCCCGCATTCGCTGGGACTGCTCTATTCGGCCTTCACCTATTACACCGGCTTCAAGGTCAATTCCGGCGAATACAAGGTCATGGGCCTCGCGCCCTACGGCGAGCCCAAATTCAAGGACCTGATCTTCGAGAAGATGATCGACCTCAAGGAAGACGGTACCTTCCGCCTCGACCAGACCTATTTCGATTACTGCACCGGCCTGCGCATGACGAACGACAAGTTCGCCGAGGTGTTCGGTGCCAAGACGCGCAAGCCCGAAGAGGAACTGACGCAGCATCACATGGATCTCGCGGCCTCGGTGCAGGCCGTGACGGAAGAAATCGTGCTGCGGCTCGCGCGCTCGGTGCGCAAGGAGACCGGCGCGCGCAACCTCTGCCTCGCCGGCGGCGTGGCGCTGAACTGCGTCGCCAACGGCAAGCTGTTGCGCGAGAAGATCTTCGACAATATCTGGGTCCAGCCTGCGGCCGGCGATGCCGGCGGCGCGATCGGCGCCGCCTATGCCGCCTATCACGGCTTCATGGGCCAGCCGCGCAAGCTCAACGGGCATATGGACGGCATGGCCGGCTCCTATCTCGGTCCCGATTTCACCGACGACGAGATCGCCGAGCGCCTGGCCGCGGTTGGTGCCAAGTTCGTCCGCCTCGATCATGCGCAGATGATCGAGCAGACGGCGCAGGCGCTGGCCGACGAAAAGGCGATTGGCTGGATGCAGGGCCGCATGGAGTTCGGACCGCGCTCCCTGGGTGCGCGCTCCATCCTGGGCGACCCGCGTTCGCCCTCGATGCAGAAGACGCTGAACCTCAAGGTCAAGTACCGCGAATCCTTTCGGCCCTTCGCGCCCGCCGTGCTGCGCGAGGACGTCGAGAAGTATTTCGATATCCACAACGACAGCCCCTACATGCTGATGGTGGCGCCGGTGGTCGAGGATCGCCGCCGCCCGATGACCGCGGCGGAAGAGGCGCTGTTCGGCATCGACAAGCTGAACGTGCCGCGCTCGGATATTCCCGCCGTCACGCATGTTGACTATTCGGCGCGCATCCAGACCGTGCATGAAGAGACCAATCCGGCCTTCCACGAGCTCCTGAAATCGTTCAAGGCGAAGACCGGCTGTTCGGTGCTGGTGAACACCTCGTTCAACGTGCGCGGCGAGCCGATCGTGTGCACGCCAGAGGATGCCTTTCGCTGCTTCATGGGCAGCGAGATCGAGGTTCTGGTGGTCGGCAACTGCCTCCTGCGCAAGGAGGACCAGGATCCCGCGCTCAAGCTCGACTACAAGAACGCCTTCGAGCTCGATTAGCGCCGATGCGCGCTGTCGTCTGCGAGCGCCTGGGCGATCCATCGGTCCTGAAGATCGAGGAACGCCCGATCCCCGAGCCGGGGCCGGGTGAGGTCGTCCTCAAGGTCGGTGCCGCTGCGGTCAATTTCCCCGACGTGCTGATGGTGGCGGGCGGTTATCAGCATAAGCCCGAGCTGCCCTTCGTGCCCGGCATGGAGGGCGCCGGCGAGATCCACACCGTGGGCGCGGGCGTCACCGATTGGAGGCTGGGCGATCGCGTGATCTTTGGCGTGCGGCCGGGTGCTTTCGCCGAATATGTCCGCATTCCCAAAGGCAGCCGGATGATGCGGCTACCGGCCGGTTGGTCCTATGCCGAGGGCGCAGGTTTTCGGGTCGGCGCGCAGACCGCCTACCACGCCTTGGTCCATCGCGCCCAGCTCAAGAAGGGCGAGGTGCTGCTGGTGCATGGCGCATCCGGTGGCGTCGGCCTCGCAGCAGTGCAGCTCGGCAAGCATCTCGGCGCCGAGGTGATCGCCACCGGGGGCGACGACGCCCGTCTGGCGATCGTGGCCCAGCATGGCGCCGACCAGGTCATCAACTATCGCGAAAGCGATTTCGTCTCGCTGGTCAAAAGCATGACGGATGGTCATGGCGCAGATGTGATCTACGATCCGGTGGGCGGAGAAGTACTTGAGAAATCGATCAAGGCTGCTGCCTATGGCGCGCGGCTGCTGATCGTGGGTTTCACCTCAGGCGGCCCGAGCACGATCAAGTCGAACCACGTGCTGATCAAGGGCCTGTCGATCCTCGGCCTGCGGGCCGGCGAGACGATCCTGCGCACGTCGCCTGAGCTCGGCCGCGACTATGTCGAGGAGTTGCCGCGCCTGGCGGCGCTCGGTGTCATGCGCCCGCACATCTCGCACAGCTTCCCGATGGAGCGCGCGGCCGACGCACTGCGCGCCCTGATCGACCGCAAGGTCGTCGGCAAGGCGGTGATCGAGATGGCGACAGCGCACTTGCCTAAGGTCACTCCAACTCTCCCTTGAGCGCGCTCTCGACGAAGGCCAGACGGTCGTTGCCGAAGAACATCTTGTCGTCCACGAAGCTGGTGGGCGCACCGAACACGCCACGCGCCACCGCATCCTCGGTGGTGGATTTCAGCCTGTCCTTGACGTCCTGACTGGCGATCCGGTTGCCGAAATGAGCGGGATCCAGTCCGGCCTCCTTGAGGACCGCGGCGACCTCGGCCATGTCGTTGAGGTTGCGCCCGTCGACCCACATGGCGCGGAAGATCGCCGGATGATAGCGATCGAACAGCCCGTCGATCTGCGCCGCTGCCGCGCCGCGCATCAGGTTCAGCGTGTTGACCGGAAAATGCGGGTTGCGTGCGAAAGGCACGCCGTAGTGCCGCGCCCATAGCGCCATGTCGAAGCTCGTCCAATTGGATTTCGGTGCGAAGCCCGCCGGCGAGACGTTGCCGGTCGCCTTGAAGACGCCGCCCAGCAGCATGGGCTTGCGCTCGAGCACAGCGCCGGCACGTTTGGTGATCGCCTCGACCTGGGTATCGGCGAGGTAGCTGTAGGGGCTGCCGTAGTCGAAGAAGAATTCCAGCGTGCGGGCCATGCGGACCTCCCGGTGATTGTTTGTCCGCAACTATCCCACCGGCCCCGTCAAAGTCACGCTGGATCGAAGGGCCGCCATCTCATCGAGACAAGCGGTGACGTTTCAGACCTTCCCGTGCAGGACGGAGTGGGCCTCATCGGCGATGACCTGCTCCTCGTCGGTGGGAATGACGAAGGCTGAGATCCGGCTCGATGCGGTGCTGATCGTTTCGGCATTCGCGGCATTGGCGCCGGCATCGAGTTCGAGGCCGAGCCAGGCCAGGCGCCGGGCGACGCCCGCGCGGATCTGCGGCTGGTTCTCGCCGATGCCGGCCGTGAAGACGATGGCAGCGAGACCGCCGAGGCTCATCGCCAACCGGCCAATCTCGCCTGCGATCCGGAAGATGAAGAGGTCGATCGCCTCCCGCGCTTCGGGCCGCTCGCTTTGCAGGAGCTGGCGACTGTCGGCGCTGATGCCCGACACGCCGAGAAGCCCGGAGCGGTGGTAGAGCATGTCCTCGACCTCGTGGAGCGGAATTGCCTGCTCGCCGAGCAAGTGGAGCAATACGCCGGGATCCAGCGCGCCGCAGCGCGTCGCCATCGGGATGCCGTCCAGCGTGGAAAAGCCCATGCTGCTGTCGCAGCTGACGCCGGCTTCGAGCGCACACAGGCTTGCGCCGCTGCCGAGATGCGCGACGACGACCTTTCCCTTCGCCGCATCGGGCGCGCGGCGTGCCAGTTCCCCGGCGATGAACTTGTAGGACAAGCCGTGGAAGCCGTAGCGCTTGACGCCTTCCTCATGGAGCGCGCGCGGAATCGCGAAGCGCCGGACGATCTCGCCGTTGGTGCGATGGAAGGCCGTGTCGAAGGAGGCAGCCTGCGCGATATCGGGCCGCAAATGCGCGATTGCCCGGATCAGCCGCAGGCTCTGCGGCTGGTGCAGCGGCGCCAGCATCGTCAGTGCGTCGATCGCCTTGATCGTCGCGTCGTCGATCCGAACCGGCCCGGCGAACGCGTCGCCGCCATGAACGACGCGATGGCCGACGGCGGTGAGGCGGCTTATGTCGAAATGCTTCGCGAGCCAGGCGAAGGTCTCCTCCATGACCGCGCGCAGGTCGTCGGAGGCCTCGGCCTCGAGATCGACCTTGAAGGTCGAAGGTCCTTCGGTGATGTGCAGGCTGAGCGGAGGTTTGCGGAAGTCGATCACGCCCCTGGCCACCCGGCGGGCGCCGGCCGCATCGGTCTCGAAGAGGCCGATCTTGACCGTCGACGAGCCGGCATTGAGCGTGAGCAGCAGGTCGGCACTCATGACGACGGCAATCCTTTGACCGGGCGCGAGGCGACGACCAGCTTGGCGAGCGCCGCCGATGCGATCCGCGCCGCGAGCGAGTCGGCCCGGCTGGTCAGCACGATCGGGACACGCGCGCCAAGCACAAGGCCTGCGGCGGTGGCGCCGGCGAAATAGATCAGTTGCTTGGCCAGCATGTTCCCCGCCTCGAGATTGGGCACGAGCAGGATATCGGCATGGCCCGCCACCGGAGAGACGATACCCTTGGTTCGTGCGGCATCAGGGCTGATGGCATTGTCGAAGGCAAGCGGTCCGTCGACCCGGGCACCCCTGATCTGGCCGCGCGCCGCCATCACGGTGAGCGCGGCGGCATCGAGCGTTGCCGGCATCTGGGGATTCACCGTCTCGACGGCGGCGAGCACTGCCACCAGCGGCTCCGCCATGCCAAGGACATGCAGGAGATCGACGGCGTTCTGGCAGATATCGCGCTTGTGCTCGAGTGTCGGCTCGATGTTGATCGCCGCGTCGGTGACGATGAGGGGCTTGGGATAGGCCGGCACGTCCATGGCATAGACGTGGCTGATCCGTCGCTCCGTTCTAAGCCCCGAGCCTGGCGCCACCACCGCCATCAGCAGCTCGTCAGTATGCAGGCTTCCCTTCACCAGCACGGAGACCTTGCCGGCGACCGCGAGTTCGACGGCCCGCGCCGCCGCGGCGTGGCTATGCGGGACGGACTCGATCGTGATGCCGTCCAGCGAGACCTGCGCCGCTTCGGCGGCGGCGCGAATCCTGGCTTCCGGTCCGATCAGCAGCGGCTCGAGCAAGCCCGCACCGCGCGCCTCGACGGCGGCGAGGATGGCTTCCGGCGAGCAGGGATGCACGATGGCCGCCGTGATCGCCGGCCGGCTTCGGGCCTCCTTCACGAAGGCCTCGTAGCGCTCGTGCCGCCGGAGCGAGACATCGGGCAGCTTCGTGCGCGGCCATTCGATCGATTGGTCGGGGGCGATCACTGTAGCAGTGCCCGTCAGAACCTGATCGCCTTTCTGATTGGTGCAGACGGTGTCCAGCAGCACGATCCGCTTGCCCGGCCGCTTCTCCTT
>Ga0193716_1001424_pt1 | contig 13895 bp, 13 predicted proteins | sample U2c1metaG_FD_145901 | JGI IMG/M metagenome (GOLD analysis project Ga0193716, IMG submission 145901) | Soil microbial communities from a riparian zone of the East river system, Colorado, United States - U2c1 | ecosystem: Environmental > Terrestrial > Soil > Riparian zone | place: USA: East River...
AATTTCCGTCGACGGCGTCAGGTCGTAGGACACGCGGGCATAGAGATTGCCGCGGGTGATCGGGTCATACAGGCCCTGGGTGAATTCCTTGGAGTCGTTCAGGTCACCCGGATCGGACGGTGTGCCGATGCAGGTGCCGTTGAGGGCGCCCTGCAGCGAACCAGCCGCGTTGGTGAAGCAGCCGCCGGCCAGATCGAACTTCTGGGCCTGTCCGTTGGCGTCGAAGGTCGTATAGGCGGCCGGGCCGCTGGTGATCAGGCCGTAAGCGGCAACCTGGGTGCCCTGGGTCAGCGAGGTGTAGAGAGAACGGGGCTGGCCTGCGGGAGCGGCGCCAGTGGCGGTGCCGTCGGCGCCATAGGAAGCAATACCCGACTGGCGGACAACCGTGCGGCCGCCGATGTTGGGCTGGGCCGTGTGCTGCTGGCCAACCGGATAACGCGGCAGCAGGCCATCATTGTAGGCGTATTCGCCAGCCACTTCGAAGTGGCCGCGGCCACCGGCGAAGGACGTGCCGGCAGCGGCCTGGAACAGCACCTGGCCCATGTCGCCATAGGTCGACAGGCCGGTCTGGGCGTTGAACTTGAAGCCTTCATACTTCTTGTCAGTGATGAAGTTGATGACACCGGCGACGGCGTCCGAACCCCAGGAGGCCGAGGCACCGCCGGTCACAACATCCACGCGCTGAATCAGCATCTGCGGCAGCTGGGCAACGTCAACGGCGCCATTGAAGTTGCCGCCCACGACGCGCTGGCTGTCGAGCAAGGTCAGGGTACGCAGCGGGGACAGGCCGCGCAGGCCCAGCGACTGCAGGCCGATCAGGCCGGTGGTGGTTGAACCGGTATTGAAACCCTCACCGGTGGAGCCCTGCAGGGCCGGCAACTGGGTGATGGCTTCGAAGACACTGGGCTTGGCCTGGGCCTCCAGGTCCGCGGCGCTCACGACCGTGGTTGGGGTCGGGGCATCGAAGCCCGCGCTCTGCAGACGGGTGGAGGAAACGACGACCTGCTCGACGTTTTCCTGCGCCATCGCGGCGCCGGCGCTGAGCGCCAGAATGGCCGCACCGCCAGCAAGGCGCACGCGGGTTTTCGTCAAGCCGTAATTCATGGGCGGTCCCTCTGAAGGTTTGCCGGTATGCTCCGGGTTGAACCGAAACTGTCACTAACAGCAGAGGCGACCTATATGGACTTTGGTCGAGTGTTGCCGCATGTCCACATTCACGGCGAAAACCTTGCTGTCTGATGCCGACCCGACGAGAGGAACCTCTTAGGCAGCGGACCTGTCCGAATGCGCGGAAAGCACCGGTTCTACAAGCACTTCCTGCAACAGGATCAAAGCCTGCATGCGATTGTTAACGCCCAGCTTGCGATAGATCGTGCTCATATAAGCTTTAACTGTCTTTTCCGACACGTTCATTTCAAAGGCGATCTGCTTGTTGCGCAAGCCGCGCTTGAGTCCTCCCAGCACCCGCAACAGCGCCGGCGAAAGCGAGGCGATCGGGTTACCCTGATCCGTACTGGCGACGATCGGCACCGGCGTCCAGGATTCTCCAGACAGGGTGTTCTTCAGAGTATGGGAAATCGCATCGCAAGGCGCTGATTTCAAAATAAAACCGGCGGCGCCGAACGCCACGGCGCGGCTTACGGTTTCGGCGTTGCCGCTGGTGGAAAGGACGATGATGGGAATCTGGGGAAATTCCTTGCGCAACTGAAACAGCCCGACAAAACCGCCGCAATCGGGCACCTTGATATCCAGCAGGATGAGGGCAACGTCCCGGCTTTCGCGCAAAAGCGCGCGCGCGCCGGCGAAGGTCTCCACTTCCGAGATTGCCAGTTTGGGCTGGGCGGCTTTTATCAGTTCGCGCAGCCCCAGCCGGAACAGTGGATTGTCATCAACCAACAACGCTTGACTCACGCATCTCTCCCTGAGGTCGGCTCGCAAGCCGACCAGCGCGGGAGAAATTGCGACCATGCACTGGATAGATGCTCCCGCGCATCAACCACCACCCATCCGGCCAATGTCGGACCGTAGGCGTGGTAATTAAACTGACGCTATCTGTTCAATGAAAAAAAATTCAATCAGAAGCGAAATGCGCGCGCGTTTGAAATTTTTGGCGGAATCCGGCGGCGGAATGCCGATTGTCTAAAAGTATGGTGTTGCCAATGTTTTGAGGTGGGCAGCGCAAACACGACAAATGTTATGGCCGGCTGTTCCCAACAATGACAAAGACTAAATTTTAGTCGGCTCCGCAATTGGGATAAATTTGCGTCGGGCGAGGTCAGACCCCTAGGCCCGCATTGCCAAACGAAGGAAAGGCCCGGTTTGCTCCCCTGCTGCCGGGCCTTTCTCTTGGGCGCCGAAGAGCGACCGCGTCGAGATACTCACCTGTTACCGTGGAATCGATGCGCCGGCGTTCATCGCGAGATTTCCGCCGTCCATGGGAATTAGTGCGCCGGTCATCCAGCTGGACGCATCCGAGGCCAGCAATATGGCAAGTCCCTTGATGTCGTCCGGCTCGCCCATGCGTCCGCGCGGAAGGCCGCTGAGAAACCTGCCCCGCAACGCGGGATCGTCCGTCATGCGCCGTTCCAGGCCGGGATTGATGACCTGGGCCGGCAGGATCGCGTTCACCCGCACGCCGCGGCCCGACCATTCGGTGCTGAGTTCGCGCGTCATCTGGGCGACGGCGCCCATCGCCATGACATAGGCGATATGGCCTCGGCCCATGGCCGTCACGCTGGCGATGGAGCCGATATTGACGATGCTGCCGCGGCCCGCCACCAGCATTCTGCGCCCCGCTTCCTGGCAGGCACAGAACCGGCCGAAGACGATATTCCGCCAGGTCTGCTCCACGGCTTCCAGCGGGATTTCCTCCGGCCGTCCCAGAACGGCTTCGCCGGCGACATTTCCCAGGAAATCAATTCGCCCGAAGTCGCGGTCGAGCTGTGCGAACATGCGGCGGACCTGTTCCGGCTCGGAGACGTCGCATGTCACCGCGACAGCCCGGCGCCCCAGTTTTTGAATCTCGCCTGCCGTCTTTTCCAGCCCCGCAATATTGCGGCCCGCCAGCATCAGGTCTGCGCCGGCTTCGGCCAGCGCGATGGACATGGCGCGGCCCATGCCGCTGGCAGCGCCGGACACCAGGGCGACGCGCCCGGTGAGATCAAACAGCGCGGGAAACGGCATCAGGCGCCCTTCAGCCGCAGTTTCGCCGCCTTGGCGCATTCGCTGAGGACGGTGACATAGCGCGCGATGCCATCGGCGCCGACCACGAAGGGACTGACCTGGCCGGGCTTCCTGACCCAGCGGCTCCTGATCCAGGCCTGATCGTACATTGAGTGGTTGGAAAAGATGATGCTGGCGCCCGCGGCCTTGGCGGCGTCACCGAATTTCTTTGCCGACGCGATATAGGTGTCGAAACGCTCGGGGCTGCGCGGGAAATTGAATCCCATGCCGCCGGAATAAGCCACCTGCAAGGTCTTGCCGTAGTCCTTGACCGGAAACAAAAAGGACAGCGTGCCCAAGGTATGGCCCGGCGTCAGAAGGATGGTGACGGTTTCGTCGCCCAGGGTCACTTTCTGGCCGTCCGTCGCCACCATATCGCGCTTGGGCACCCCGCCCGGCATGTTGCCGGCCTTGGTGATGGCATCCCAATCGGGCGCGCCCATGATGATGCGCGCGCCATATCGGTCCTGCAGCAGCTTGGCGCCTTCGTCATGGTCGCCGTGACCGTGGCTGACGATCACATATTTGATGGTCGCGGGATCCAGGCCGAGCTTCTTGAGGCCGTCCACGATTTCGCTTTCGGCGGCGTAGTTGAACATGGTGTCGAGCAGGATGATCCCCGCGCTGGTCTTGATCGCCCAGGCGTTATGGATCTTGGTGCCGACAAAATAGACATTGTCGAACACCTTGGCCGGCTCGGCATACCAGCTCTCGCGGGGCGGAATGGCTCTGGGCTTTCCGGCATTGGCGGTGCGAGCGACGGCACTGGGATCGCTTCCGTCCGCCGGCTGGATGCAAAGTACCTCCAGCGTGCCTGCAAAATCCAGTCCGGCGGCTTTCTGGGCGGCCAGCACATGGGCATCAATGCTGTCGGGCACCGGCGCCGCATTCGCGCTCATCAGGCCCATCGCCATAAGAAGCGCCGTTCCGAAATGCCTTTTCATGATGTTTCCCTGTTGTTCTTATTTTTTTTTGTTCTTTGCCGGAATTATTTCCGTGATCCGGCCGCGGGCGGTATCGCCGGTCCAGATATTGTCATGGGAATCGGTGACCAGATAAGAAGCCTCGAGAAACTGGCCGGTCCCCGTTCCGTTGCCGTTGCCGATCGCGCCCAGCACCTGGCCGGTCTGCTTGCTGACCTTGAGAAACTGGCCGTCCCAGCCGGAGGCGACCCAAAGATTGTTCTGCTTGTCGAAATAAAGCGCGCAGATGAGGTTTCTCAGCTGCATGGTCCTGAGGAACTTGCCGTCCCCGGTATAGACGACGATGCGATATTCCTCGCGGTCGCCGATATAGACATCGCCGGTCCTGGGATCGACGGCGAAGCCATGGGCCATGGTGAATTTGCCCTGCCCGACAGCGTTGCCGAACCACTGGTTGATGAACTTGCCGTTCTTGTCGAGGTGCAGGATGCGCGCGGCGCCGTCATTGTTGGTCGGGTCGCTGGAATCGGTGTCGTTGGGACTCTCATGTCCGTGCCCCTGGGCGATATAGATATCGCCCTTGGCGTTGAAGGCGACCATCAACGGCTCCCACAGATACCGCTGTCCCTTGGCTTCGTCCCAGTCCCCCCGGTGTCCCCGCACGCCGATCGTCATGAGAAGTTTGCCGTCGGGGCTGATCTTTTGCGCGGTGGCGCCGGCCGCATCGGTGATCCAGAGATTGTCCTGGGCATCGACGGCGATGCCATGCGCCTTGGCATGGTGGGTGATCACGTCATCGCCGATGGTGAGCAGAAGCTTGTGGTTGGCGTCCCACTTGAACAGCTGCGGCCGCCCGGCGGGATTGCGCTGAAGGCCCCAGAGATTGTCCTTGGAATCGGTGGCGACGGCGACCATGCCGTAGCGTTCGCCCTCGGGCGAGGCAAACGGATAGGCGAAAGTGTAGCCCATGGTCTGCTTCCACTCGACGGCCTTCACGCCGAGCCGGTTGCCGCCCCGGTCCGGCGCCGGATCGCAGACCGGCGATTTGAAGCAATAGGGCGTCCCCAGCGTATTCTTCAGGCTGGCGGCTTCGGCGGCGGACGCCGAAGCCCTGCACTGCCCCGAAAGCTTGGCGGAATTCTGCAACAGACAGTAGCGCGCGCCGGACCCGGATGGGCGGCCGCAGAATTTTGCGATGTCGTTCTCGCAGCCCGCCATGCCCGCATCGGGCTTGGGTTTCGCCCGGGTCTGGATCATGCCCTGCATGTCCTGCAGGGCCCAGGCCGGCGATCCGTTTGCGGCAGGGCCCGAGGACGCGGCGTCATTGGTTTGCGACAATGCGAGTGTCGCCGTGAAGAGGATGCCGAATAGGCCGGCTGCACAAACGCGGTAACGGTTCTTCATCTCAAGCCCCCTGCGTGTTTTTATTATTCGATCCGCTTGCGCGAACCTTAGGGGAAACAGCCGGAGACGGCGAATCCCGGCCCTATGCGGCTGATTTTGCTGATGTTGCAGATGCACTGCCGACCAACCATTCCGACACATCCGCAAATGACCGCACAGCCGTTCAATCCGCAGCGATTTCGACACGGCAGGCTGTGTCCGAACGGATCGCCAACTTCCTCTGATCCATCAGATGGGTTTTCCAGTAATCCCACGTCGTTGTGCCGAGCTGAGCAAGGAACATGGAGCAAACGCATTCAACAATGATGGCCTGGCGGGTGCATGAATTTGGGCTACCAGAGGTCATGACGTTCGAGCGAATCCCTCGGCCCGAGCCGGGCCCTGGCGAGATCCTGGTCAAAGTTGAAGCCGCAGGGGTCGGTCCATGGGATGGCTGGATCAGGGCCGGACACAGCGCTTTGCCGCAACCGCTCCCCCTCACCTTGGGCTCGGACCTGTCTGGCGAAATCATCGCCATCGGGCCAGGGGTTTCCGAGCTGCGCGTGGGAGACCAGGTTTATGGCGTCACGAATTCGCGGTTTATCGGGGCCTATGCCGAATATGCCTCGGCTTCCGCGGAGATGGTGTCGCGCAAGCCGGCTTCGCTGACCCATGTTGAAGCGGCCTCTGTTCCCGTCATTTCCGTGACGGCGTGGCAGACGCTGTTTGACCAGGCCCAACTCAAAGCAGGTCAAACAGTGGTTATCCACGGGGCGGCAGGAAACGTTGGATCGTATGCGGTCCAACTGGCTCGTCACGCGGATGTGCGAACCATCGCGACCGTGGCCACGGACGATATTTCTTTCGTGCGCAACCTGGGCGCAAACACGGTGATCGACTATCAGACCCAGCGCTTTGAGGAACTGGTTCGGGATGCAGACGCGGTCATTGACCTGGTCGGCGGCGAAACACAAAACCGCTCGTTCCAGGTCCTGCGCCGGGGCGGCAAGTTGATTTCGGCGGTGTCCCGTCCTGATCAGCATCTTGCAGAAAGCCATGGCGTCGAAGTCGCCTTCTTTCTGGTCAACGTCACGAGCCAGTGCCTGGCGGAGATCGCCCGCCTCGTCGATGGCGGAAAACTGAGAACAAACGTGGGAGCGGTCCTGCCCCTCGCCGATGCACGCGAGGCGCATTTCATGCTGGAAGGTGTGCAGCCTCGGCCGAAGGGAAAGATCGTGCTCGCCGTTGGAGCAGGTTGATCGATCAAACCCCCGGTTGCACCGCCGCGCCCTGCAGTTGACCCCAAAAGGAGGCAATAGTGACCATGGCAAATCTCGTTGATGCCCTCGCCATTCCCGATTCCCCGCTCGCGAAAGAGGCCACGCAGGTCCTGCGCAACAACTCCACCGACCTGCTCTTCAACCACTCGATCCGCGTGTACCTGTTCGCGGCCGAGCAGGGCCGTCAGAGAAGCCTGCGCTTCGACCCTGAACTCCTCTACGTGGCCGTCGCATTTCACGATCTCGGCCTGGTCGAGAAATTCTCCAGTCCAAACGAACGCTTCGAGATCGATGGCGCAAATGCCGCCCGGCGGTTCCTCGACGCCCACAACATTGCCCCGGATCGGGTGCAGACCGTCTGGGAAGCAATCGCGCTGCACACCACCCCCGGCATCCCGCCTTACATGCGCCCCGAAGTGGCGCTCCTCAATTCCGGCGTCCTTCTAGATGTGCTGGGGATGGGGTTCGACCAGTTTCCCGCTAAGCTGCGCGAGGAAATCGTTGCCCGGTACCCGCGCACGAATTTCAAAAAAGGCTTTGTTGAAGAATATTTCGCCGGCTTTGCGCACAAGCCCGCCACGACATACGGCACGGTCAACGCCGGCGTCTGTGAACGTTTCATCCCAGGGTATAAGAGCCCCAACGCCTGCGAGCTGATCGCGGCCTCTCCCTTTCCGGATTCCGCAGTCCCAGGCGAAATATCATGAGAGGATGTATTCTGTGCGCCGGGAGCTAGATCCCGATTAAGAGAGCGCGCAGGAAATCGGCCTAAATGGCGAACGTTACCCGCTCGATTCCATAGGCTCTGTCCTCAAGTTCGTCCGCCACTTTGCACATATGCGCGCTATAGCCTGAAAACGCCTCGTTCCGGCTGGTCGCAGCTTCTACCGCGCCAACGCGCAATTCTCCGGCAATGCGCCTCAGATTACGCGTTTCGAGAGTTGTACTCTTCCCCATACAAAGCAAACGACCCGCCACGCACAATCAACCAAATGTGAATAAAGGTCATTTCGAGGCCGTCCCAATTTGGCTCGGACATTCAAGCATGGAGCAATTGACGGGTAAGTCCGGCCTTCTCCGCAGCCGTCAGATCAACCCTGCGAATCTTTTGGTTTGGAGGATCAGCTGCGGCTTTACAGGCGGCCGAAGCGCTTAACAGCTTCCTCAAGGGAACGAAGCTTTTCGATATAGCCGTACATGGAATGCTCCGTCTGATCCAGGACCTGCGCCTTGACGAGCACCTCGGCGGCGATGTCTTTCGGCACCGTCACGACGCCGTCAGCATCTGCCACGACAACGTCGCCTGGATTGACGCGAATGCCGCCGCAGGTCACCGGCACCCCGCCCGTCGCGCGATAATGCCCAACCGACGTGGACGGTACGATTCCCGTGGCATAGACGGGGAACGCGATCTTCTTGAGATAGGCCACGTCGCGCACGCCACCATCGATCACCGCGCCGGAGAATCCCCGCGCGTTCATCGCAGTGGCCATGAGACCGCCAATGCCGGCAATGTCATCTCCATCGGAGACGGACATCACATAGACCGAATTTATGGGCGCGGTATCGATCGCGGCTTGCATGGGCGTCACCGCGGAGGGCGCGCTGCCTTCGGCCTTGTCCATTTGAACGGTGACGGCAAAACCTGCAAACTTGCCTTCAGAGATGGCATGGACCTTGTGCGACATGAAGGAACGCTTGCCGTAAAGCTGTTCGAGCGCATCCGAGACAGAGGCGACCTCGACGTGACGATAGGCGTCGATGAGAAGAGCCGGATTTGCCGCATAGGTCTTCGCGTCAGGCAACGGCTGGGCAGCAACGCCGCCTGCAAGGCATATCAGCCCGCCAAAAACGAATGCGATGGGCTTTCTTTTCCCGGAAGCAATAGAAGGCCGCATTTTTCACCCCAACGCAACGACGAGCCGCCCAAAAGAATACCGTCGGAAATGTCATGGTCAAGGTCCGATGTCCGCTATCGGTACAAAGCGGACATCGCTGCCCTGGATGAAAATGATTGTGTCGGGGAGTCCGTCGTCAGTCGGCGCCAGGTTCGGGTTTGTCTTTTTTCGCCTTCCGGTCAGCCGCCTCTTGGGCGCGCCGTTCGGCCTTTTCGTTTGCTTTCACGGCCTGGGCGCGTTCGCGCTGTATGCGGTCATGGGCATAATTCGGGGGCCTTGGCGCCATCATGTGTTCTTTCGGATAAACGGCAAAAAAACGGCGAAGACGGTAGTCTTCGCCGCATTCTAGGCATCGCTTTTAGAGTGCCTTGAGATTTACGGCCTTGGTTCCCTTTGAGTCCGGCTGCTCGTCGAACGAGACCTTCTGGCCTTCGGAAAGAGAACGCATGCCCGCCGCTTCAACGGCTGTGGCATGAACAAATACATCCTTACTGCCGCCCTCGGGCGCGATGAAGCCAAACCCTTTTTCCGTGTTGAAGAATTTTACCGTTCCGATTGTCATATCAGGTCCTTGCAGAAGGTGATGCTTGCTGGCTGATGCCAGAGCAGTCGGCGCCGTTCACAATGCCGTAAGTGGTTTATTGCGCACCCACAAGCGTTACCCGGTCAATTGGGCGTTGCCCTTGCCTCAACAATCATCCGGGAAATTTGCTGACTCAGCGCTCGGCCGGTAAGAGCCATGGCCACGTTCGAATACCCCTCCTCAGCAAGCCGCGCCCGCAACTCGCCGATATTGGCGACCTTGCCGCTCTTGGCGATCTGAAAAGCACGTTCAATGACGCTCGGGCGGTCACTCAAAGCAGGATTCATGCGAGCCAGCCTAGCCGGTAAGTGTTAATCATCTGAATGACCTACAAGGTGTTCAGCCTTATAGGCAAGGAAAGGGGTAGGATTATGACCAACGAAACCGAGGTGCTGGCTGCGCTCGACAAACCGAGCGCAATTTATGCGCTGCAACAACGCCTCGATCCCGGCAACAGGAGTACAGAGACATTGCAGGACCTGCTGATGAGAATGCGGGCAGCGGGAACCGTGAAGTTCGACACAAAGTCCGGGCGATGGTCAAAGGCATAGAACCCGCCTGCCGGAAACCGGCTCGGTATTGGAGCGCAGAGCTTATTTGCTCATATTGCTGAAGCCTCGACGGTCCCGCTTGGACTCAAATCGGAGTATATTACTTTTTCATTTGCGGCCATTCAGCGGAGGTTTCGGTGACCCGAGATAATTATGCCGGAGTGCCTGCACGCGAAATCATCGTGTTCGCCGAGCTTATGAACGAGCTCGAACTTCAGCACGTTGAGATGTTCGGCGATTCCATCAACTCCGCCATTGTAACCAATGTAAAAGCCGCCGATCTCAAAGGTCGACCGGTCGGCATTCGCGGACTGGCGCGGGTCATTGGCTTGCAGCCATCAACCATACGGAGACGCATAGCGAATCTGGTTGCACAAGGATGGCTCGCCCAAGACGAGACCGGCGTTCATTTTCCGGACAAGGCCAGAGAGCGCGGCGCACCGTTTGCTCGCGCGGCCATGCTCCGCTTTGCCCATGCCCTGAATCAACTGGGGTGGGGCGATTTTCGCCCACCGTCCTAGTGCGCGTCGGCACCGGCGCCGCTATCGAGTCGATAGGCATCGTGGAGGGTCCGGCATGTTTGAAACACGCATCACCAGGCAGTTCAGGCTGAAGACACCTATTATCAATGCAGGCATGGCGTTCGTGGCAGGTCCCGAATTGGCAGCAACAGTCGCCGATGCGGGCGGGCTTGGCATGCTCGGCGGGGCGATGGTCCCCGCTGAAGGGCTGCGCATGATGATCCTGGCTACGCGAAGCATGACGGAAAAGAGCTTCGGCGTCGATCTCATCGGCGAATTCGTGGACGATGCGCATATTGATGTGTTGGTACAGGAACACGTTCCTCTGGTGGTTTTCTTCTGGTCAGGCCCCTCAACGGCTCAGGTGCAGCGCCTCAAGGCCGGCGGCGTTAGGTTTTGGATGCAAGTCGGATCAGTGGACGAGGCCAAGACAGGCGTAGATATCGGTGCGGAGGCTATAGTCGTTCAAGGGTCGGAAGCGGGCGGTCACAACCGCTCATTGGCGACACTTGCAATTCTTTTCTCCGCGGTTCGCGACGCGTTCCCGCAAATTCCGCTGATTGCGGCTGGCGGCATAGCAGATGGCGTCAGCATGGCATCGGCGCTCCTGCGCGGGGCTGACGCGGTGTGGTGCGGAACTCGTTTCTTGGCGTCGAACGAGGCGGACGCGCATGACGATTACAAAGACCGTGTGATTAAAGCGCAAGCTGGCGGCACGGCAATAACAACAGTTTTCGGACCAGAATGGCCTAACCAACCACTGCGGGCTTTGATTAATCAGGCCGTTCGGATTTCGGCGGGCCGCACCGAGGCCGCGCTTCGTGAAGCTGAGGGCCAAACTATTGGAACGACGATGCTCGCCGGCCAAGTTATAACCGTTCCCTGTTACAGCGTCATTTTGCCGACACGGGCCTTCAACGCTGATCTCGAATGGGCTTGCCTAACGGCTGGCGAATGCTCAGCCTCCATCAAGACGGTGGAGCCGGCAAGCGCCATCATCGCCACTATGGTCCAAGAAGCAGAAGCGGTGATAACGAGGATCGTCCAGCGGCACCATGGCGATCGGCGAAACGTCTCGATCATCTCATAGTGTATTTGCAGGGCGCGGTTGCCAGGTTCTCGCTAAGTATGGAGCGGGTGATGGGAATCGAACCCACGTATGCAGCTTGGGAGGCATGCGTGTATTTAACTCGTTTAACAGCTTAGCTGTAAAACTCGCGCTTATCGGCGCCTACTCGATCAATGGCTTACGTTGAGTGTGTAAAACCGCTGGCGCGATATTTGGGCGACAATTCAGGAGCGGCGTCGCGCGTAGGGGGATGTCCGCTTTGCGCCAATAGCGGACATTCGAGCCCTGCAAGGCATGCAAAAAATTCCTAGGAAGAAGACGTCGAAATAACCGAGGCCTACGGCTATGAACTGTCGGACCGCTGGGCCGAAGCGGTGCAGATGAAGGACATCATCCGCAACTTGTGGAAGGCCGGAGCAAGAGGCCTGACAGGCTGTCGCAAACGGGGAACTTACGATTTTTCCCGGTTTTCCGCCCTTTGTGCCGGCACTTAGTCCTGCTCCGGAAAGGCTTTTGCCAAGAATGTGAAATATGGCAATGTCTCAAGAAAAGCATATTGCTACGGGGCTGGGTCATGTTTATGGGCTATCATCCTTTAAGGTGGCGGCATATGCCGCGCTATGGCGCGAACATGACTGGCAGGGCAACCTGTGCAGTTTAACGTCTCGTTCGATACTGCAAGTTCGCCCAATCTTGCCAACCTGACCTCGGACGAGCAGCAGGTAATCCTGGCCGTGATGAATGCTGCGGCCAACATCTGGTCGCACTATCTCACCCTTGCCAGTGTCACGATCGACATCGCCATTTCCGTGAACAATGCGTTTTTTAGCGGCAATATCCTGGCGCAGGGGGGCCCCAACAGCTATGCCGCGACCGGCGCCACTTTCAATGGCAAGACCGTCTATGACACCGATGCCAGTATCGAATTGCACGGCGGCCCCGACATAAACGGCGCCGCGGCTGACATCGGCATCGACCTCACGGTCAATTCGATCCGCAACATGCTGAATTTCAAGACGGACGACAGCGCCGCCGTGCCGGCAGGCCGCGTTGATGCCTTGTCGGTCTTCCTGCACGAGATCGGGCATGGCTTGGGCATCCTCGACGCAAGCCAGGATCCCGGCTTTCCCGGCGTGAGCGTGTTTGACACGTTCGTGCAGAACGGAAATTTCATCGGCTCACACGCTGAAGCCCAGGCAGGCGCGCCCTCGGGCATCCCCTTGGAACCCAGTAGCCTCTCGCATATCAGCGAGGGCAGCATTTATGCCGGCGACCTGATGTCCACCGCTATGGGCACCGGCACCAACACGCACATTTCCGGCATCGACCTGGCCATTCTCCAGGATATCGGTTACGCGATCCGCGTCGCAACCGCCGGCGACGACGACGTGTATGCCCTATATGCCAGCGACGGTAGCAGCGAATTGCACCTGATGGCGGGCACCGACATCGGGCATGCGCTGGCCGGCGGCTCCAAGCTGTTCGGTGACGACGGCAACGACACACTGTATGGCGACAAAGGCAACGATACGCTGAATGGCGGAGACGGCAATGACGGCCTGACTGGCGGCGGCGGCAACGATACCATCAATGGAAACGGCGGCATCGACACTGCCGTGTTTTCAGGCGCTGCCGGCGACTACTCCGTGACGCAGCTGACCTCCACCTCTTTCAAGGTCATTGATCTGCGCGGCGGCTCGCCGAATGGAACAGACATGCTGTCCGACGTCGAACGTCTGCAATGGGGCGATGGCAGCTATACAAACCTGCTCGCTGCATATTTGAGAGGAAAGGACCCTGTCGTCGTCGGCGCAAACCAGATGGTGGCGGCGTCGGACCTGTTTACGGTCGTCGATACGGGCGGCGCGCCGATCACAAAATATCAACTCTATGACGGTCAGACTGGCGCGAGCAGCGGCTACTGGCTGGTCAACGGTGTCCCGAAACTTTCCTCTACCGTTATTGAAATATCCGCAGGCGATCTGGCCAACACTTATTTCGTCAGTGGAACGGCGGTCAACGACACAGTCCGCATCCGGGCCTTCAATGGCGTCTGGAGCACGCTCTCGGATACCCCTGGAATAGACTGGGCATCCACCGCGGTAGCTATCACAGGCCCGCTCAATATTCGCCCCGAGCTGACCGTTGGAACCCGGGCACCCGGCGGCGGCGGCTTTACAAATCCGCTCGGCCAATACACCGCGCAGCGCAACCAGACGCTGTCGCCATCCAGCTTCATGTTCGCCTATGATGGCGACGGCGATGCGATAACAGAGTATCAGCTGCTGGATACCACCACCGGTCCCAACAGCGGTCATTGGGAAGTAAACGGCGTGGCGCAGGCGGCCGGGGTCGTGCTGGATCTCAACGCCGCCCAATTCGCCCAGACGGTTTTCGTGACCGGTGATGTGGCCGATGTCCTGCAAATGCGGGTTTCGGACGGCAAGAACTGGAGCGGCTGGAAC
>Ga0193716_1001425_pt1 | contig 13895 bp, 13 predicted proteins | sample U2c1metaG_FD_145901 | JGI IMG/M metagenome (GOLD analysis project Ga0193716, IMG submission 145901) | Soil microbial communities from a riparian zone of the East river system, Colorado, United States - U2c1 | ecosystem: Environmental > Terrestrial > Soil > Riparian zone | place: USA: East River...
GGCACGGTCTGCCGTTCATCGCGACGCACGGAGTGAACATCATTCCGGGAATTTGGCGTTTGCCGGTGCTGGGCTCCGTGCCATGCTTCCTCTCGGGCGTTCTCGCCTACTGGCTGCTGCGCCGCGCGAAGACTCCGATCCTACCCTCGTGGATCTGGGTGCCGATCATCTTCGCCGACCTCGTCTTCGGCTACTTCGCGTACGACGCGTGGACCGAAACGTGGATGGTCCGCGCCGTCTTCTGCGGGATACTTGGCCTCGCGATTCCGTTCGTCGTGGAGCTCCGGAAGTCGGTGCTCACACGAGTCGCGCACACGATCGCGACGTACTCGTATGGGATCTATCTCTTGCATCCGGTCGCGCTCTGGTTTGGATTCGCCGTGCTGCGCGATCAGTTGCCTGTCGTGCGCGTCCTCGGCATCGCGGCGGCGTTGACGCTGGGTTGCCTCGCGGCCTATCACTTCATCGAGAAGCCGGGGATCAAGCTCGGGCGATCGATTTTTCACCAGCGTGTCCCGATCGACGCGGAGCCGGCTGCGCCGTAAGCAATGCCCCACATCGATGACGATCTCCATCACTTCGCCCTCCACGGCGCGGCGTCGCTTCCCACGGGTCGCGTAGAAGGGCACGTCGAGTTCGCGAGCGCGCGCATCTGGTATGCCACCTTCGGCTCGGGCGAGGCGGTCGTACTCCTGCACGGCGCGTTCGACAACAGCGAGGATTGGGGCTATCAAATTCCGGCGCTCGTGGCGTCCGGACATCGCGCGATCCTGATCGACAATCGCGGTCGCGGTCGCAGCACGCTCGGAATCGAGACGCTCTCCTACGAGCTGATGGCGGACGAGGTGCTCGCGGTGATGGACGCGCTCGGCATTTCGAATTTCTCCGTCGTTGGTTGGAGCGATGGCGCGACGATCGGGTTGATTCTCGCGATGCAGCATCCGTCGCGCATCACGAGTGTGTTCGCGTTCGGCGGCAGCATGGACCCGAGCGGTGTGAAGGACGTGGATCCGTCGATGCCGATCCTTGGCCTCGTGTTCGGACGAGCGAAGATCGACTATGCGCGACTGTCGCCCGAGCCGGCCGAGTTCGAGGAGATGAGGAAAGCCGTCGATCACATGATGCGGTCGCAGCCCGACTACACTGCACCGGAGCTCGGCGCCATACGCACGCGTGTCGCGATCGTGATCGGAGAGAATGACGAGTTCATCAAGCCCGAGCACACCGAGTATCTCGTGCGCACGATCCCGAGGGCGCGACTGATCTCGCTGCCGAACGTGAGCCACTTCGCGATGATGCAACGGCCGGAGGACTTCAATCGCGCGATGCTCGAGTTTCTCGACGCGCGCTAGGAAGTCAGGGCCGCTTGACTTCCATCACCCACACATCGCTTTCGCGACCTTCGCTGGTGAAATAGATTCGCCCATTTCCGACCGTAAGCGCAGCACGAAACGACGAGTGCAGCAGTGGGTCGAAGCGAACGAGCAAGCGCGGCGCACCTCCCGCGAGCGACAGCGAGTAGATCGACGCGTCGCCGCGCGCATCCTGATCGGTGAAGTAGATCAGCCCGTCCTTCGCCCACGTCATCCAGTGAATTTCGTGCTGTCCATCGAACAACGGGCGCTCGATTCCAGAGTCCACGGAGATTGTCCGGATACTCGCGCTGCGGACCTCGGGCAAGAATGCGATCGTGCGGCCATCCGGAGACCAGATCGGAAAGAAGCCGCCCTTTCGGAGTTGCTTCTGGCTCCAATTACCCGATGCATCGCGACGCGAGATATAGAGGCCCAGCGCCGTCGTGAGATTCGCATACACGAGGGCATCGCCGTCGGGCGACCAGTGCACGAGCGCTTCCTGCAGCATTGGCGTATTGGTGACTCGCTGCACGCCCCCGCCGTCGAGACGCATCGCGTACAGATCCCGCGACGCGCCATCCCGCCAGGAATGGAACGCCACCTCGCGCCCGTCGGGCGATGGATCGGGAGCGAAGTCGTCGGCGCGCTCCGTCGTCAGTTGCTCCGGATCGCCGCCCGACAGCGGCAGCCGGAAGAGATCCGAATTCCCCGCAAGATCAGAATCGTAGAACAGCCATTTGCCATCGGTCGAGATGTTTATCGACTCGATGTTCTCATTCGCATTCGTGATGCGGCTCGCGCCAGCCGACGTGACCGGTGGCTTCGTCGGAATCGCGATGGACCATACGCTCGAACGGCTCGAATACTTCGAGTACGCCACGCGCATGCCCGACCCAGAAAGTGAGATCGTCTGGGCGCCGAGTCCGGTGCTCAGGCGCTCGATGGATCCTTTCGCATGACCTTCGGTCGAGACCTGCACACCGTAGATGTCGGTCGGCCCATCCCTGTTGGAGACGAAGTAGAGCCACCTGCCATCCGCCGACCATACCGGCGAGTGATTGAGCGATAGTGAGTCGGTGATCGTGCTGACTGCGCCGTCTCGCACGCGCGCGACGACGATCCACCCCGGAGAGTGATTGTTGAAGAGCGATCCGGCTGCTGCGTAGTACGGGTCGCCCGCCGCACACGCGATGAGCTCTCCGTTGGGAGCCCATGTGCATCGAGTCGGCTCCGTGATCTGCGCGACCGTTCTCACCGATGCGCCCGATTCTCGAACGAGGAGCGAGTCCTCTCGCGTGAAGGCGATGCGAGTGCCATCCGGAGCCCACGCGGCCGACACGATCGGCGACGAGGGCTCACCCGGCACCTCGGGGCGCGCAGGGCCGCCACCCGCGGGAGCACTGTACACGCCGTTGCGCGACAGGAACAACACGCGCGAGCCATCGGGCGACCACTGCGGATCCGTCTCCGCTGCAGTCGTGTCGCCGGTGAGCGCGACGGCGCGTCCTTCACCCACTGGACGCACTACCACATGCGTCCGCATGATCGAGCCGGCGGCATACGCAACGAACCGCCCGTCCGGCGATAACGCTGGTGTGATCTCGAGGCCCGGATCCCACGTGACATGCGATGCGTGACCGAAGATGAGCGGCGGTGCGCCACGACCACCGAGCAGCCGCCCGCCGAGCAGGAAGGCTGCGAGTGCGGTCAAGACGAGGATCGTCACGGTCGCGACGCTACTCTTCGTTCGCGGAGCTTCTCGCGCCGGTGCCATCGCGCGCCCCGTCGTAGCACCCGACGGTCCCAACGCCGCGGCGAATTCGGCCGCGCTCCGGAAGCGGTCCGCCGGCGTCTTCTGCAGCGCCACGCGAATGGCGTCGTCGACGTACTCCGGCACGGTATCGCGTTTGCTGCGCACCGATGGCGCAGGCGCCGTCACCACCTTGGCGACGATCGCCTGCGCCGTTGGCCCGGTGAACGGCGGCTCGCCCGCGAGCATCTCGAACATCACGCAGCCGAGCGCGTAGATGTCGGTGCGCGCGTCGAGCTCGCGCTCGCCCATCGCCTGCTCGGGACTCATGTATTGCGGCGTGCCTAGCGACATGCCCGTCTCAGTCATGCGATTGCCGCCCACCTTCGACGCGGCGAGTGCGATTCCAAAGTCGGCGACGAGCGCGTGACCGCCCTGCAGCAGGATGTTCTCGGGTTTGATGTCGCGATGGATCACGCCGTGAGCGTGCGCGTATTGCAGCGCATCCGCCACCTCTCGACCGATGCGCAGCGCGTCTTCCAGCGGCAACTGCTTTTCGCGCGCGAGCTGGTCGCGCAGCGACTCGCCCTCGACGTACGGCATCACATAGAACACCGTCCCATCGACGGCGCCGGAATCGAACAGCGACAGAATGTGCGGGTGCTGCAGGTTTGCCGTTGTCTTTATCTCGCTCAGGAAGCGATCGGCTCCGATGACCGCCGCGAGCTCGTTGCGCAGCACCTTGATCGCCACTCGGCGATCGTGCTTGAGGTCATGCGCGAGATACACCGTCGCCATGCCGCCGGCGCCGAGCACGCGCTCGATGCGATAGCGGTCGGCGAGGCTTGCGGTCAGCTGATCAATGTCGCTTTCCATTAGGCGACGCGCTTTGGCAGCGAGATCGCTAGCATCGAGCCTCGTTCAGGGGGAGATTCTGCACTTCGAGCCGCGAGCGCGAGCAAACATGGCAGCGCGCCCTTCGGACGGCCAGTCGTGTAAAGAGACCTTCAGCTCGAAAGCTGCGGCTCGATCTCCGTTGCGACGCAGCTCGGGCAGATGCCGTGCGTGAACAGCGTCGTCGTGTGCGTGGAGATGTAGTTCTCCACCGTGTGCCAGTAATCGTTGTCGTCGCGGACCCGTCTGCAGTAGGAGCACATCGGCAGAATGCCACGCAGGGCTTTCACCTCGTCGAGCGCGGACTGAAGCTCGCGCACGAGCTGTTCGCGCTCCTCCGTCGCCAGCTTGCTGGCCGTGACGTCCCGAGCCACCGAATAGATCAGTTGCTCCGCAGTATCTGGCGCTGCGTTCCAGAGGAACCAGCGATACGATCCGTCCTTGCAGAGATATCGGTTTTCGAAGCCGAGTGCCTTGCCGCCGCCCCGGACTTCGCGATTCTGATTGAGGGTGCGCTCGCGATCGTCGGGATGCACGAACTCGATGAACGGCCGCGACATCAGCTCCTCGCGCGTGAAGCCGAGTGTGCGTTCCCAGGCGGGATTCAGCCGCTTGAAGTGGCCGTTGAAGTTGAGAAAGCAGAGCATGTCGATCGAGGTCGCGAAGAAGCGATCCTCGAGCTCGTAGACCGCGCGCGCCGCATCGAGCTTGCTCAGCGCGAGCTCGAGATGCACGCTCAGCTCGCGATCAGTGAACGGCTTCACGATGTAGCCGTGAGGCTTGCGCACTCCAGCGGTGAGCAACGCGTCCTCGTCGCCTTCAGAAATCAGGAACAGCACCGCACTCGAGCGCTCCGTGATCAGCGCACTCGCCGCTACGCGTTGCGCCTCTCCCGCCGGCACACTCACGAGCGCGAGAGATGCGAGCGCCATCATCGGAAGTGCCTCAGTCTCGGTGCCGGCGATGCCCACGACAGCGAACGCGAGCTTCATCAGTAGTGTCGCAAGCGCCTTCGCGGAATTCGAATCTTGATCGACAATTACGATGCTGCGTGGATCCATCGACAGATGCACTCCAGAGCGGAGGAACTTCAGCAGGATGCGGATCGAACGGCGCGTGACGCGATTGCGATCATCGTTGGAATTACACGTCTATGTACAGGACGATGCGGGCGTTCGCGCCGCAAAACTTGTGAGAATTTCTCAACGTTCGCCACACACAGTACCGAACGGCCTTCCGCCGCAGTACGTTGGCCGATGCTGCAGGAGGCCAGTTTCGCGAAGCCCGTGTATCGTAGCTCAAGTGAAATTTGCGAAGCTCGCCGAGATGGAGGAGGCGAAGCCGAAGTAGTGTTTCGCACGGCGATGCTCACGTGGGCGCGCGAGCGAGCACGTCGTTCTCGCCAGGCCGTCCCTTCTTTTTCCGGCTCAATACTCCCGCCGTCACGAACGCGATCAGCAGCCCCACAGGCAGCGGCTCGATGAACGTGAACGCTGCGTTGATGGCCGGATTGTCGTACATGATCGCGAACTTGTCCATCTCCGCCTTCTTCTTCGCGAGCGCTTCCTCGCTCGCTCCCTTTGCGCGCGCCTTGTCGAGCTCGTGCGCCTGCTCCTTCCTCAGAAAGTCGTGCTCGAAGTTGAAGTAGAGCACCTCCCATGTCACGACATAGCAGACCGACGCCAACGCGGTGATCAGTGCGCCGATTGCGAGCGCGCGGCCAAAGCCCACTGTGCCGCCGGCCACGTTATCGCGATAGGAGCGGACGCCGAAGTAGATCAAGAGGAAGGCGAGCACCATCGTCGTGTAGCCGATGACGTAGCCGTTTACTCCGATCTGATCCTGAAACGGGATGGTGATGATCATCATCACCGACAGGATTGCCCCGGCGATCAAACCGAAGGTCAGTACGATCTTTTTCATGGATGAAGTCCTCTGAACGTGGAATGGGCCGGTGAACGGTGCTCACAGTGTCCGTTCCGCCCAGTTTCTGCGTCACCCGAACGAATGATTTTGAGGCGAAGCTCGAGAAATCATCCTTTCAGGGGATGAGTCCCGCCTCCTTCGCGCGTTGTACGGCCTGAGTGCGACGGCGCGCCGACAGCTTGTCGAACAGACGGGCCGCGTGCGTCTTCACCGTGTTCTCGCTGACGAACAGCCGCTCCGCGATCTCGCGATTGCTGTGACCAGCAGCCATGGCTTCCAGGATCTCGAGCTCGCGAGGTGTGATTCCGAGTTGCTCGAGCTGAGCGTCATTGCGCGCGAATGGGCCCGTCGAGAGCACGGGGACGCGCACCTCGACGCGCACAGGCACCTCGCGTACGACCACCGTTTCGCGCGTTCGCGTGAGCTTGAGTCCGAGCCAGATTCCGAGCGCCGAGAATATCAGCGCTACGAGGCCGCCATAGATCTCGAAGGAGTGCTCCAGGACGAGGTAGTGATACTCCACGGCCTTGAGCACGGCGATGAGGACGCCGCCCAGGAGCCCGTAGAGCAAGACGGTCTTCTTCACGCGAGAGGCGCTGGTAGGAAGCGAGTTGCGTGCGGTGAGCGTGGGTGCGTCAACCGGGCGTTAGTGCGTCGACAGTCGTCACCCGCGCATGGTGAAGCGCTGGAGATAGACGACGAACCCCAGTATCGCCTGCAGCGCGCCGACCGCCAACACTGTGATGTCTCCGCGCCCCCTCCAGAATTTCCATCCAAGCGGCCCGATGATCGCCCAAGAGACGAGGCTGAGAATCACGAAGCCGGCGATGTGGTCGCGAAACGCCAGACGGGTACCTCCTATCGCCCGCGCGGCCAACACATGGCCGAGCAAGCCGAGGGCGAGGAACACCCAGCCAAGCAGGACGCGGGACCGTCGCTTGGAGCTCGACGCAGCCGACATGGACGCCGTACCCATTGTATCTCCACGATTCCGATTGTGAACCAGCGATCGCTACTTCCCCGACTGCGGATGATCCGGCCCAAATGCGTCACGCGCAACGCGCCACGTCCCGTCGGCATCGCGATGGTAGACGACGAGTCCCCATCCTGTGTCGACGACGTCCTTTCCGCCGCCGATGGGCGTATCGGTCGACGTGTACTTGTAGCGCTCGAACGCGTAGTCGCCGGACACCACCAACTCCTGCACCGGCTTGTCCCATTTTGTCTTGAACGCCTTGAGGTAGTCGACTGCCCAGGCGCGCACCGCCGGCTTGCCGACGATCGGAGGCGCATTCGCGGCGAGGAACACCACGTCGTCGGTCATCATCGATACGAGCGAGTCGATGTTGTTTGAGTTGATCACCCGGACGTAGTTCTCGTGCGCCTTGTGCGCCGCCGAGTCTCGAGCGGCCGAATCGGCGACTGAGGTTGTCGGGAGCTTCGTGGACGACGAGGCCGCCGTGCACGCAGAAGCGAGAAGCATGAGCGAGCAACCGACCAAAACATTGCGCATGGACTCAAAAGTTCGAGGAAGGCGGGAGCGATCGAGTGCGAGAGGGCGCGCGAAATAGAATGACCGGCGGAAACGTTTGGGTCGAACAAGATACGACCGATTGCGATGGATAGCTCCCTTCTCTTGACCGAGCACGAGCTCTGATGTATATAGCCATATGGCTATGCACACCGTTTCCGCAAACGCGCCGGCGCCGGACACCCTGAGCGCCATCTTCGGCGCCCTCGCCGATCCGACCCGTCGCGCGATTCTGCAAAGGCTCAGCACCGGAGTGCACTCGGTGATGGAGCTGGCGGAGCCGTTCCAGATGACCCAGCCGTCCATCTCCAAGCATCTCAAGGTATTAGAGCACGCCGGCCTCGTCGTGCGCGGCAGGGATGCGCAATGGCGACCACGCACGATCAGGGCAGCTCCACTCGAGGAGGCGAACGCCTACCTGGAGCAGTTCCGCAAGCTCTGGGAGGAGCGGCTCGACCGGCTCGAGCTCTACCTCAAGGAGCTGCAATCCGGCCAGTGACCGGGTTGTGCCTCCACGGCCAGCCGACCCCACAACGCACGCTCGCGCGAATCGCTGCGTCTCCGTTCTCATCACCCGCCACAGGAAAGCCTCAATGCGCACTCGCACCCTGCTCCTCGCCGCTATCGCGCTCATCGCGGCCGGAACGCTACGCGCCCAACAAACGCCTGATCTCGCCCCCTACTTGATCGCTGACCGCGCGGCCGAGGTACGGTTGGCCCGGAGCGCGGCGCCGAAGAACGTCTCGGACTCGGCAACTGTGTTGGTTCTCACTCGCACTGGCTTCGTGGAAGCGGCGCACGGCACCAACGGCTTCACCTGCCTCGTGCTGCGTTCATTCCTCGGCGGCCTCGACGATCCCACCTTCTGGAGTCCAAAGGTTCGTGCGCCGAATTGCTTCAATCCGCCAGCAGTAAAAACGGTCGTGCGCGAAATAGAAAAACGAGCCGAATGGATCATGACCGGAGTGAGTCGCACCGAGATCGTCGCGCGCACGAAGCAGGCGTACGCCACGCACGAGTTCCCGATGCCGGCCGCAGGCTCAATGACGTACATGCTCTCGCACGAGCAGCATCTCGCCGACGTGCATCCGCACTGGATGCCGCACCTCATGTTCTACTATGACAAGTCTCTGCCGGGCGCAGCCTACGGCGCGGGCGGAATGACATCGCCCGTGATCGACGGGTCGGTTGGCGATCCGAGCTCCCCCGTTCTTGTCCTGCTCATTCCGGTGCGACAGTGGTCCGACGGTACGCCGGCGATGTCGGACGCAGGGCAATAGCGATGACGACATCCGCGCGCGAGTATCCCTCCGATCGCGAGGTGCTCTTTACGCGCGTGCTCGATGCTCCGCGCGCGCTGGTCTGGAAAGTGTGGAGCGACGTGACGCATTTGCATCAATGGTGGGGCCCTGACGGCTTCACCACCACGACGCACCAGTTCGAGTTCGTTCCGGGAGGCGTGTGGCGATTCGTGATGCACGGTCCGGACGGTACCGACTATCGCACGCGCATCGTCTTTCGCGAGATCGTAGAGCCAAGTCGGATCGTATATGAGAACAGTTGGGACCTGCCGGGAGCGCCGCTCGACTTCACGTGCGTAACGACGTTCGACGATGCGGAGAGCCGAAAGACAAAGCTCGCGTTTCGAATGACGTTCGCAGACGTGAGCGCGTTCAAGACGGCGGTGGAGCGCTACGGTGTGCTCGAGGGTGGAACGCAAACGTTCGAGCGACTCAACGATTTCGTGAAAGCGATGGCGAGCCAGCTAGCGCTCACCTCGGAAATCGCTGCAACGGCGAGCGATCCCCCACCAACCAGATGTGCCCGAAGGGATCGATGAACCCACCCTGCCGATGCGTGCCCCACGGCGCTTCATGATCGCGCACGGGATCGCTCGATCCCTTCGCCCCTTCACGCAACGCTCGCGCGACGAACGCATCGGGATCATCGCAGAACACCTCCACTCGGCACGACGGTACGCCGCGCGCTTCCGGCGTCTCCCATCCGTTCTGTTGTGGCTCGCCGAGGAAAAACGGCGCTCCGTCGACCTCCAAGCCGACGACGGAGCCGAGACTCCACAGCACCGTCGCGCCAAGCGCGCGCTCGTACCATGCGCTTGCGGCGCGGGCGTCGACCACCGCCAACATCGCGGAGATCGCTGTGCGTGATGTGCTGCTGACGGCCATTTACCGCACTCCTCGATCTGGGAATCGATATGCGTAGATGATGCAGGACGCGCTCGCCTGCTGCAACGGTGATGCGGGAATGAGCTAGCGCCGAGTCTCCTTCGATGGCGAGCGCCGCTGAGCGCGATGCGAACCACCCTTACACGTCCGCATTGCTCCACACGTTGCACGGATACCCCTCTCGCGCCGTTGCCGAGGCCGCGAGATCGAGCTCGATGGTCGCGAATGGCGACTCTCTAGTCGTGCGCGCCAGGATTTCGCCGCTTGGGTTGATGATCCACCCTGCTCCGCCGCATGTACCAGTCGGGTCAACCCGGTTTGACGACACGCTGTACGCCCCCGAGCGCACCGCAGCCACCACACCCACCGCCAACCACTTCGCGGTCGTCGCCGCCGCCGTCGCGCGTGGCGAGAAAATCGCGTGCACGCCAGCAGCCGCGTACGACGAGTAGGTCTCGAGCGCCCACAGCTCCGTGCAGATGTTGAGTCCGAACGAGAGCCCGCCCGCGCGAAATGCCGGAAACACCTCGTCGCCGCGATCGAACCAGTTCGCCTCCCATCCGCCGTTTTGGTGCGGTAGAAAATACTTGCGGCGCAGCGACGCAAGTCCGCACGCCGCGGACCAGATGAATCCCTGGTTGAACCGCCTGCCGTTGATGCTTCGCGGTCGCGCGCCCACTACGAAGGTCGTCTGCAACTCGTGCAAGCGCTCGAGCCACGCATCGCTCAGGGACTCGGCCGCCGCCCATCGCGCGCGATCGAATCGCTCCTGCTCCCACACGGGCTCCACCATCGCAAACTCGGGGAGCAGCACGAGATCGGATGCCTGCGTGCGGGTGTGCTCGCGCAACGCATCCCATGCCTCTCTGAGTGCGATCGGTTCGTGGGGTAGCTCGCAGACGGTGACGCGCATGCGCTCGCCGGGTCCGGATGCTACCAGATGTGCACCCGCGCCGCAGGATCGAGATACAACCGCTGGCCGGGCCGCACATCGAATGCGTCGTACCACGCGTCGAGATTGCGCACGGTGGCGATGCGGTACATCTCGGGAGCATGATCGTTCGCGAGCTGCTTGCGCATTCCGGCGTCGGTCATGCGCATGCGCATGCCCTGGGCGAACGCGAGAAAAAACTCCCGATCCATCAGATGCACGTACGCCTTGTCGTTCACTATGTTGCCGAGCGAGAGACGGTAAGCATCGAACGCCGCGGCGAGGCCGCCCAGGTCGGCGACGTTCTCGGTCTCGGTCAGCTTGCCGTTCACGCTCGCGTCGGGAAAGGGATGGTAGGCCGAGAACTGATTCACCAACGGCTGCGCCGCCGCCGCGAAGTGCAGCGTGTCCTCCGGCGTCCGCCAGTTTCGCATTGCGCCGTCGAGATCGTAGTCCGCGCCGAGCACGTCGACGAAGTGGGTGACATCGTGTCCGATGATGGCGCCGATCGAGCCGTAGTGCGCGGCGTCGGATTCCTCCGGATCGAACCTCGGTGCCTGCAGCAGTGCCGCCGAGAAGTCATAGGTATGCTGTTGGAACACGAGTATCGCGCCTACGGTCTGTGGCGCGACAAACCATTGGGTCTTGCCGAGCGGCTGGCCAAGGTGCGCCACGGCTTGTCGGTAGCTCCGATCTTCGACGCGACGAAGATTTCCCACCGCGTCTTTGGGATCCACCGCGAGGTCGGAAAAGTCCTCCCAGCTGTCCGGGTAGCCGATGCCGATGTACAACAACTTCAACTGTGCGAGCGCCACCTTCCTGGTCTCGGGGGACAGCCACGTCACCACTTCCACTCGTCGAGCGAACGCTGCGGCGACGCTGGCTACGATGGCCTGCACGTGCGCTCGCTGCGCCGCCGGCAGATAGCGCTCCGAATACATGCGTCCGATCGCTGCGCTCATCGCCTTCTGCGTCGACGCGAGAGCGCGCTGTGCGCGCGTGCTGTCCGGCGTTCCCAAAGGCGCGAGGTCGCGGTGCATTTCCCGTCCCTGCTCGGCGAACGCATGCGGAAGAATGTCCGCGTAACGATCGAGGACATGAAAGCGAAGGTAGTCCTTCCACTCGGCGAGCGGTCGCGACGAAACGAGCGCCGCCAGTCCCGTCACCGCGCTCGGCTGCCACGCGACGAAGCTGTCCTGTTTGGTGAGTCCTGCCGCATCGAAGAAGGCGGACCAGTCCATGCCCGGCGCATCGTGCGCGAAGTCCGCACGCGACCATCGATGATCGGCATTGTGATCGTTCGCGGATACCTCGGCCGTTGCTTGGGTTCGTGCGATGGCCGTCTCCAGTGCCATCACCGCTGCGGCCCGCTCCTCCGCTCCAGCGAAGTTGGCGAGTGCCAACTGACGACCGATGTAATGCTGATACCTGCCTCGCAGCGCCAGCATGGCGGGATCGGTGCTGAGGTAGTTCTCGCGATCCGGCAGACCGAGTCCGCCCTGCACCAGGAAGGCGACGTAGTGCGTCTCACCGTGGATGCTCTCCTCCACCGACAAACCCAACGGATGGGATGATTTGTAGACGCCCCAGTTGAGCGGGTCGACGTCAGCGCGCAGCCCGCGACCGAGCAGGCGCGTGAGTGACGCCTTGTCCTGAACGCGATCGATGCTGTCGAGCAACGGCTGGAGCGGAGCGATGCCCCTGGATTCGATGGCGCCCTCGTTCAAGTACGCGGCGCGGAAATCGGCAACCTTTCGAGGAGTGGACCCTGCTGGCGCAGAGCGGGCGTCGTCGAGCAGCTTCGCGATGCGCTGAGCAACGAGTGCGTTGATCTCATCGCGCGCGGTCCAGCGCTCCTTCCCTGCCGGTATCGTGGTCGTCTTGAGCCAGCTGCCGTTCGCGTAGGAGAAGAAGTCGTCGCCAGGCTTGATGCTCGAGTCGACGCCGGCTTCGAGCTTCGAGGTTCCTCGACCGTGGGCGCGCTGAGCGGCGGTCGCGGATCGCGCCAACGGTAGCGCTGCGGCGACGATGACCCCCGCCAGTGAAGAGCCCAGAATTCCTCTGGTCATCCGTCTGGCCCGCGACCTATTCGACGAAGCATGTATGAACATGGGCATAGCCTCTCGAGACAATTGTGGCGCAAGCGAGCGCTCGTGGGCCGAAATCGGCGATTACGGTTGCGAAGGTAGGCACCCCGCACCCATGTGTCGCCTCGCCACCCGACAACATTGGATCACTTTCGGACATCAGGGCTGGCGCTGCGCCGCGAAACGCTATAGCAATTGTCGGTATCTTCCTTTGCGTGATGTCCTAAAATGATCACACGCTCGGATCTGATCGATGTCCTGTTCGTGATCGTCCCGCACTCGTTGTTGCTCGACATTGCGGGACCGGCCGAGGCGTTTCGTCTCGCAAATCAGCATCGTGAAGCGCGGGGACTCGCGGCGCGATTTCGCCTGCGCTTCGCCGGTCCGGTGTCGGAGATGCCGACGTCGGTAGGATTGGGGCTCGTCGACCTCGCACCGCTGCCGCAGAGACTCGCGGCGCAAACGTGGGTCGTGGTCGTCGGCCAGCCGACGGTGCACACGCGCCAGTCGACGCCGGCGATGGTCGCGACTGCGCAATGGCTCACGCAGAAGCTGCGCGAGCCGCTGCGCGCAGCCGATTCGCCACATCGACTGATCACGATCTGCTCGGGAACGTTGCTCGCGGCGCGCGCCGGTCTCCTCACGAATCGTCGCTGTACCACGCACCACGAGTTGCTGCACGACCTGCGCGCGTTGGCGCCGCGGGCGCAGGTGATCGACAATCGCGTCTTCGTCGTCGATGGACCGGTCGCGTCGAGCGCGGGCATCAGCGCGGGGATCGATGTTGCGCTCCATCTGATCGCCGAGGAGTGTGGCGAGGCACTGGCGGCGAGCGTGGCGGAGGACATGGTGGTGTACTTGCGTCGCTCGCCGCGTGACCCGGAGCTTTCACCCTTTCACATGCATCGCCGCCATTTGCACACGACGGTGCATCGGGTGCAGGACGCGATCATCACGAAACCGGAGCGCGAATGGGACATGGCGTCGCTCGCGGCGGTAGGCAACACGACCGAGCGTCACCTGCTGCGATTATTTCTGGAGCACGCGTGCGTGTCGCCGCTGCACTATTTGCGGTCGATTCGCCTGGAGCGCGCGCGGCAGTCGTTGGAGTACGGCGCGAGTGTGTCGCGCGCGGCGGAGGTGGCGGGGTTTAGTTCGGGGCTGCAGTTGCGGAGGGCGTGGAGTCGGCAGTGGGGTGGGTCGCCGAGGGATGCGGCGCGGGCGGCGGAAGGGGT
>Ga0193716_1001427_pt1 | contig 13881 bp, 13 predicted proteins | sample U2c1metaG_FD_145901 | JGI IMG/M metagenome (GOLD analysis project Ga0193716, IMG submission 145901) | Soil microbial communities from a riparian zone of the East river system, Colorado, United States - U2c1 | ecosystem: Environmental > Terrestrial > Soil > Riparian zone | place: USA: East River...
GCTGAATCAGCTGCGACAGGCAGGGGTTCGTCATGGAAATGATTGCGGCTACCGAATATCTGGCTCGTTCCTCCACGCTCACCAGCGTCGGATGGATCGGCTACATCATCATCGGCGCCCTCGCGGGCTGGATCGCGGGCAAGATCGTCAAGGGCGGCGGCTCGGGCATCCTGTTGAACATCGTCACCGGCATCGTCGGCGCTCTCGTCGGCGGCTTCCTGCTGAGCTTCTTCCTGGACACTGCGGCAGGCGGCTGGTGGTTCACGCTGTTCACCGCCATCCTCGGGTCGGTGATCCTGCTGTGGATCGTCGGCATGGTGCGCAAGGACTAAACCCGCGGTGAACGCCTCCGGCACGATGTCGGCGTGGCGGGTGCGCCATCCGGGCCCCATGAGCACGGGCCCGCTGGAACGCGTCGACGTGCCGGTGCCGGTACCCGCACCCGACGAACTGCTCGTCGCAGTCGCGGCGTGCGGTGTCTGCCGCACCGACCTCCACGTCGCCGAGGGTGACCTGCCAGTGCACCGGGCCGGGGTCATCCCAGGCCACGAGGTCGTTGGCGAGGTGGTGGCGGCGGGCTCGGCGGCCGGGGCCGATTTCGCGGTCGGGGACCAGGTGGGCATTGCCTGGTTGCGGCACACCTGCGGGCAATGCGGGTATTGCCTTCGGGGCCGCGAGAACCTCTGTCCGCAGTCCCGCTACACGGGTTGGGACGCCGACGGCGGTTATGCCGAGTTCGCTACCGTGCCTGCGGCTTTCGCACTCCAACTGCCGAACGGCTACACCGACGAGGAGCTCGCACCACTGCTGTGCGCTGGCATCATCGGCTATCGGTCCCTGATGCGGGCCGAGCTACCCGAGGGCGGCCGGTTGGGGATCTACGGATTCGGCGGCAGTGCGCACATCACCGCTCAGGTCGCACTGGCCAAGGGCGCCGAGGTGCACGTGATGACGCGCGGTGTGCCTGCCAGGGAACTGGCCATGGCGCTCGGCGCGGCGTCGGCCCAGGGCGCCGACGACCCGCCGCCGGTGAAGCTCGACGCGGCGATCCTCTTCGCCCCGGTGGGCGAACTGGTGCTGCCCGCCCTCGAAGCGCTGGACCGCGGCGGAACTCTGGCGATCGCAGGCATCCATCTCAGCGACATCCCCGAGCTGAACTATCAGCGACATCTGTTTCAGGAGCGCCAGGTTCGGTCGGTCAGCTCCAACACCCGGGCCGACGCCAGAGAATTCCTCGACTTCGCGGGCCGCCACCACATCGCAGTGACCACTCCGCGGTATCCGATGTCGCGCGCTGATCGGGCCCTTGCCGATCTGGCCGCCGGTCGGATCGCGGGGGCCGCCGTCCTGACGGTCGACTAAAGCGCCGCGAGCACGCCACGCAGCGCCGCGCCGAGCGTCCCGCCGCCGGACCGGTACAGCGGACCGCGCCCGTCGGACAGAAGGATCCGGAGTCGGGCCATGCCGCGGGCGCGGACCGGGAACGGGTCTTCAAGTCGGTTGCAGACTGCGCTGATGACCTCCGCACAGAGGCGCACGGCGTCGGCCTTAACCGGCACGCGCGCGGTGAAGCGACCGCCGACCTCGGCCTGGTGCACGGCGACCCGGAGAGTGCACGCCAGGTCGTTGCGTTCGCGGGCCGAGGTCAGCCGCGCACCGTGCAGCGCAAGTGGGCTGCCCGGCAGAGCCTTGACGCCGTCTTCGATCTGACCGTCGTATCGGCCCGCGTACAGCCAAGCCCGTAGGCGGGCCGACCATGGTGCATCTCCCCGTCGCTTCGCTCGCCCCAAGGGTGCATCTCCCCGTCGCTTCGCTCGCCCCCGGTGTGGCGCGCCGGTCTGCCGTGAGCCGAGGCCCGCGGCGGGCAGCGTCGCGAGAACGTCGAGCCAATCCTGCTGTCGTGGCGACATCTCAACCTCTTCCTTCGTGACTGGTATAGACGCTATACCGGTCACCATGACTAGTCAACCTTTAATACCGGTCACGAACGGTCTAGACTGGCCATATGTCATCGATACCGGCGAAGTGGCTCGACGACGAAGAAAAGAAGCCAGCACCCCACCCCCTGCGGCGCGTGCAGAGCCTGATCAACACCCTGGACATGGAGTCCGGCCTCGACCGGCTGGCGGTCGCAGGGGACGCCGCGCCATGGATGGCGACGAACGGACTACTGACCCCGGGCGGCACGCCGACCGACGACGATCTCTCGACTCTGATCGGAGTGCGAGAAGGCTTGCGCGCCTTGGTGCTTCAGAACACCGACGGCCAGGCTCCTGACCCGTCGCTGGTGTCGCCACTTCGCCAACTCACCGAGGACGAAACGGTGCGGGCGACAGTGGGCGAGGACGGCGCGGTGCGACTGGCGCCGGTGGGGGATTCGCTGCGGGCCCGCCTGGTGGCGCTGTTGCTCATCGTCTCCGACGCGCAGCGCGACGGGACGTGGACTCACCTGTTGGCGTGTGCGAACGACGACTGCCAGTGGGCCTTCTACGACCGTTCGCGCAATCACGGTGGCACCTGGTGCGACATGGCGACATGCGGGAACAAGCTGAAGAATCGGGACTTCCGCGCCAGGCAGCGAGTGCGTTAGGTCGAGAGGTGCCAGACCAGGGCCGCAGCGAGTGCCCCGAGTCCGTTCAACGACCAGTGCAGGGCGATCGGCGCGATGAGGCTGCCGCTGCGCCTGCGCAGCCACGTGAACACGAAACCGGCCGCACCTGTCGCGACGACCGCGAGGACAACGCCGGCGACCATGCCGACAACGCCGAGGCCGAACAGCTTGCTGAACCCGACGTTGCTGCTTGTCAATCCGAGGGACGTGGCGATGTGCCAGAAGCCGAACAGCAGGGAACCGACCGCGGCGACACCGCGGAAACCCCAGGCGCGATTGAGCGTTCCGTGCAGAACCCCCCGGAAGGCGAGTTCCTCGGGAATCACCGTCTGCAGCGGGATGATGACCATCGACGCGATCAGGGCGCCGGACATCGTGGCGTAGTGGTCGTTCATGAACATCGGTCGCGTCCAGGGCAGCATGGCGCCAACGGCGATCACCGTGGCGACCAGTGCGACCGCGCCGAGCGCGTATCCCATGCCGGACTTCCAGTGTTCACGTCCTAGCCCGAGCTCGGACCAGTCAAGGCCGCGGGAACGGACCAGCAGGAGCAGCCCGATGGCCGCGGCAGGCACCGTGGCGACGTTGGCCCACGGGGTGGTGAAGTGGGCGATGAGGTTCGTCAGCGCCAGCACCACCACGACGACGCCGATGTCGACGTAGATGCGGAAGTGATGCAGGGCAGAGAGCTGACCGATCAGCGGGTGGGGTGGCGCTGCCACGGCGCTGAGGTCAGACATAACCGTCCAAGTCTACGTCGGACCCGCCAGTCGGCGCCGATGCTCTCTGACCGATACTGATTCCCATGTTTGACGGGTGTCAGCTTTTGGTGTCGGTACGGGTGCTCGACGTCGGAGGCACGGAGTCCGATGGCGTTGGCCGCCTGCTCGCCGACCTCGGCGCCGACGTGCTCAAGGTCGAGCCGCCAGGAGGTGCACCGTCGCGCGCGGCACAGCCCACCGTGTCCGGCTCCAGCGTCCCGTTCACCTTGAACAACGCCAACAAGCGGGCTGCCGTGCTCGATCCTGCCGACGCCGGTGACCGCGAGCGCTTCACCGAGCTGGTCTCGGGTGCCGACATCCTGATCGACGGCGGCGCTCCCGGTGGCGCCGACGCGTTCGGCACCTCGACTGTGGCGCTCGCCGATCGCTTCGATCATCTGGTGGCGCTGCAGGTGACCGACTTCGGCGCGTCGGGCCCGCACGCTGCATGGCAGGCCACCGATTCCGTGCTGTACGCGATGTCGACGGGACTGTCCAGGTCGGGTCCGACCACGGGCAAGCCGGTCCTGCCGCCGTACGGCATCGCGTCGGCAACGGCTGCGGTGCAGGCGGCATGGGCGGTGCTGGTCGCCCACTACAACCGATTACGGTGCGGGACCGGCGATTACATCGACTTCTCGCGTCTCGAGGGCGTGCTGCAGAGCCTGGATCCGCCGTTCGGCTCAGAGGGGCAGGCAGCGGTCGGGCTGAAGGCGTCCCACGAACTATGGCGTGGCAGACCCCGCAACCAACAGCTCTATCCGACGTTCGCCTGTGTCGACGGATTCGTCCGGATCTGTGTGCTGTCGCCGAGACAGTGGCGCGGCATGCGGGCGTGGCTCGGGGAGCCGGAGGAGTTCTCCGATCCGAAGTTCGAGATTCTCGGCGCCCGGTACGCCGCGGCCGACGAGCTCAACGCCGCCATCGCGGATCTGTTCGGCCCGCAGACGATGGAATCGCTTGTCGCCGAGGGGCAGCGGCGGAGCATCCCGATCGCCGCACTGCTCACACCCGCCGATGCGTTCGCGTCTGACCACTTCCGGTCGGTGGGCGCGCTCACCGAGACGGATCTCGCGGACGGGACACCGCTGACCGTGCCGACCGGCCCGTTCGTGGTCGACGGTGATCGCGCTGGGATCGTCCGGCCCGCTCCGGCGGTCGGTGCCGACGAGCCGGCGTGGACCGCCGCCCGACCCGGGCCGGGCAGTCCCGTCGGCCATGTCACGGAGAGGCCGTTCGAGGGCCTACGGATCCTCGACCTCGGCATCATCGTTGCCGGAGGTGAGCTCGGCAGGTTGTTCGCCGACCTCGGAGCCGAGGTGATCAAGGTCGAGAGCGCGGCGTATCCGGACGGACTGCGCCAGACGTTGCCGGGTCAACTGCTGAGCCGATCCTGGGCGTTGACCCATCGCAACGAATCCGGCCTCGGCCTTGACCTGCGGCACCCCGAAGGCGCCGCGCTCTTCCGCCGCCTCGTCTCGGAAGCGCACGCGGTGTTCGCGAACTTCAAGCCGGGAACACTTGCCTCCCTGGGTTTCCCCTACGACGAGCTGCGCAGGTTGAACCCGCGGATCGTGCTGGCCGAGAGCAGCGCGTACGGCGCGACGGGACCGTGGAGTGGCCGGATGGGGTACGGCCCGCTGGTGCGGGCCATGACGGGCGTCAGCCGACTCTGGACCTCGGACGATCCCGCCGACCCCAATTTCTACGATGCCACCACGGTCTTCCCCGACCACGTCGTCGGGAGGATCACCGCCGTCGCTGCGCTGGCCGCCCTGATCAACCAGCTCACGACCGATGCCGGCGCTCACGTCCACATCTCACAGGCCGAGGCCGCCGTCAACCAACTCGCCACGACCTACGTGGCCCAGGCCGCCCGCGCGGCCGGTCTGACCGTCGTCGACGACGCGGCGATTCACGCGGTGTACCCGTGTGCGGGTGACGACGAGTGGTGCGTGATCTCGGTCCGCTCCGAAGAAGACCGCATTGCCGTGGCCAAGGTCATCGGGGTCTCCGAACTATCAGGCAGTACAGCGGAGTTCGTCGATTCGGTGTCGGCATGGACGGCGGGCCGGGACAAGGGCGACATCGTGGCAGCGATGCAGGACGCGGGCGTACCCGCGGGGCCGATGAACCGGGCCGTGGACGTGCTGGCCGATCCCCAGGTGACGTTCCGCCGGCTCTACACCGAGATGATCCACCCGTTGCTCGGGGCGCCCCTGACCGCCGAGACGCATGCCGCGCCCTTCCGGCACATCCCCGACGCGGCGATGCGGCCCGCACCGATGCCGGGGGAGGACACCCGCGAGATCGCTGGGACGCTGCTGGGTTTGGATGCCGAGGAGACCGAGCGCTTGATCACCGAGGGCGTGCTGTTCAGCTGGACCAATCCCGACGAGGAAACCAGGAGCTCGACATGACGACTGTGATCGATGCAGGCGCAAGGGTGTTCGTCGACGGGCGCTTCCGCAACGCGGCCGAAACTCAGGCCGTGATCGAGGCGGCAACGGGTGAACCGCTCGGCAATGGTTCGGCTGCAACGGAATCCGAGGTCGACGACGCGGTCGCCGCCGCTCGGGGTGCCCTTCCCGGGTGGGCGGCGACGCCTTCGGCGGAACGCGCCGAGGTGCTGCTCCGGTTCGCCGACGCACTGCTGGCCCGCGCCACGGACACGAACGAGCTGTGCACGCGGGAGAACGGCATGCCGATCCGCCTGTCGCGGGGTGCGAACGGAATGTTCCCTGCGGCACTACTGCGGTACTACGCGGGCTTGATCGGTGACGCCGCCGAGGAAGAGATCCGACCGTCCATGATCGGGCACACGATCGTGCGGCGCGAACCCGTCGGCGTCGTCGGGGCGATCACCCCGTGGAACTACCCACAGGCGTTGGCGGCGATGAAGATCGCCCCCGCTCTCGCCGCCGGTTGCACGATGGTGCTGAAGGCGGCGCCCGAAACCGCGTTGGACGCCTTGATCTTCGGCGAGGCGGCCCACGCCGCCGGCTTGCCCCCGGGAGTCCTCAACATCGTCGCGGGCGGCCCCGTCGCGGGCGCACACCTGGTGCAGCATCCCGGCGTCGACAAGGTGACCTTCACCGGTTCGACCGCGGCGGGCCGGGTCATCGGCGAGATGTGCGGGCGGTTGATTCGTCCGGTCACGCTGGAGCTCGGCGGAAAGTCGGCGGCCATCATCCTCGACGACGCCGACCTCGACGCAACCATGAAGGGGCTGCGGTCGGCGTCGTTCGTCAACAACGGACAGACCTGCCATCTGAGCTCGCGGATCCTGGCGCCGCGGTCGCGCTACGCCGAGGTGGTCGACGCAGTGGCCGCGCTGGCCGACGGGCTCACCGTCGGCAACCCACTGGAGAAGTCCACCGACGTCGGCCCGCTGGTCAGTGCCCGCCAGCGCGAACGCGTGCTGAACTACATCGAGATCGGCAAGTCCGAAGGTGCCAAAGTCGTTGCCGGCGGCTCCGTTCCGGCCGATCAACCCAGGGGCTGGTTCGTCTCGCCAACGGTGTTCGCCGATGTGGACAACTCGGCCCGCATCGCGCAGGAGGAGATCTTCGGGCCGGTGCTGGCCGTCATCGCCTACGACACCGAGCGCCAGGCGATCGACATCGCCAATGACAGCGAGTTCGGTCTTGGCGGCACTGTTTGGTCGGCGGATGCCGACCGTGCCACCGACGTCGCCCGCGCAGTACGCACCGGCAGCATCGGCGTCAACGACTACGCACTGGACCTGCAGGCACCGTTCGGCGGAGTGAAGGCCAGTGGCATCGGTCGCGAGCTGGGACCCGAGGGGCTTGCGGCCTACCAGACCCTGAAGTCCATCTACCGGGTCGGCCCGGCGTAGCCCCTTCGAAAGGTTTCATCGGTGCCCATCGACCCCAGAACGCCCGTCCTCGTCGGCTATGGCCAGGTCAACCAGCACGACGACGACCCTTCGGTCACTCCCATCGACCTGATGGAGCGGGCCGCCCGCGCCGCAGCGGATCCTCGCATTCTGGAGGCCGTCGACTCGGTGCGCATCGTCAATCTGCTGTCGTGGCGGTATCGGAATCCCGGTCTGCTCGTCGCGGAGCGCATCCGGGCATCGCATGCGGATAGCTGGTACAGCAGCGTCGGCGGCAACGTGCCCCAGTCCCTGGTCAACCAGGCCTGCCTCGACATCGCGAACGGCCGCGTCGACACCGTGCTGATCGCAGGCGCCGAGGCGTGGCGCACCCGCACGAAGGTACGTGCCGCGGGTGGCACGCTGGACTGGCCCAAACAGGACGAATCGGTGCCAGAACCGAAGGGTGCCGACGACCGGTTCGAGATGGCAGGGCCCGTCGAGATCAAGATCCACCTCGACCGGCCCGCGTACGTCTACCCGATGTTCGAGCAGGCGCTGAGGATCGCCGCGGGAGAGACGTCGGACGCGCACCGCCGTCGCATCGGCGAGCTCTGGGCCCGGTTCAGCGAGGTGGCCCAAGACAATCCACACGCATGGAGCCGCAATCCCGTTTCCGCAGAAGAGATCTGGCAGCCGGGGCCAGGCAACCGGATGATCAGCTGGCCGTACACCAAGCTGATGAACTCGAACAACATGGTCGATCAGGGCGCCGCACTGATCCTGACGTCCGCGGAGAAGGCGACGCACCTCCAGATCCCCACCGACCGGTGGGTGTTCCCCTACGCAGGCACCGACGCGCATGACACCTACCTGATCGGCGAGCGTGCCGAGTTCAACGCCTCGGCTGCCATCCGGCTCGCAGGCAAGCGGGCACTCGAACTGGCGGGAACGAGCATCGACGACGTCGACCTGGTCGACCTCTACTCGTGCTTCCCTTCGGCGGTCCAGGTCGCGGCGAACGAACTCGGACTACCCCTGGACGACCCCCAGCGCCCACTCACTGTCACCGGCGGCCTCACGTTCGCCGGTGGGCCGTGGAACAACTACGTATCGCACTCCATCGCCACCATGGCGGAGCGACTCGTGTCCGCTCCTTGCACCGTCGGCCTCATCACCGCCAACGGCGGCTACCTCACCAAGCACAGCTTCGGCGTCTATGGAACGCAACCGCCCGCGGGCGACTTCCGTTGGGAGAACGTACAACCCATCGTGGACGCCGAACCCACCCGAGTCGCGGAGGTGGAATGGTCTGGCGTCGGCACCGTCGAGACCTGGACCACCCCCGTCACCAGGGACGGCGCACCGGAGAAGGCGTTCCTCGCGGTCCGCACCCCCGAGGACACTCGCGCGCTGGCGGTGATCACCGACGCCAGCGAGGCCGAGGCCAGCATCCGCGAGGACATCGCGGGCGCCAAGGTGCGGGTGGAAGCCGACGGTACCGCGGCCCTGCTCTGACTGTGCCCGACCACGAGCGACCGCGCTGACCACGAGCGCGTAGCGCGGTGGTTACGCGCCCCAAACAACCACGACACGTGACCGCGGTACGTGTTGTCGATGACGGACACACGCAAGCCCCGTTGGTACAGATCGCTATTCGCCCAACTCCTGGTCGCCATCGTCGCGGGCATCCTGGTCGGGTGGCTGTGGCCGGCATTCGGCGCAGACCTCAAGCCCCTTGCGGACGGCTTCATCAAGCTCATCAAAATGCTCATCGCGCCGATCATCTTCTGCACCGTCGTCATCGGTATCGCCCACGTCGGTGACCTCAAGTCGGTCGGCCGGATCGGCGTCAAGGCCCTGATCTACTTCGAGGTCGTCACCACGTTCGCCCTGCTGTTTGGGCTGCTGATCGGCAACGTCGTGAAGCCCGGCGCGGGGTTCAACATCGACCCGCAGACGCTGGCCAGCGGAGCCGATGCGGTCGCCAAGAAGACGGGCACTGGGGAACTGCCCCATACGGTGGAGTTCCTGCTCAACATCATTCCGACGTCGATCTTCTCCGCCTTCGCCGAGAACCAGCTGCTGCAGGTGCTCTTCTTCGCGGTGCTGTTCGGCTTGGCGCTGGCCAAGTTCGGCGAGCATGGGCCGCCGGTGGTGTTCGAGTTGATCGAGCACTTCAGCAGCCTGTTCTTCACCATCATCGGCTGGATCATGAAGCTGGCACCGCTTGCCGCGTTCGGCGCAATGGCCTACATCATCGGCCAGTACGGGATCGCGTCACTTGGCAGCTACGCGAAGCTGATCGGGGCCTGTTATCTGGGAGCGGCGCTGTTCATCCTCGTCCTTGCGGCGATCGCGTGGTTCTTCGCCGGGGTGAACCTCTGGCGCTTCCTCGTCTACATCAAGGACGAATTCTTCCTCGCGCTCGGCACCGCGTCCACCGAGGTCGTCCTGCCGCGCATCATGGATAAGTTGATGTATGCCGGATGTTCGCGCACCACAACGGGTTTGGTGGTGCCGACCGGTTACTCGTTCAACCTGGACGGCGCCACGCTCTACCTGTCGATCTGCGTGCTGTTCCTGGCCCAGGCGCTCGGCGTCGACCTCAGCCTTGGGGAGCAGATCACGGCCGTCCTGGTGCTGATGCTGACCTCGAAGGGCATGGCAGGCGTGCCCGGTTCGTCGTTCCTTGCCCTTTCGGCGACGGTAGCCGCCATCGGACATGGCGCCATCCCCGTGGCCGCCGTCGCCCTGCTACTCGGTGCGGACCGGATCATGGATTCGATGCGGGTGTCGGTGAACCTGCTCGGAAACTGCGTCGCGACCATGGTGGTGGCCCGGTGGGAGGGCCAGCTCGACTCCGCGCGCATGAGCAGCGTGTTGCGCGGTGAGGACATCGAACCGCTCGAGGAGGCCGACGTCGAGCCGCAGAAGGAGGTCGTCGCGGCGGGCTAACTCAGCAGCGTGCCGAGCGCCTGCTGCGGATCGGCCAGCCGGCCCGGATCCACCGGTGTCCGAGCCCGGATCAGCGATTTCACGTCATCGAGCACGTCCCAGACGTTGACGTTCATCCCCGCCAGCACGCGGCTCTCGCGGTCCAGCCAGAACGCCACGAACTCGCGTTTCGTGACGTCGCCGCGGAACACGACTCGCTCGTAGTCCGGGGCGTGGCCGACGTACTCCATACCGAGGTCGTACTGATCGGTGAAGAAGTAGGGCAGCTCGTCGTAGCTGCCCGGATTGCCAAGCATGCCCGCCACCGCGACGGCTGGCTGCTTGAGCGCGTTGGCCCAGTGCTCGGTGCGGATGCGGGTACCGAACAGCGGGTGTGCGGCCGCCGCAATGTCGCCGACGGCGTAGACGTCGTCGTCACTGCTCTTCAACGACGCGTCGACGAGGACACCGCTGCCTGCCATCTGAAGGCCCGCCTGCTCGGCCAGGTCGACGTTGGGGATCGCACCGACCGCGACCAGTACCGCGTCGGCATCGACCGTGGATCCATCACCAAGTCGCAGCCCCGTTGCCCTGCCGCCGTCGGTGGTGATCGCCTCGACCGATGTCTTCAGCCGCAGGTCGACGCCGTGTTCGCGGTGCAACTGCGCGAACACCTCCGCCGCCTCGCGCCCAAGGGCTCCGAGCAGCGGCAACTCCGCGGCCTCCACGACCGTCACCGCGACGCCGTGCGCGCGGGCGCCCGCGCTGACATCAAGGCCGATCCAGCCCGCTCCGACGACCGCAAGCCGCGCGCCGTCGGTCAGCGTCGACAGAAGTGCAGCGGCATCGTCGACCGTGCGCAGGTAGTGGACTCCCTCCGCGTCGGCCCCCGGGATCGGCGGCCTGCGTGAACTCGACCCGGTGGCCAGCAGCAGCTTGTCGTAGTGCTCGACGCCGTCGGCGAATCCGACCGTGTGCGCTCCACGGTCGATGGTGGTGACCGTGGTGCCCAATCGCAGGTCCACGTCGTGCTCGCGGTACCAGTCGGCCGGGTCGACGGTGAAGTCCGCGAGGGCCTTCTTGCCCGCCAGGTACTCCTTGGAGAGGGGCGGACGTTCGTAGGGGAGGTGGTCCTCTGCCCCGAAGACCACCACGGTGCCTTCGAAGTCGTTGTCGCGCAGGGCCTCTGCGGCCTTTGCGCCAGCCAGGCCTCCACCAACGATGATGAATGTTGACGACGATGTCATGTCAACCGAGCGTACTCGCGGAGGAGTCGCTAGCGAATCACTTGGTAGGAAGGCTCTTGGCGTAGTCGAGGCCACGGGCCACCCAAGACTGCAGTTGACGCTTCGTCCGCACGCCGTCGTCGGCCACCCGCAGCCACCCCCTGGTCTCGCGGCCTGCCATCACCATCGGTTCGACGTGCTCGCGGCTGAGCAAGGCCTCGGTCTCGTCGGGCGGAACGCGCACCATGAGGCCGCCTCGTCCGCTTGCCGCGACGGACATGTTGCCGTTGATCAGAAACGCCAGACCGCCGAACATGCGCTTCTCCTCGACGCCGCGCTCGGTGCTGGTCAGCTCCCTGATGCGGTTGGCGAGATCCTCGTCGTAAGCCACGTCAGTCCAGGTCCACCCGGACGGTGAGAAGGTCACTTCCCATCAGCTTCACCACCGCGCTGTTCATGCTTGGCAGCTGGCTCAGCCGCGCAACGGCGTCATCTTCGGGCAGCAGGTGCGCGGTACCGGTGCGCCATCGGCCGCCGATCCTCACCCGCACTCGTGGGTTGGCCTCGATGTTGAGGACGTAGTGCGAGTGACCGCCGTGCTCGGAGACCATCCAGAACTGGTTGTCGACGACGCGCCCGCCGACGGCAGTGCGGCGGGGCTCACCGGATTTGCGGCCGATGGTCTCGAGCATGGTCACCGGCAGCTTCCTGCCGACCGGGTTGACCACGAGACGCTGCACGGTGTGCACGATCCGTCGCTTGGCGGCCTTGATGTCCACTAACGTCACCTACCCCTGATTCGGCGTCCATCCGAGTCTAGGCCCGAGCGCCTCGGCGAGATCGGTGATGATCTGCCGGTAGTCGTCCTCGGCGAAGGTGAACGGCAGGGCGAAGGCCACTTCGCTCGCCCGCTGGAAGCCTGCGTGGTCGAACAGCTGATCGGCGAGTTCGTCGGACGTGCCGACGTAGTCGGGGGAGAACAACATGCCGCGTGGGCCCTGCGGGGTCTTGGTGCGCTCGAACCGGCTCGCCGCGTACTCGCGGTACCTGCGGATCTGGTCGTCGCTGGCGGAGTCGGTCGGGATGACCACCAAACCCTGTGACACGCGGGTGGTTTCGCGCTGCGGATGATGCGCGGCGAAGGCGCTGCGGAACGCGTCGATGTTCTCGCCCTGGATGGTGGCGAAGTCACGCGACTGCGTGCCATCGATGCTGACCACGGAGCTGGTCAGGTAGTTGATGCCCTGCTCGCCTGCCCAGATCGCCGACGACATGCCGCCGCCGTACCAGACCCGGTCGGCCAGCCCGGGAGAGTGGGGTTCGATGCGGTTGGTGAACTGCTCGATGCCGAGGGTGCCCTCGAAGTCGCTGACCGGCTCGCCCCGCAGACCGTGCAGCAGCCGCAGCACCCGGTCCTTGGAGAAGTCCTCGACGTCGTGGGTGTTCGGATACAGCGCTGCGATAGTGGTCGTAGAGCATCGGCGTGCCAACGGAGACACCGGGATTGACCCGGCCGCCGGAGAGGATGTCCACGGTGGCCAGGTCTTCGGCCAACCGGAACGGGTTCTCAAGACCCAAGGGGATGACCGCGGTGCCGAGTTCGATGCGCGACGTGCGCTGGCTGGCCGCCGCCATGATGGCCACCGGCGACGAGATGCCGGGTTGCAGGTGCCTGCAGCGCAGCCAGACGCTGTCGTAGCCAAGCGACTCGGCGCGCTCGATCACCTCGAGCGTCTCCTCGATGCCGGGTCCCGGATTCTGCGCGTCGAAGCGCCCGATCGTCAGGAAGCCGAGCTTGTGCAACGGTTCTCCGCGCCGTGGCATGGCTCTCCTTGCGTCGAAATTGCACTCAGGGTCGTGATCCCTAGGAAATCACGACCCTGAGTGCAATGTGGTTGTCAGGCTGCGACAGTGGCCGCCTCGGCGACGGGCTCCAGCGCCAGCGCGACGATATCCGCGACGTCGGTCATGGGCTTGACCTCCAGCGCCTCGAGCACTTCGGCAGGGACGTCGTCCAGGTCCGGCTCGTTGCGAGCCGGGATGAACACCGTCTTCAGGCCGTTCCGCTGCGCGGCGAGCAGCTTCTGCTTCACCCCGCCGATGGGAAGCACCCGACCGTTCAGCGTGACCTCACCGGTCATGCCGACGTCCGCGCGGACCTGCCGTCCGGTCGCCATCGACACCAGCGCGGTGACCATCGTGACGCCTGCCGACGGACCGTCCTTGGGCACCGCGCCCGCGGGCACGTGCACGTGGATCTGGCGGTCCAGCGCCTTCGGGTCGACGCCCAACTGCTCGGCGTGGGCACGCACGTAGGACAGCGCGATCTGCGCCGACTCCTTCATCACGTCGCCCAGTTGACCCGTCAGTTTCAGACCGGGCTCACCGTCGTTGGCATTCACCTCGATGAACAGCACGTCGCCACCGAGGCCGGTAACGGCAAGACCGGTCGCGACACCGGGCACCGCAGTGCGCTCCTCGGATTCCGGGGTGAACCGCGGACGGCCA
>Ga0193716_1001429_pt1 | contig 13880 bp, 10 predicted proteins | sample U2c1metaG_FD_145901 | JGI IMG/M metagenome (GOLD analysis project Ga0193716, IMG submission 145901) | Soil microbial communities from a riparian zone of the East river system, Colorado, United States - U2c1 | ecosystem: Environmental > Terrestrial > Soil > Riparian zone | place: USA: East River...
TGTGCGGCAGGTAAGTCTCAGCACCGCCGGTCCCGAGGCAGCCGGCCATGGCATGACCAATCTCGAGTACAAAGGCGCCAGGGACGTGACGATCGATGTCGGCATGGACATGATAGACACCAATTATATGTCGGTGTATGGACTGAGGCTTGTTGCCGGCCGCAACTTTTATGTGACGGACACGGCGCGGCAAGGCAGTGACCAAGGTTCCGTTCCGGTGCAACCCGGATTTCGGGCTTATATCCTCAATGAAACGGCGGCAAGGGTGTTGGGTTTCAAAAAGCCGGCCGACGCCGCTGGTCAGCAGGTGAGCGGCTTGGACGGGACATTGGGTCCGGTAGTTGGCGTCGTCAGGGATTTCCATGCGCAAAATCTGCATGAGAAAATAAAGCCCTTCTTCTTCACTACAGAGTCTGGCGAAGGCAACCTGTTGAGCGTAAAATTATCCAGCGCCGCCTTTTCGGCCGACCAGATAAGAGCGCTGATGGCAAAGATGGAATCCATCTTCAAAAAGATCTACCCCGACAAGCTCTACCATTCGCGATTCTTTGACGAATCACTGGAGCAGTTGTACAAACGAGAGCAGCAAACGTCGCAGATCATGAACATCGCCATGGGTATCGCGGCGCCGGCGTCCCCCAACTAGTATCCCTGCTGTCCCGGGACTTCATCCTCCTGGTCGGCCTCTCCACTGTCATCGCCGCGCCGTTGGCCGGCTGGGGTGTGCATTGGTGGTTGCAGGACTTCGCTTATCGTACATCTATACCTTGGTGGGTCTTTGTCCTCGCCGGCGTCGCGGCGCTGGCGATCGCGCTGCTTACAGTCAGTTTTCAAGCTATTCGCGCAGCAACCGCCAATCCGGTGAAGAGCTTGCGGGCGGAGTGATAAAGCCCTCTACTCGAGGGCTTTGCTTTATGAATCGGAATATGTAGCATCAATGTCATCTGTATCTTCCAGTTTCTTTAGGTCTTGACCACCCTCACATTGACGGCGTTCAACCCCTTAGGCCCTTTTTCGACCTCAAAACTTACTTTATTATTCTCTTTGACCGGATCTACCAAAGAGTTGACGTGGAAGAAATAGCTTTCCTCTGTTTCCAGGTTCTTAATAAACCCATATCCTTTATCAGTCTTAAAAAGCGTAACAATACCAACCTGGATCAAATCCTCAGGATTTATCTCTCTTTGTTTGGGTACGCCTATCTCAATATCCTCCACATTGATAAATACCTTCTTTTTAGGATCTACCGGCTTGGAAGAGAGATTCCCATTTTCATCGACATAAGCCAGCATGCTTTGCGGATCATTACTGCCCTTATTGGCTAGCTTCCTCTCTTGTCTTCTTTCAAGCTTTTCTTTCTTTATTTGCTGCTTTTTTCTTTCCCGTTCTTTTTTGTTCCATGTTTCTGACATTTATTTTTCCTCTTTTTGTTTAAGAATTTAGATAACCTGCATTGTAGAAGCAAAAAACCGTCCTGATTTTGCCGGTGAGATCCCGGCCCGAAGGCGAATTTATATCTAATTGATTGTCAATATTATACATAATTAACCGATTTCCGACGCTGACAAATTAGGCATGGCTGGCCATATCGTAAGACAAGAAGTCAGTCGAGCCTTCATTGTCATAAGGTCTACCTTCTTTACATCGCTGTCATCCATCGGCCGGAATGGGTCGATCAGTTTCGCTATCGGCCCGGTAGAGTATTTATCGTTTACCCTCACATGCATAATGTACGACTTTGTTAAGATACGCTTGTATATTTTTTCAATAATTCTTCGATTCGTTCATCCGGGATAAGATCCGCCGTCTTTACCAGTTTGATCTTTTTAAAATCGGAATGGAGAGAATTGATCACCAGGTTGAATGATTCGGGCAGAACAGCGGAAGGGACTTTCAGGAGGGGGACCGCCCCGCCATCATACCAGGCATTGCCGATAGGCTGGCATTTGGAATAATCTGTAATGCTCCGCCAACCGGCCGGCAGCTGTTTGGGGGTGACGGTTTGAACGCCCAGGTCATCCGGTATGTCCAGGATCATAGTCATGAAATCGTCATTGAAGCCGACTCCCTGTCTGCGGACCATGTTTTCGAGGAAGGCGAGCGCGATGGATTCGGCACAATAAATAACTTTCCTTCCGTTGCCATTCCATCGTCCGGCCAGGCCGGATGCAAAAAGTTTTGAGCTATATAGTTTATGTGTGATCCGGTACGCCAGCATGGGAGCAGGTTAAACAGGGTAAGCATTAGCCAGCCGTTCCAATTCATCTATGACCAGGTCTACGCCTCCGGGCGTGACCAGCCAATCAATGGGTTTTTCCTTTGCCTTCCAGAATGGCTTTTGGAGCCAGTAATTGAATTCATCAATGTTGCCGAATATCTCTTCCCCTTTTCCGAACAGCGAGATCAGTTTTAGCAAATGTTCACTATAAACAGGTTCCAGGGGTTTGTGTTGGTCTTTGTAATTACTGATCGTCCGGGACGATAGGTTCAATAAAACGGCCAGGACTTTCTCCGGCATCTTTATGGAACTGGCAAAATCATAGAACACCTTGGTTTTAATGCCTTTACGTGCCGAAAACACAAGGGCGTGAGCATTTTCCATACCCAGGTTGTTGAACCTGCCACGGATGGAATTGGGAATCGTGTGTAAACCGGCCATGATATAACTTTGTACAAAGATAGTGAATTATTTCTATTTATAAAGCGAAATTTTTCCATTCCGTGGAATTGGTTTGGATCCTGACAAGACATACTTATATTTGATCCTTTTATTCCATTCGATCAGGGAAGAATAAAGCCCCATAAAACAAATTCTGACATCCTTCGTTTTACCTTTGCGTCAAACCAAACCCCCTATATGCGACCAGTCTATCTTTATCTTATCATTTTGTCGTCCCCTGTGGTATCCTGTGTCAGCACCGGCAAATTCAAGGCCGTGCAACAAGAGGCCCAAAAATTCGACTCACTGTATACATGGTCAATGCGATCATTAAAAACCTGCCAGGATGCTAACAATGACCTGAGCAAACAAAAGTCGACCCTGCAAAACCAGGCAACTGACCTGAACCTCCTGATGACCGCTACTAAAGAAAATAACACGCAATTGAGGAAGCAACTACAGGACATCTCGGCCATCACCAGTTCTCAGGCGGAGAGTATCAGGAAATCGATGGATAATATGGGCGCCAAGGATAATTATCTCTGGGACCTGCACTCCGCCCTGGCCCAACGTGATTCGGTGAACCTGGCCCTGGTGATGAACCTAAAAGCGGCCTTGGGAAGCTTTGGGAACCAGGATGTAACCATAAAGGTCGAGAAGGGGGTAGTCTATGTCGACCTTTCCGACAAGCTGCTCTTCAATAGTGATAGCAATAGCTATACGGTCTCTGAGAAGGCAAGATCAGTATTGGGCAGGCTGGCGGGGGCATTGAACGAACAACCCGATATTGAATTCATGGTCGAGGGGCATACGGACAGTATTTCGTATCCACAGGAAGTATTAGTCGACAATTGGGATCTCAGCGTCAAACGGGCAACCTCCCTGGTCCGGGTATTACAGAATGAATGCCATATATCTCCTTTGCGTATGACAGCCGCCGGCCGCAGCGAATATATTACCGTAGCCCCCAATGATACAGCGGAAGGAAGCGCAGCCAATCGTCGCACCAGGATCGTCATTCTCCCGCAACTCGACCGTTTGCTACAGCTACTGGATCGCAGACAAGGGTAAGCAGCAGCGAGAGTTATTCCATTCAATCAACTCCATAAAAAAACCCCGCTTTAGGCGGGGGCGCTAATCAGTTCGATAACCTTTTAAACCTTATCCTATTTGAGATCAAAAATAATGTCTTCTACAGTATCATCCTGTAGAACTAATTCTATAAATTAGCAAAAGCCGGAATTTTGCAATTCACTGCCAAACCAATACTACATGCGAATGACATTTCTGCTCCTCCTGACAGCGGTTCAATCTGCCTACAGCCAAAACCCGGAGATCACCCGGGTCAGGAACTGGCGGCAGCAAAATGAACAGGCGATCATCACGGAGTTCGTATCCTTTCTTTCCATTCCCGACATAGCAGCAGACAGCATCAATATTCAAAAGAATGCCGCATTTATTGAGGAGATGATGCGGGAAAGGAAGATAAGCAATATAAGATCGTTGACAGGAAAGAACAAGGGCTTTCCCCCGGCGGTTTATGGCGAAGTATTGGTGCCGGGCGCCAAACAAACGATCGGCTTCTATGCCCACTATGACGGCCAGCCCGTTAATCCTGCCCAGTGGGCAAAAGGGCTGGAGCCATTTATCCCTAAATTGTTTGACCGCTCTCTCCTCGACCAGGGCACGCCGATCCCTTTCCCTGCGGCCGGTCCCTATGCTCCGGAATGGAGGATCTATGCCCGGGGGGCCTCCGATGACAAGGCAGGGGTAATAGCCATCTTAAATGCATATGAGTCCCTTACTGCTAACGGGATAAAGCCCGCCTGTAATCTCAAATTCCTTTTCGAAGGCGAAGAAGAAGCTGGTTCGACCCACCTCGGCGATCTCTTCGAGGCTAATGCCGGCTTGCTGAAGACAGATTGCTGGATCATATGCGACGGCCCCGTTCATCAGACAGGAAGAAAGCAAATCGTTTTTGGAGTACGGGGAGATTCCCACCTGGACCTGACGGTTTATGGGCCGAAACGTCCCTTACACAGCGGCCACTATGGTAACTGGGCCAATAACCCCGCCCTGACCCTCGTGAAATTGCTGGCTTCCATGAAAGATGATTCCGGGCGGGTGATCGTAAAGGGTTTTTATGATGATGTCCGGCCCTTATCTGATCTCGAAGCCAGGGCCCTGCGCGAAGTGCCGTCTGTGGATGAGCAGATGAAGGAAGAGTTAGGGGTCGCCACCACAGAAATGAAAGGAAAATCCCTCTCCGAAGCGATCAACCTGCCTTCCCTCAACATCAATGGCATACAAAGCGGCAACGTAGGCAGCCAGGCGTCCAACCAGATCCCTACCTATGCCACGGCGGTGTTGGACCTACGGCTGGTACTGGGCAATGATTGGCAGCGACAGCAGCAAAAAGTGATCGACCACATCCGGTCACAGGGTTTTACCATTCTTGACCACGATCCTACCGACCCCGAACGCCGGCAATATCCCCGGCTGATAAAGGTCATATCTCCGGCGGGCTCCTATAATGCCCAGCGGACTGCTATGGACCTTCCGGTCATCGCAAGAATTAGGACGGCCGTACAAAGCACGACGACCGATCCGCTGGTGCTGCAGCCGACCATGGGCGGTTCTCTCCCACTCTATTTGTTTGAAAAATATCTGCAGTCCCCTACTATCACCGTTCCCATCGCGAATCATGACAATAACCAACACGCGGAGAACGAAAATATCAGGCTGCTGAACCTATGGACAGGAATTGAGTCCATGGCGTCCATCATGCTCATGAAATGAAGAAAATCAATTAACTTACTCCCCGCCATCAACCCCTTTCCGATTTATGAGACCATTATCCCTGTTCCTGGTCATGCTCTGTCTTTCGATCCTTGTCTATTCGCAACAGGATCAAAAATATTTCGAAGGCAGCCTTGTCTATAAAATATCCGTACAACCAAAGTTCGACAATATAAGCGCAAAGGATGTACACAAAATGATAGCAAAAGGCGACTTATATACCGTCACTACCAAGGATGGCAACTATCGGGAGACCACTGAATTCGTGGACTCCTATACCATTCTAAAGGATAAAAAGACATATTTCAAATTCCGCAAGCTGGACACCCTTTATTATATGGAATACTCGTCGGATACCAGCCGGGCAACAAGCCATAAGACAGATTCCAACTTTCGCATCGGTAATTATCCTTGCAAGATGCTTGCCATCCAGTCCGCCAATGTTGCTAAGAGGTATTATTACACCCCCTCCCTGCATGTAAATCCCGAGCTTTCAAAAGATAACACGATCGATCATTGGAACCTGTATAACCAGGAAACGAATGGCGGCATTTACCTCTGGTCACATATAGACTATAATTTCACTGCAGAGACGGATAGTTGCATCCGCGTGGAAGAAAAGAAAGTGGACGATCGCCTCTTTGATCTCCCAGCCCTGCCCCAGAAGATATTCACCGCTTCCCAGTTGTACTCCCCGGCCCATTATCCGGGCAACAGCGGCGCATGGCTCAAATACCTGCAAACAAATCTTGACGGGAATCTGGCCCTCAAATACGTCAAAATATCCAAAGATCAGGCAGAGGCGTCCCAGCAGGTGGTAGTGGAATTCGTCGTTTCAGAAGATGGCTCCGTCAACAACCTGCATGTGGTCAACAAACAGGAGGTCAATTCCCATTTGGCCGAAGAAGCGATGCGGGTGATCCGGGACTCGCCCCGGTGGGTACCCGCCATGTTCTTCGGAGAAAAGATCACCACGTCTGTAAAGCAGCCTGTAACTTTTGCCGTAAAACGCTAAGAATAGCGGGCTAACCCTGGTGATCCATCTCTCCTATCGACCCTAAAAAATCAAATAAGGTCACATCATTGGAAAGGTCTAATTTCTTCCTCAACCGGTACCTGCTGCTTTCCACCCCCCGGATCGAGAGGTTCAGAAGGTCGGCAATCGCCTTCGTGGAAATATTGAGCCGGAGATAAGCGCAAAGCTTTAAATCGGTTGGCGTAAGCAACGGGAAGTTATCTTTCAATATCCGTAAAAAATCATTGTTGACCTTATCAAAATAGAGCGAAAATCGCTCCCAGTCATCATTGACCTCAAGTTGCTCATCAATTAGTTTGATGATCCGCCGGATCTTCTTTGTCTGTTGATCTACTTCCGGCTCCTCCTTGACTTTTACAATTTCATCTTTGATCTTATTGAGCAGTTCTCTTTTTTGCAAAAGGTTCATCGTATTGGAAGCGAGTTGTGCATTATTATGCTGAACTTCCGTCTCCAGCTTTATATTCTTTAACCGTATGATCTCTTTCTCATTCTTTTCAATTTCCAACTGATGCAGGTATTGCAACCGCTTCTGCTCTTCTTCGAATTTCTCCCGTTGTTTTTTTAACCGGTTAGTATGCTCGATAAGATACTTTCTTTGCTGCCTTTTATAAAAAAAGTAAATGATCGCTATGATCAGGACAACGTAAATAAAATAAGCGGCGAAGGTTTTATACCAGGGTGGTGAAATAGTGAATAGGAACTGGCTTACAGTAGACTCATGACCATTACTATTCCTCGCTTTTACCTCAAATATATAGTTGCCTGCCGGTAAATTGGTGTATGACCTTTCCGTCTTTTTTGCCCAGGCAGACCATTCCTTTTCATATCCTTTCAACCGGCACCCATACTCAACCATTCCGCCATAATTAGGGGAAGAAAATTCAAAATGAAGGGAGTTCCACTTAAAGCTGATATCCTTTTTAAAGCTATATGTATCGCTCATTTCCAGGGAATCCTTTCCCCTAAGGTATCCGTCGAACAATATACTGTCCCTTGAGTGATAGGCAGTGACCGTTCTCAGCAATACCCGTAAGTCATAATTCTTCTCCTTATACTTTTCATAATTTATGTGATAAAACCCCATTTCCCCCGCTATCAGGATATTATTCTTATTGATGGGGTAAATAAATTCCTCATCATTTCCCAGGACCCTGTTATTAAGCTCGGAAAAATAAATTACGACAGGATCTTCCCGTGATGACAGATCAATCACACCAGGTCTCTTATCCCCTATAAACCATATATTGCCCTGCGTATCTTCCCTTAAATAAGAAATAAAAGAAGGGGCAAACAATTTCCTGAAAAAATCAGATTCTTTGAAATCGTCAATGGCTTTATCATACTCGAATATCCCCTTTCTTGTTACAAGTACGATCTTATCGTGTATTTTAAAAAGGTGATTATGCCCTGAAGAAAGAATGCCATGAATGTCTTTATATGGCTTATTGACCGGGGCGCCCGTATCATTAAAATTGATCTTATATAATCCCTGGTAAGGGTGCGCTACCCATATATCATTACCGGCAACAACGGTATATTTCGCCGATTCAAAAAAAGTATGGATCCTGGGGTTCACAAAGGTACCTGCGGTAAAATCATATATGTTGACCCCATTGTAGGTCCCTGCTATGATCCGCTGACTGGGCTGTTGGGCCGTGAGCGGCTGAAATGACCAAAAACCGGTGGTAGTGTCCAATGGAATACATTGATTGTCCCTGATGATATAGGCTCCATCATTTCTTCCCATCAATAGCTGGTTGTTTACTACAGACAGCCCCCATATAAGACCCTTGCTGTTCTTAACCAGCTCAAAACTCCCCTTCATTCCATCCAGATCACTGTTGGGTTGTATGGGTATAGTATAGAGCCCGATGCCTGTGCCTACATACAACTGGTTATTATAGAGCGTAGCCGAGTACCCCGGGCTTTTATTGTCATGATTGGGAACAATTTGACTGATAGAACTATTATATATTACAAGGTCTATTCCATCATTCAGGCCCAGCCAGATGTTCTTCCCTTTATCTGCAAAGACAGTGTTCACCGTATTTGACTGAAGACCTTCCTTCTTGGTCATGTGTTGAACGATCTCCCCCTTTGTATTAATCACATAATACCCTCCCAGCCTGGTAGCAATCACTACCAGTCCCGTATCGAGCGAACAGGAAAATTGTATGACATCCGGGGTGATTTCCGCTATGGAGGGCGTTTCAAATTTATTGACGTCCTTATCCCTGATAGTATAGACGCCGGATTTTAAAGTGGTTAAAAATATCCCGTTTGCCCCAAAATCGGCAAGGGACCTTATGGCAATCTTATCTTTTGAAAAATCATATTTGCTGTTAAAGGGCAGCCATCGCCCCTGCTTGAACTCCATCAGGCCATTCTCATATTGCTGCGCTAAAAGCAGGTTCCTGTTTGCGCCGATATATCCCCAGTTTATGCTCTTAAAGGCGGTGATCTTGCCCTGGTGAAACCGGAATATCCGTTTATTGGATTGATAAAATATATCATCTTCCCAACGCAGGACACGCCACACATCGCTAAACTCCGTTTCGCCGGGCGGTATCAGCTGCTTCAGGGACTGATAGGTCAATGCTCCTTGTGAGTCAAAAAAGAAATACCCTATTTCATGCTGACCGCCGACATAGATCCTATCGCCTGCGACAGTTAAGGATCTGACGATGCTTCTATTGGGCAATGGATAGGTTTTCCAGTAGGTACCATCGAAAACTAACAGACCGTCATCGTTGGCAAAATAAAGCAATCCCCTTTGATCCTGGCCAATAGCCCTGTTTTGATTGCCGGCTTCATATATTTTCCTGGGGAAGTTAATGATCTCAGGGATTAGTATGCCCTGGGAAAGACCATGTGTAATGGAAGATAAAAGAAGTAATATGGCTAACAACCCTTGCTTCATGCTGATAACTTGCTAAGATAATAGATTCCTTACCGTTTCCATCGGCTTTCCTGCCGCAGGCGCCTTAAGGCTCTAAAAGGACTATTGGTAGACAGCGATCTTGTGTGTTCTTATAAGGTAGGGAATATTCTTTTGTTGGGCGCCATTATTAAAGTAGATGGTCTTTGATGTTTGTAATGGCATGTGGCAATCGATACAATTCCTGCTTACCAAATTGAAATCCCGTTTTATCTGCTCGTTTTCTTTTAACATACCGGTCGCATGAATGGAATTCTGATGACAATTCATACATTTTGAGATAAAGGCGGTCATATTATTTTGTTCAGGTGCGTGGGAATTGTGGCAGGAAGTACAGGTCATATCCGTCTTTCTAAAGCACTCGCTGGACTCCAGCAATTGCAACTGCTTCCCATGTACATCAGGTTCACCACCGGTCAACCCAAATGCAGGAAAATAAAAGTGTGATAAGGTATCGCCGGGAACAAAAGAAAAAAGGGACCTTTGGGGGGTCTGATCGTTCCCTGAATGGCACATGGCGCAAAGGTCCAATTGCTGCCTGCGACTTAAGGACTTTATGGATATGATATACTTACTGGTCTTAACAGAGGGGTTATCCTGTTGGAATTTTACGTGATCTGCCGCAGGTCCATGACATCGTTCGCAGTCTATTCCATATACGATAGAGCCTCTATCCAGCTTTTCGCTTACAGTCAGCGATCCTGTCTTTACAAACTCTTTATTTATATAAGAAGCATGACATTCAAAACAACGGCTTCCAATGACCCTTTCGAAGCGTGCATGCCTCGCAGGGAAACCCGGGCTATTGGCCCAGGCATTCAGGCTTGTAAAGAAAGTAAGGGGTAATTGATATAGTTTATCTTCTTTCCAATAGCCGTAAGTCTGCGCTTTCTCCGCGGAGCCGAAGGCAATGTCAAATCTTTCGGAGGCATTCTTTTTATCACCGGTGAAATAGGATTGAAAAAAAGTATTCGCCTTTTCTTCGATCCCGATAAAGCTGGAGTCAGTAAAATAAAAACGGCCTTTTGAGGGGCCAATCAATTTTTTCAGGGCATTCTTATCGATCTCGGAAGAAGTCTTGTAATGATTGGCATGTGCATAGGAGCCGGATATGCTCTGGTGACAATCGCCACATGCTTTTGAGCCTGCATATTGATCCCCCCTGGGATCATTATTTGATGGACTACCGGGAATACATCGTGAAAAGAAGATGATAAGGACCATAAGCAGGCTTATGGAAAAAATGATTTTAAGGTGCTGCATGGTTATATTACTAATTAAAAAATCAGAAAGCGGTAGTAAACCGCTTTCTGATCCATAGGAGCCATTCTTATTCTGACAATATGCTAAAAGAGGCTATTTTGTGCCGCCCCACTCCTTACTTTGCTGAAGTTTTGTATTGTTCAACTCAGATTGTGGTATGGGGAAGATCTCGTGCCTGCCGGCGATAAAACCTTTTGAAGCCAGCACGGTAGCTGCCTTGCCCCAGCGCACGAGGTCGGGCCAGCGGAGTCCTTCGCCTGCAAGCTCAAGCCTTCTTTCCGTTTCGATATTAGTCTGGTTAACGACAACCTGGGCTAAACCTACACGTGCCCTCACCGCATTCAGCAATTGATAAGCCCTGCTGCCAACGTCTACGCCGGCACCGGCATTCATCAATGCTTCAGCCTCCATCAAATAAGTATCGGCCAGCCGGATCTCATACTCGTCCTGGCCAAAGTTAAGTTCGGGAGTGTTGGCAGCCTTATCGGCTACACGGCCGATGAATTTGCCCAGGAAGAACCCGGTGTTATTATAACCGGCCGTATAGCTGGCCGCACCTGCCGTTTTTAGACTGTCAAGATCGGCTACGGTCGCGGTATATCTCGGATCGCCATGCATAAAAGTGGCAAAGCTTTTTGTAAATACAAGGAAACTATATCCGGAGAAATAGTCCGGTGCCGTTGTTTTCAGTTGGGAATATCCGCGGGGACCGGTGGTGATACAGATCAGGTTACCTTCACTGGCGCCGGCATCACCCCAGCCACCATTGGAGAGTGCGCTATGAACGAATTCTACCACTGACTCGGAATTGAACTTATTTTTTGAAAGCCACAGATCGCCATAATTAGGCATCAGTTTATAGCCATAGGTCGATGGAGACACGCCGGGAGCCGTTCCGTTCACCGCGGCGAACTGGTCGGCAGCAGCCTGCCATTTCTTCTCATACAAGAGAACCTTACCCAACATCGCCTTAGCGCCGCCCTGTGTGATCCGGCCGCCGTCCGTTGCTACGTTGACCGTTACAGGTAATGCCGGGATGGCGTCGTTGAGGTCTTTTTCCACATAAGCATAGATATCGGCAGGAGGCGCCTGGACAATATCAAAGAGACTGTCGATCGACACCGTCCCTGTGATCAGCGGAATATTCTTAAAAAAAGTGACCAGGTCAAAATAGAAGGCTCCGCGCATGGCCTTTAATTCTGCGATGTATCGTGCCTTGGTAGCCGCGTCCAGACCGCAACCATCCAGTTTTGACAACAGGACGTTGGCGCGGTAGATGCCGGAATATCCTCTGCTCCAAAGATATGCTTCCGGGCCGGAGGTAGAGCTCAGCGTATAGTTTTGCATCACCTGCAGGTCATTGATGTCGGTTGCGTTACCGCCACCGGTCAATTGGTCGTCTCCGGCAACATCCATGATGGATGCTTTATCATACAAACCGCCGGTTTGAAAGCCAAAGCGGTCATAAACAGCTACCAGGCCGGCAAAGGCGTCGGCCGGCGTCTTATAATACTGATCGGTGGTGACCCGCGACTGCGGGTTCACATTTAGCTCCTTTTTACAGGCGTCCAGCAACTGTGTGCCCAGGGCAAGCGCTGCTATGTATACCAGATGTTTCTTTTTCATATTGCAATTGATTTGTCAAAAAAATTATTAAAATTAAAATCCGACATTCACACCCACCAGGAACGAACGGGCAGGGACATAGACTCCTTTATCGATACCGTATTGAGCACCGCCGCCGGAATCAGGACTTACCCCTATCTCAGGATCGTAACCGGTGTACTTGGAGATCGTGAATGGGTTTTGACTGAGTACATACACCCTCAATTTCTGGAAACCCCATTTGTTAAGGATGGTCCTGGGGAGATTATACCCGACCTGAAGGGTTCTTACCTTAAAGTAGCTGCCGCTTTCGAGATAAAGATTGGTGAACTTGGAATAGTTGGCATTGGGATCACCATTTACTACTCTCGGCAAATTGGTATTCGTATTGGTCGGCGTCCAGGCATTCAGATATTTTGTCTGGTAATTGGCCGTGCTGATATCCAATCTTCTTAAACCCTGGAAGATCTGGTTACCCCCCGATCCGCTGCCAAAAGCAATAAAATCAAAATTCTTATAAGCCAGGTTAAAGGTCAGCCCATAACTAACGGTCGGATTGGGATTGCCCAGGTACATCCGGTCATTGGCATCGATAATATTATCATTTTGCAGGTTGGCGAACTTAAGGTCACCGGGTTTGGCAGTAGGCTGCAACTTGGTGATTTTGTCGGCGCCTACATATCCGTCGACCTCGGCCTGGCTTTGGAAGATGCCCAGTGTTTTGTAGCCGAAATAACGTTGATAAGGTTCATTGATGGCAGTGCGGGTGATATTACCCATGGTCTGGAAGGTAGCGCTGTTGTCTTCGAAATAAGTCGTACCGGGGAGCATCTTGGTGACCTTATTTTGATAGAAGGAGATATTGCCGTTGGCGCCCAGTGTGAATTCACCGATCTTCTTCTTGTATCCCAGTTCGAACTCTATCCCCTTATTCTCGATATCATCGAAGTTTTGGGCAAAACTGCCATAACCTGCATAACTGGGAATTTGGGGGTTTTGGAGAATACCGGTTGTTTTCTTTCTGTATACGTCGACGGTTACCGTCAGGCCATTCAGCAGGATTGCGTCAATACCGATATCGGTAGAGGCCGTCTGCTCCCATTTCAGGTCAGGGTTGGCAGGTGCGGCAGGGCTATAACCGATATTGACCGTACCGCCCGTGCCAAAAGAATAATTGCGTTCGCCGCCCGGAGATACGATCGGAACATAAGCAAATTCGCCTATACCGTCGTTGCCGGTAACCCCATAACTCGCCCGGATCTTCAGGTTATTGAGCACATTGCCTTTGGGGAAAAAGCTTTCATTTGTGGGTACCCAGCCAACGGACACGGAGGGGAAGTAGCCAAATTTATTGTTGGCGCCAAACCGGGAAGAACCGTCCCTCCGGATCAGTGCGGTCAACAGGTACTTTTCATCATAGTTGTATTGTAAGCGCGAGAACAGCGAGTTGATACGATGGTCTGTACCATCGGAACCTCCGCTATTCTGCCGGTCGGCCGGCAACGCACTATACTGGAAAGATGCCTGATCAAAAGTCTTTGCCGGGATATTATTGTAAGAGACGGTGGCGCCTCTTG
>Ga0193716_1001430_pt1 | contig 13877 bp, 14 predicted proteins | sample U2c1metaG_FD_145901 | JGI IMG/M metagenome (GOLD analysis project Ga0193716, IMG submission 145901) | Soil microbial communities from a riparian zone of the East river system, Colorado, United States - U2c1 | ecosystem: Environmental > Terrestrial > Soil > Riparian zone | place: USA: East River...
GAGGGCGGCTTCGCGAAGGACTCGATCACCGAGACGTTCGCCGCGATCGAGCTGGCCGTCGACACCCGCCGCTGGGCCGGGGTGCCGTTCTACCTGCGCACCGGCAAGCGGCTCGGCCGTCGGGTCACCGAGATCGCGGTCGTGTTCAAGCGCGCGCCGCACCTGCCGTTCGACGCGACGTCCACCGAGGAGCTCGGCCAGAACGCGCTCGTGTTCCGGGTGCAGCCGGACGAGGGCGTGACCATGCGGTTCGGCTCGAAGGTGCCGGGCAACGCCATGGAGGTGCGGGACGTCTCGATGGACTTCAGCTACGGGCACTCGTTCACCGAGTCCTCGCCGGAGGCCTACGAGCGGCTGATCCTCGACATGCTGCTCGGCGAGCCGTCGCTCTTCCCGATGAACGACGAGGTCGAGCTGTCCTGGGAGATCCTCGACCCGATCATCCGGTCCTGGCGGACCAGCGGGCGGCCGGAGCCGTACCAGGCCGGCACGTGGGGCCCGGCCTCGGCGAACAAGATGCTTTCCCGTACCGGCCGTCACTGGAGGCGCCCGTGATCATCGACCTGCCCGCCACCACGACGTCGCAGGTGAACAGCAAACTCGTGCACCTGCGCGAACAGGGCGGCGCGAACACGATCGGCCGCGTGCTGACGCTGGTGATCGTCACCGACGACAGCGAGAAGACCGAGGAGGTCATCGACGCGGCCAACCACGCGAGCCGCGAGCACCCGTGCCGGGTGCTCGTGCTGGCCCGGGGCGCGAAGAAGGCCGCGGCCCGGCTCGACGCCCAGATCCGGGTCGGCGGCGACGCCGGCGCGAGTGAGGTCGTCGTGCTGCGGCTGTACGGTCCGCTCGCGAACGAGGGCGCGAGCTGTGTGGTGCCGCTGCTGCTGCCGGACGCGCCGGTGGTGGCGTGGTGGCCGTTCGAGGCGCCCGCGTCGCCGGAGAAGGACCCGATCGGTCAGCTTGCGACGCGCCGGATCACCGACTCGGCGTCCCAGTCCAACCCGACCAGGGCGCTCGAGGCGCGCGCGAAGTCGTACGCCAACGGCGACACCGACCTCGCGTGGACGCGGCTGACGTTGTGGCGTGCGGTGCTCGCGTCCGCACTGGACCTGCCGCCGTACGAGAAGGTCACGGCGGCCACGGTGTCCGGCGAGGGCGACTCGCCGTCCGCGGACCTGTTGGCGGCGTGGCTCGCGGCGTGCCTGAAGCTGCCGGTGAAGCGGCTGAAGGCCAAGTCCGGCAAGGGCATCGTGTCGGTGACGCTCGAGCGCCGGTCCGGCAGCATCGAGCTGCACCGGCCGGATGCCACCGTCGGCATCCTGTCCCAGCCCGGTCAGCCGGAGCGTCGTGTCGCGCTGCAGCGTCGTCCGGTCCGGGACTGCATCGCGGAGGAGCTGCGCAGGCTCGACCCGGACGAGATCTACGAGTCCGCGCTGAAGGCGCTCGGCAAGATCGACCGCGGCCGAGGCCCGGCCGCGGCCCGCAAACCGGCCGCACGGAAGAAGGTCAAGGCCGAGGCCGCCTCGTGACGGTGATCGTCTACGGCAGCGCGGAACTGCTGGCCGCCGCGACGGCGGCCAGGTTGGTGACGGCGCTGTCGGACGCGCAGGCGGCGCGCGGTCGCGCGTCGGTGGTGCTGACGGGCGGGCGGACGGGGACAGCGGTGCTGTCGTCGGTCCGCACCGCCCCGGCACGGGACTCTGTGGACTGGTCCCAAGTGGACTTCTACTGGGGCGACGAGCGTTTCCTGCCCGCCGGTGACCAGGAGCGCAACGACACGCAGGCGCGAGCCGCGCTGCTGGACCAACTTCCGGCCACCCGGGTGCACGCGATGGCCCCCTCGGACGGCGAGTTCGGCGACGACCCGGACGCCGCCGCCGCGGCCTACGCCGCGCTGCTGCCGGCCACGTTCGACGTGTGCCTGCTCGGTGTCGGCGAGGAAGGCCACACGGCGTCGATCTTCCCGGACTCCCCCGCCGTCCACGAGGCGACGCGTACGGTCGTCGCGGTGCGCGACTGCCCGAAGCCGCCGCCCACCAGGGTGTCGCTGACGCTGCCGACGATCCGCCGGTCGACCGCCGTGTGGCTGATGACCACCGGCGAGTCGAAAGCCGACGCGGTGGCGAGCGCACTGAACGGCGCATCGGAGGTCGCGATCCCGGCCGCGGGCGCCCAGGGCCGCGACGAAACCCTGTGGCTGCTGGACACCACCGCGGCGGCGAAGCACGCGCGGTGAGGGTCGAGGATTGACGGCCGTCCATCGGGGAACACCCACGACACCCACGCCACCCTCATCTGCGTGGCGCGGGAGTGACCATGGATCGACAGTATGTAACCGTTGTCCGGCAAGTGTTAGACGGCTTGCGGTTTCCGGCGCAACGGTGGCAGGTCATCACGCAGGGGGAGATCTACGGCGCCGACCGGGTGACCATGGCGAAACTCCACGAACTGCCGGTGCGGCTCTACGTCAACTGTGACGACGTCACCGCCGAGATCCTGACCACCCGCCGTCTCGGACGCACGGTCGCCATGCCGATCGTCGTGGACGCGCGCCAAATGGCGACGCGTCCCCTGGACGCGCGGGCGCGTCCCTAGACGCGGCAGGCGAGGATCGTCGGCGGACGGCCGGCGGCGGCCATTCTCGGCGACGTGCGGTGGTCGCCCCGGCCGGGGGGCCGGTTCCGCGACGGACGCGGTCGCGTCGACTCCGCGGGAACCTCCCAGATGTACTCGGTGGCAACGCGCGTCGGCGCGTCGTCCGCCGCGGGGCGACCGCTGAGCACCGCGAGGCCGATCATGCTGGCCACGAGCGCGAGGTGCACGCCGACGTTGGTGGTGTGGAACGGAACCAGCCCGGGATCGATCACCGTGCCGAACTGCCACAACAGGAAGTACGCGACGCTGCCGCTGATCAGGTACGCACGCGCGGCGCGGGGGTTGCGGCTCATCATGAGGCCGACCAGCCCGAAGCCGAGATGGACGAGGTTGTCCAGCATGCCCGGCCCGACGTCGAGCACGCCCGCCAGCACGAACAAGCTCGCGACAACAATCGCGACGACCTGTCCTGGCTCGCGAGTCCCTGCGTGATCCCTCATCCAGCACCTTCCCCTGTCCGGTCGCGGCAACGCGGCTGGGATGCCCACCCTCTGCGGTGTTCAACCACCATGCCCTCAACCAAGTGGACGTGCGTGGCGGCGCGCCGTTGGCCGCCGAGACGGTTCACTCAAATGTGGCGGCCCCGAGCCGTGTCAGAGGAAGGTCGTCGCATCCGCGGCTAACGTTTCGCGAACTCACACTGCTAAGAAGCCACTTCGCCTGATCGGACCAACAGGTTGGGCCGTTCAGCCCAAGTCAGAGGTCGTCCGGTAAATGGTGATTTGCTCCAGCACATAGATGTGAAACATTTCGTCCCGTCCGGACGATTGGTATGTCTTCAATGGGTGCGGAGCAAAACTCCGGAGGGAGGCCGACCATGTCGCCACGGCAACAGCAGCACCCGGCCGTGTCACGTCACAGCGCGCCCGCCGGGTCGGAGCTGCCGCGACAACGCGCGAGTACGCATGAGCCGTCGATGCGATCCACTGCCCGCGCCGAGACTGGAGGTTCCGTCCTGGTCGCGTCCACGTTCCCACCCAATGTCGGCATTGAGGATTTTCGCATCATTCCGCGGCCGCGGCTCATCACGCGGCAGTTGCCGAAGTGGCTCGCCGCGTTCCGGTCGAGCCCGCGTGCTCGCGGCATCGCGTCCGACGTGGCCGCCCTGCTGCTCGCGGTGCTCGACGTGTGGCTGGTGATCCCCGAGGACGCCGCGACCTACTCGATCTGGTTGTCGGCCATCGCGGTGGCCGCCATGGTCATGCGCCGGCACGTGCCGTTCCTGGCCGTGCTGGTGACCGTGCCCGGGTTCATGACGGGCTGGTCGCAGCTCGCCGCGATGATCGCGCTCGGATCGCTCGCGCAGAAGCACCGGCTGCTGTCCTGGCGGATGATCACCGGCTCGATCATGGTGTTCCTGTGTGGATACGTCCGCTGGCCGCTGTCCGAGTTCGTCTCACTGAGCTGGCAGGAGCACCTGCTCAACGTCATCTGGGCCGTGATCATCGCGGGCATGCCGGTGGCCATCGGGCTGTTGATCTCCGCGCGGCAGGAGCTGTCCGCGCACATCCGCGAGCTCGCCTCCAGCCGGGAGCGGGAGAAGAAGCTGTTCGTCGAGACCGTGCGTGCCGCCGAGCGGGCGAAGCTCGCCCGCGAGATGCACGACGTGGTCAGCCATCAGGTCACGCTCATCGCCATGCAGGCCGGTGCGCTGCAGGTCGCCGACGACAACTCCGAAGCCACGAACGAGGCGGCGCGGACCATCCGTGAGCTCTCCACGAAGACACTCGAGGAGCTGCGCAACCTGGTCAGCATCCTGCGATCCGACGATGCCGCGGAGGACTCGCAGCCGGGTCTCGACGAGCTGGGCGAACTGGTGCGCAACTTCCGTGACGACGCCGTGCCGGTGGCTCTCGACGTGACGGCCGAGCGGGCGCGGCTGCCCGGTTCGGTGTCGCACGCCGTGTACCGGACGGTGCAGGAGGCGCTGACGAACGTGCGCAAGCACGCCACCGGCTCTGGTGCATCGGTGCGGGTGCGCGCGGTACAGGACACGCTGGTCGTCGAGGTGCGCAACGGGCGCGCCAGCTCACGCAAGCCGTCGCTGCCCTCCGGCGGACACGGGCTGCTCGGTCTCAAGGAGCGGGCCGGCCTGCTCGGCGGCACGTTCACGGCCGGCCCGACGTCGGAAGGCGGCTTCCGGGTGTCGGCCACGTACCCCCTGGCGGGCTGACAACCAAAACGAAGGCCGCCGCACGGACGTCCAGGTCCGTGCGGCGGCCTTCGTTCCAGAACTCAGCCCTCGCGCCTCTTGCGAAGCTTCGCCAGTGCCTCGGCGAGGATGGCCTCACCGTCGGCGTCCGAACGACGCTCCTTCACGTACGCGAGGTGCGTCTTGTAGGGCTCGTTGCGCGGAGCCTTGGGCGGCTCCTGCTCGTCCCGACCGCCGGGCAACCCGCACCGCGGGCAGTCCCACGAGTCCGGGAACTCGGCCTCGAGCGCAAAGTACGGCTTCGACTCGTGTCCATTGGCGCACCAGTACGAAACTCGCCGACGCGGCGCCGACTCGCCCCGCTCCGACTCGCCCATTGGCCCTGCGCCAACTCGAGTGCCTCGAATGGCACTACCACCAGCCATCGACTCTCACACCCCCACAAGGTGATTCAAGCGGGAAAGAAACACTGACTTGTCCACTCTGGGGACTGTGGCTACGCGACCTTGATGAGCAGGCCGAGCCCGATGACACAGATGACCCACACCGCGCCGATGAACAGCGTTGCCCGGTCCAGGTTCTTCTCGGCGACGCTCGATCCCGAGAGGCTCGACTGCATGCCACCGCCGAACAGCGACGAAAGACCGCCGCCACGGCCGCGGTGCAGCAAGACCAGCAGGATAAGCAGCAGGCTGGTGCTGATGAGACCAATCTGCAGGGCTAGAACCATGTCATCCTCGCTGTCGACCCGGTGTCCGCGCGTCAGCACGGTCGAAGCAACAGGTTACCTGGTGCCTGGTGATCGTTACACAGTGCCCCCGAACGACGACCGGCGGACTGTGTCGAAATTGTTGCGCACGCGAACAAATTGGTCAATACTCTGTGCGGGACTGTTTCACCGAAGATCCACGTGGCCTCCAAGTGTCCTCAATGGACACATTTGGAAGGAGAACACGCCCATGATCTCTCGTCGCTCGTTCCTCGGGGGGCTCGCGGCGGCATCCGTTGGCACGCCATTCCTGGCGAACGCCATCGGTTCGGCGGCCGGCGCACGTGCCGCCATGTCCCTCACCCTTGCCAACGAGTCCGGCCGCGGCCCGGTCTGGACCTACATCGTCGGCACCAACCTCGCGACCGGACAGCAGTGTCACGTGTCCGCCGACGGTCAGCTTGTGCCCGTGTCCGAGTCCGACAACGGCCCGGACGGCTACACCGACTACGCCATCCCGGTCGAGGGCGGCGGCACCACACTGTCGCTGCCGCAAGGCATGTCCGGTCGGATCTACCTCGCGATCGGCCAGAAGCTCAAGTTCCACGCCAACCCCGGCAACGCGCTCGCCTACCCCGCCGGCTGGGTCACCTCCGACCCGAACTACCCGGTGTTGCACGACTGCGCGGAGTTCACCTACGACGGCTCCGGCATGCACTGCAACACCACGATGGTCGACATGCTGTCGGTGCCGCTGGCCATCTCGCTGTCCGGCGCGGCGCAGCAGTCGGCGGGCCGGCTGCGTGACGGTGGCCGGGCGGCTGTCTTCTCGGCGCTCGCCGGGCAGGCCGGCTTCTCCGGGCTGGTCATGGACGACCTGCGCGTCATCGCGCCGGGGCACGGCCTGGACGCCGGCCGCTTCGCCACGGACTACCTCGCGGGGTGGATCGACGAGGTGTGGAACCACTACCGGTCCAACACCATGACCGTGACTGCCGGGGCCTCGACGTTCACGGGGTCCGTGCAGGGCGAGCAGTTCGCGTTCTCCGGTGGCGTGCGGGCGTTCTCGAAGCCGACGACGCGGGACGTGCTGTTCTGCGACGGCGCGCTCGCGGCGCCCAACGACGGCGTGACCGGCCCGGTCGCGGCGACGCTCGGCGCCGGCTTCAACCGCGGGGTGCTCACCGACACGGGCGCCCAACCGGTGGCCGACGCCGGCGGCTACTACCGGCGCCCGGTGACCAACCACTACTCGCGCGTCATGCACGAGAACACCGTGGACGGCGACGCGTACGGCTTCGCCTTCGACGACGTCTGCGAACACGCGCCCTACATCGAGGACCCGGCGCCGACGTCGATCACGGTGACGATCACGCCGTTCTGATCGGTTTGACGTGCGGGGCGTGACCGCGCCCCCGCACGTCGAATTAGCCATTTGTTAGAAGCGTTTGCGACCGTGGCGCCATGACAAAACGACTGCTCGTCATGGTGCTGGCGGTGTTGGGCGTCGTCGCGTTCCTGCCGGCGTCCGCGACCGCGTCCCCCACCGCGCCAGCCGACCTGCGGATGGCGGCCGCCGGCATCGACGTCGCCACGTTGCGGCCCGGGTACACCGTGTCCGGCAACGAGGTCAGCTGGGACAACGGCGACGTGCGGATGCTGTTCGGCCGGGAGCAGACCGGCTTCGGCCCGACCGACATCTACGACTGCCCGCTAGGTGCGGTCTGTCTGTTCGAGAACAGCAACTTCGACGACCAGAACCACGACGGCGTCCGGGACGGCAAACGGATCATCATCCTGCGCGGCCGCAGCACGTGGCAGGACATGCGCTGGTACAGCTTCGACAACAAGATGAGCTCGTGGGTGAACCGGCTGAGCACCTCGCGCTGGTACGAGAACTTCCTGCCGAACCCGACCCCGTCCTACTGCATGCCGATGGACTGGGCGTACGACGTGCCGGTGTACGCGCCGCAGGTGAACGACATGATGTCGATGCTGTGGATCTACGAACCCGGTGCCGTCTACTGCTGAGCTGTGCCGCGAGCGACGCCTTCGGGTCGGCGGGCGTCGCTCGCTAAGGTACGTCGGGTCAGGGCAGTGGGCCGCCGGCGGCCAGGGCGCAGAGCTTCGTGAACTCCTCCGCGTCCAGGCTCGCGCCGCCAACCAGGGCGCCGTCGATGTCGTCCTGCTTGACCAGTTCGGCGATGTTGCCGGACTTCACCGAGCCGCCGTAGAGGATCCGCACGGCCTCGGCGATCTCCTGGCCGTACTTCTCAGCCAGCTTCGCGCGGATGGCGCCACAGACCTCCTGGGCGTCGGCCGGGGTGGCGACCCGGCCGGTGCCGATGGCCCACACCGGCTCGTACGCGACGACGACCTTCGACACCTGCTCGGTCTTCAGCCCCTTCAAGCCGGCGATAAGCTGGTCGGTCGTGTACTCGACGTGGTTGCCCACCTCGCGCACGTCCAGCTTCTCGCCGATGCACAGGATCGGCGAGACGTCGTTCTTCAGCGCCGCCTTCACCTTGCTGTTGACGAGCTCGTCGGTCTCCTCGTGGTGCTCACGGCGCTCGGAGTGCCCGACCGTCACGTACGAACAGCCGAGCTTCCCGAGCATCGCGCCCGAGATCTCGCCCGTGTACGCGCCGGAGTCGTACTTCGACACGTCCTGCGCGCCGTAGCGCAGCTTCAGCCGGTCACCGTCCACCAGCGTCTGGATGCTGCGGATGTCGACGAACGGCGGCAGCACCGCGACCTCGACCTTCGCGAAGTACTTGTCCGGCAACGAGAACGCGATCTTCTGGACCAGCGCGATGGCCTCGAGGTGGTTGAGGTTCATCTTCCAGTTACCGGCAATAAAAACCAGGCGACTCACGTGGCCTCCAAGACCGCGATGCCTGGCAGGTCCTTGCCCTCCAGGAACTCCAGCGACGCGCCGCCGCCGGTCGAAATGTGCGAGAAGCCGTCGTCCGGCAGCCCCAACGCCCGCACGGCCGCGGCGGAGTCCCCGCCGCCGACGACACTGTACGAATTCGAGTCCACAATGGACTGCGCGACCGCGCGGGTGCCCTCGGCGAACGGCGCCAGCTCGAACACGCCCATCGGGCCGTTCCAGAACACCGTGCCCGCCTCGTCAAGCACCGCGCCGTACCGCTCGGACGTGATCGGGCCGATGTCCAGGCCCATCCACCCCTCGCGCATCTGCGCGGCGAGTACCGTCTCGGTGGTGGCGTCCGCGGCGAACTTGTCCGCGATCACGATGTCGGCCGGCAGCATGATCTTCCCGTCGGCGTCCGCGAGCAGCTTCCTGCAGGTGTCGATCATGTCGGCCTCGAGCAGCGAGTCGCCGACGCCGAGCCCTTCCGCGGCCATGAACGTGAAGCACATGCCACCGCCGACCAACAACCGGTCGACCTTCGGCAGCAGCGACTCGATGACCGCGAGCTTGTCGGAAACCTTGGAACCGCCGAGCACCACCACGTACGGGCGTTCCGGCGCGCCGGTCAGCCTGCGCAGCACCTCGAGCTCTGCCAGCACCAGATCGCCCGCGTAGGCCGGCAGGATGCTCGCGACGTCGAACACCGACGCCTGCTTGCGGTGCACCACACCGAAACCGTCGGACACGAACACGCCGCCCTGGCCGACCAGCGCCGCCAGCTCACCGGCGAGCTCGCCGCGCTCGGCGGCGTCCTTGCTCGTTTCCCGCGCGTCGAACCGGATGTTCTCCAGCAGCGCGACCTGACCGTCGGCCAAGCCGTCCACAGTGGACTTCGCGGACGCACCGACCACATCGGACGCGAGCGTCACGGTCGCGTCGAGCAGCTCACCCAGTCGCGCCGCGACCGGCTTGAGCGAGAACTTCGGCTCCGGCGCGCCCTTCGGGCGACCGAGGTGCGCGGCGACGACCACCCGCGCGCCCGCCTCGACCAGCTTGCTGATCGTCGGCAGCGACGCGCGGATACGGCCGTCGTCGGTGATGGTGTCGCCGTCGAGTGGGACGTTCAGGTCGGCACGCAGCAGCACGTACCGACCCGACACACCCTCGGCGAGCAGATCGTCGAGAGTCTTCACGTGGTCCCTCAGAGCTTCGACGCGACGAGCGCGGTCAGGTCGGCGAGGCGGTTCGAGTAGCCCCACTCGTTGTCGTACCAGCCGTAGACCTTGACCTGGTTGCCGATGACCTTCGTGATCGGCGCGTCGTAGATGCACGACGCCGGGTCGGTGACGATGTCGGAGGAGACGATCGGGTCCTCGCTGTAGCGCAGGATGCCCTTCAGCGGACCTTCGGCGGCCGTGCGGTACGCGGCGTTGATCTCGTCCAGAGTGACGTCCCTGCCGAGGTCCACCGTCAGGTCGGTGATCGAGCCGGTGGGCACCGGGACGCGCAGCGAGTAGCCGTCGAGCTTGCCGTTGAGCTCCGGCAGCACCAGGCCGATCGCCTTGGCGGCGCCGGTGGACGTCGGCACGACGTTCAGCGCGGCGGCGCGGGCGCGGCGGAGATCCTTGTGCGGGCCGTCCTGCAGGTTCTGGTCCTGCGTGTACGCGTGGATCGTGGTCATCAGACCCTTCTCGATGGTGAACGCATCGTGAAGGACCTTCGCCAGCGGCGCCAGGCAGTTCGTGGTGCAGGAGGCGTTGGAGATGATGGTCTGCGAGCCGTCGTAGAGGTGCTCGTTCGCGCCGATGACGACGGTCAGGTCCTCGCCCTTGGCCGGCGCGGAGATGATGACCTTCTTGGCGCCGCCCTCGTCGACGTGCTTGCGCGCGTCGGCGCCGTTGGTGAAGAAGCCGGTCGACTCGATGACGACGTCGACCTCGAGGTCCTTCCAGGGCAGCTTGCCCGGGTCGCGCTCCGCGAAGGCCTTGATGGTCTTGCCGTCGACCGAGATGCCCTCGTCATTCGCCTCGACCTCGAACGGCAGGCGCCCAAGGACGCTGTCGTACTTCAGCAGGTGGGCCATGGTGGCAACGTCGCCGAGGTCGTTGAAGGCAACGATCTCGATGTCGTGCTCACTGGCCTGCACCGCGCGCCAGAAGTTGCGGCCGATGCGACCGAAGCCGTTGACGCCTACCCGAACCGTCACCGTGTCTCCTCGTGCTCGTGATTGTTGCACCGCTTCGACACCCTATCGCCCGTCGCCTGCCTGGTCGCGGGCCATGGGAGCGAGCTAACTGTATCGAGTCAGTTGGGGGCGCCCGGCAGCGGGCCGGAAGTGGTTAGCGGGATTTTTCCGACCGCTCGCGTATCTGGGTGGCGAGCACCCGCTCTTGTCTCCATGTAGGGGGGCGCTGAGATGGCGATGAGGCGGGGGACGGCTCATCGCCAGGGGGTTGCGGCACCCGAGGAAGCGAAACCCGCCTGGCTGCGTGGGGGTCAGTCAGGCGGGTTTCGTGCTGTCCAACCCCCAGCGCTGACCAGGCAGCCTCGGCCGGCCTTGGCCTCCGGCCCCCAATTTCCAGCCTACGGGCTACCCCCGACAATCCCAGGCCCCTCGACGGCCGCCTGTGGACAACCCGCGAGTCCAACACTCACGACGGGTGAGTTCAACACTCACGACCCGCGAGTCGCCCTTTCGCGACCCGCGAGTCTCCCGTTCACGACAGATGAGTTCGACACATGCGTGGGTCGGTCACGGCGGCGGGTTGTCCAGAACGGGATGTCGGCTCCGACGTAGCGGTGACCGGGTCCGCAGGGGACCACCGAAACCGCGCCAGGGAGACACCGATGGCCACCGTGATCACCAACATGACGATGTCGCTCGACGGGTTCATCGCCTACCCCGACGACACAGTCGGCGAGCTGTTCGAGTGGTACTCCTTCGGGCCGGTGGCCGTGGCGACCGCGAACGACGACGTCACCGTGCACGTGGACGAGGCCAGCGCGGAGGTGTTCGCCGAGGCGGTGGCCTCGGTGGGCGCGCTGGTCGCCGGGCGTCGGCTGTTCGACGTGGCCAACGGCTGGGGCGGCCGGCACCCGGCGGGCTGCCCGGTGTTCGTCGTGACGCACTCGGCGCCGACGGACTGGCCGCACCCGGACGCGCCGTTCACCTTCGTCACCGACGGTGTGGCCGCCGCGATCGAGCAGGCCAAGGCCGTCGCCGGCGACGCGACCGTCGCGATCGCCAGCGCGGACATCACCCAGCAGGCGCTCAACCTCGGGCTGATCGACAAGGTCACCGTGGACCTGGCGCCCGTCCTGCTCGGCGCCGGCATCCCGTTCTTCGCCAACCTGGCCAACGCGCCGATCCGGCTCGGTGACCCGACCGTGGTCCAGGGAAAGCGCGTCACCCACCTGCGCTACGACGTGCTCAAGTGAGCCGGCTCAGACCTCTGCCTCCAGCATGTCCGGGGTGACCGCCGACTCCGTGTCCGGCAGGCCAAGCTCCTTCGCGCGCTTGTCGGCCATCGCGAGCAGCCTGCGGATTCGGCCGGCCACCGCGTCCTTCGTCATCGGCGGCTCGGAGAGCTGCCCCAGCTCCTCGAGGGACGCCTGGCGGTTGGACAGTCGCAGCCTGCCGGCGGCGCTCAGGTGTTCCGGCGCGTTCGGGCCCAGGATCTCCATCGCGCGCTGCACTCGTGCCGCCGCCGCGACGGCGGCACGCGCCGAGCGGCGCAGGTTCGCGTCGTCGAAGTTGGCCAAACGGTTCGCCGTGGCACGGACCTCGCGGCGCATCCGCCGCTCCTCCCACGCCAGCACCGACGTGTGCGCGCCGAGGCGGGTGAGCATCGCGCCAATGGCGTCGCCGTCGCGGACGACCACGCGGTCAGCACCGCGCACCTCGCGGGACTTCGCCTGGATACCCATCCGCCGCGCGGCGCCGACCAGGGCCAACGCCGCTTCCGGACCAGGACACGTGATCTCCAGGGCTGAGGACCGGCCGGGTTCCGTCAGCGAACCGTGCGCCAGGAAGGCACCGCGCCAGGCAGCCTCCGCGTCGCACGTTCCCCCGGACACCACCGCCGCCGGCAACCCACGCACCGGGCGCCCGCGCTGGTCGAGCAACCCGGTCTGACGCGCGAGACCGTCGCCGTCCTTCACCACCCGCACGACGTACCGGGTGCCCTTGCGCAGCCCACCGGACGCGAGCACGTGCACGTCGGCGTAGTGCCCGAACAGGTCATGGATCTCCTTGCGGAGCCGGCGCGCCGCCGCGCCCGTGTCCACCTCCGCCTCGACGACCACCCGCCCGCCGACTATGTGCAGTCCGCCGGCGAACCGAAGCAGCGACGACACCTCAGCACGGCGGCAACACGTCTTGGACACCGCCAACCGACTCAGCTCGTCCTTGACCGCCGCGGTCATCGCCACGAGATAACTCCTCTCCCACCACGCGCGCTCCCTCCCACAGAAGCCACGCTCCCCACGCAGGCGTACATCCCACCATCAACCGGCGCCACGCGCCGTTTCATCCCACCCGTACCGCCGCCAACGCACCTCGCAGACTCTCCGCCAGCGCCGCCGGGTCATGCCGCTCCCGGGTCGTCCCGGACGCGATCGCGTCCAGCCGCAGCGTCGCGCCGAGCGCCTCCGCCGCACGCGTCCACCCGGAGGCGGGGCGCGTGCTCGCAGAGTACGTCGAGATGACGCTCCGGGGAGAACCCCGACGTCTCCCCCGGTTGGGGGACAAGGTTCAGTACCACCATCCGGGACGCCGCCGTCTCGATCAGCGCCTCGTGCAGCTCCGGGACCAGCAGGTGCGGCAGGACGCTGGTGAACCACGAACCCGGTCCGAGCAGCACCACGTCCGCCTCGAGCACCGCCGTGACCGCGGCCGGGCACCCCTTCGGCACCGAGCCCGGCGCCCCCGCCGTGTGCAGCCGGATCCGCTGCACCTGACCTGGCGTGGTCGCCACCGCCACCTGCCCGCGGATCCGCCGAACCGCGGCCGGGTCCTCGTCGAGGCCGACGACGTCCGCCTCGATGTCCAGCGCCTCCGTGCACATCGGCAGCACGCGCCCCTTCAGCCCCAGCAGCCGCGCGGCCTCGTGCAGCGCGGCGACCGGGTCGCCGAGGATCTCCACCAACGCGGCCAGCACCAGGTTGCCGACCGCGTGCCCGGCGAGCGCGCCCGTGCCGCCGAACCGGTGCTGGAAAACCGTGCTCCACAACGAGTTCTCGTCGTCCTTGCCGGCGAGCGCGGCCAGCGCCTTGCGCAGGTCGCCCGGCGGCAACACGCCCAGCTCGCGCCGCAGCCGCCCGGAGGACCCACCGTCGTCAGCGACCGTGACCACCGCCGTCACGTCCGGCGTCAGCCGGCGCAACGCACGGAGCGTGGCGTGCAGCCCCTGCCCGCCGCCGAGTGCGACCGCTTTCAGCGTCGCGGCCTGCCCTCGGTCACCAGAAGCACTCACTCG
>Ga0193716_1001431_pt1 | contig 13876 bp, 12 predicted proteins | sample U2c1metaG_FD_145901 | JGI IMG/M metagenome (GOLD analysis project Ga0193716, IMG submission 145901) | Soil microbial communities from a riparian zone of the East river system, Colorado, United States - U2c1 | ecosystem: Environmental > Terrestrial > Soil > Riparian zone | place: USA: East River...
GAGCCCTCGGTTGAACCTCGCAGGCGCCCATTCGAGGTGTGCGCAACGGTCGAGAGTTCGGCAACGGCGGCCACGGTTCGAATCGTAGTGTGGGAAGCTGAACCCGGCTGGCGCCCAGCCTCGCGGCGGAATGCCGACGGACGCGGACGGAGCGGTGTGATGACCTTCAACGAGGGTATGCAGATCGACACGAGCACCACGTCGAGCAGCGGCGGGGGCGGCCGCGGTGGCGGTGGCCGCGGCATCGCAGTCGGTGGCGGACTCGGTGGGCTGCTGATCGTCGTCATCGCACTATTCCTCGGGGTCGACCCCGGCACGGTGCTACCCCAAGGCGGCACCAGCGAATACGACTCCCAGGGCGTCGAAGCGCCCGGTTTCGATCTGAGCCAGTGCAAGACCGGCAAGGACGCCAACACGATCGTGCAGTGCCGCGTCGTGGCCACCGGGAACTCCGTCGACGGGGTGTGGGCCCAGCTGTTGAAGGGCTACACCCGCCCGAAGGTGCAGTTGTTCAGCCAGCAGGTGAACACCGGGTGCGGACCGGCGACGACCGACGTCGGCCCGTTCTACTGCCCGGTCGACCAGACCGCCTACTTCGACACCTCGTTCTTCCAGGTGCTCACCGACCAGTTCGGTTCCAGCGGTGGGCCGTTGGCGCAGGAGTACGTCGTCGCCCACGAGTTCGGCCACCACGTGCAGGACCTGCTCGGCGTCCTTGGCAAGGCCCAGCAGGGGCCAGGCGGCTCCGAGGGCAACGGCGTGCGCACCGAACTGCAGGCCGACTGCTACGCAGGCGTGTGGGCGCACTACGCCGCGATCACCAAGCAGGAGAGCACCGGCGTGCCGTTCCTGGAACCGTTGACGGACAAGGACATCGCCGACGCGCTGTCAGCCGCATCCTCTGTCGGCGATGACCGCATCCAGAAGTCCTCGACGGGCCGGGTCAACCCCGAAACGTGGACGCACGGCTCGTCGGCCGAGCGGCAGAAGTGGTTCACCACCGGGTATCAGACGGGCGATCCCAACAAGTGCGACACGTTCTCCGCCCGCGACCTCGGCTGAGCGCCGCGTAGTGACTGCAAGCGACGACGTCGAGCCCGACGACAAGGACTGGACCTGGGTCCTTGGCCGCCCGTGTCCGGAGTGCGGTTTCGACGCTGCGGCCGTGCACGCGACCGACGTCGCCGGACGCATCCGCAAGGACGCAGTCAACTGGCTGACCCGGCTGGAGCGCCCCGGGGTGACCGAGCGGCCGCGTCCCGGTGTGTGGTCAGTCCTGGAGTACGGCTGCCACGTGCGCGACGTGCACCGGATCTTCGGTCAGCGGGTGCACCTCATGCTCGACGAGGACACTCCCCACTTCCCCAACTGGGACCAGGACGAGGCGGCTTTGGCCGACGACTACGCCTCCCAGCGGCCCGACACCGTCGCCGCCGAACTCGCGGAGTCCGCCGAAGCCGTCGCCAACACCTATGCGACGGTGCCCGACGGCGCGTGGTCGCGCCGTGGACTGCGGAGCAACGGCAGTGAGTTCACCGTCGCGTCGATCGCCGTCTATCACCTGCACGACATCGTTCACCACGCGTGGGACGTCGATTCAGCGGATTGACCGCGTCCCGCACTCCCGCACGTCCTGCACGCTCCAGCCCTCAGCGCGACCACTCTTGCCATCTCGGCGCGACCGACGTCGCGTCCGTCGCTGAAGCGCGTGAGAAGCCGACACGCCCAACATTCACGATGAGTTTGCTGCAGTGCTCTTCCAGCAATCTCTGGCCAAGACAACCGGGACACCGACGATAGCGCCTGCTTAGAGGTGCTCACGAAAAAATAGCGAACCCGTCGAATAACGGTCCGCGAGCCTCATCGCTAACTACGATTCGCGATCTTTGACAGCCGCGGACAGATGGCAATCAGTGCCGTGACGGCAGCGTCAACTGCAGTTCAGGTGGAATATCGCGCGGAGTGGGCAGCGCGTTACTGGCGCGCGCGTCAATCATCAGCAATGCGCCGCTCCACCCACCGGAGTCCTGCCGTTGACGTTGGAGCAAATCTCTGCAGTCGACTTGAAGGTTTGAACATTTCGTAATCATTTCGTTGGAGACTCGGACACATTGCGTGTGGTAACTTGCAATCGGTCGGAGATACTTTGCTGAAGGGAAAAATCATGAGCAGAACACGTAGGTACTTCACCGCGGCCGCCATGGCCACCGGCACCGTTGCCATGGGCGCCGCGCTGGCGCTCGGTTCGGCGGGATCGGCGTCGGCCGATCAGAACGTCGTGAAGAACACGGGCAACAAGGTCACCCCCGGTCTCGTCAACGTCGGCGTCTTCGGCGGCAACCTCCTCAGCGGTCTCGGCGGCCTGCTGAGCACCGCGCAGGTCAACCTGGGCACCGTGGGCACCAACGCGATCACGCAGACCGGCAAGGCGGGCACCGACGCGATCACGCAGACCGGCAAGGCGGGCACCGACGCGATCTCGCAGACCGGCGCCGCGGGCAACGGCGTGATCTCGGCGGTCGGCACCGCGGGCAACAACCTCGTCGGCAACCACTGATCAAACGCTTGAAGACGAGGGCATGATCCGGCCCGCCTCGCGCGGGCCGGGCCAGACCTTCTGACACACATGGACACCGCTTCTGGCGGTGTCCATGTGTGTTTCTGGGCCCGTTCGCGGCTGCCCGTCTCGAGATCAACGTTTTGCAGGAGAAGTCCGAGAAGAGGCCTGCAAAAAGCGCATCTCGACGCGGACAGGCGGAGACGGCAGTCCCCAGGAAGCATTGACCACATTGAACACATATCGCTAATGTGTTCAAATGCGCGCCGAGCCGGGACCCGTCACCAAGACGGTGTCCCCCGCGCTGCTGGCCGCCACCACCGACACCCTGCGGCGGATGGGTCCACGGCGGTTCAGCCTCACCGCCGTCGCCGAAGCCGCCGGGGTCTCCCGGGGCACGGTGCACAACGCATTCGGTAGCCGCGACCACGCCATCAAGATCGCCCTGGATCACCTCGCCTCTGCGTTCGTCGACGGGATGGCGGCCGAGATCGACCAGGCCGGAAGCCTTGCCGAAAAGGTCTCGGCTGCGGCGGTTCTGATCTGCGCGCATCGGCAGAACTCCGACTCGGTCGCGCCGGGCGGCATCAACGAGGGCATCGTGGTGCTGCTGCTGCGCAACACCGGCGACGACCTGATGCGCCGCGCCATCGAGCTGTGGAAGCCGCTGGTGAGGGCGGCCCAGCACACCGGCGAGGTCGGCGCCGACGTCGATGCCGCGCGGGCGAGCGAATGGATCGTGCGCATGCTGCTGAGCTTCGAGCTCCTGCCGCCCATCGGCGTCAACCTAGACAGCCCGCGGTCAGTGAAGCGATTCGTCGGCGACCACGTGATCGCAGGACTAACCGGAAGGACGACATGACCCGACCCGACTTCGAGGTAGCGATCATCGGCGCCGGGCCAGGTGGTATCGCCGCCGCACATCTGTTGCAGCGGAGGGGCATCGAGGACTTCGTGATCGTCGAACGTGGCGACGACTTCGGCGGGACGTGGCGGGACAACCACTACCCCGGTCTCGCCGTGGACATTCCGTCGCTGTGGTATCAGCTGTCATTCAATCCGAATGCAGAGTGGAGTCGGTTGTTCGCACCCGGCCCAGAGCTCTACCGCTACTTTCAAGACACCGCGTCGAAGTTGGGGCTCTACGACCAGTTGCAAGCGAATTCCGAAGTGATTCGACAACAGTGGGACGACTCGGCTGGAGTGTGGCGGATAACGATCCGCGGGCGCCCCGACATCACCGCACGGTTCGCGATCAGCTCGGTCGGTGGCTACGTAAACGCCAAGGCCAAGATCGACATCGATGGCATCGACGAGTTCGAAGGTACCGTTCTGCGGCCCAACGCATGGGACGACGAGTACGACACCCGCGGCAAGCGGATCGCCGTGATCGGAACCGGATCCAGCGGCGTGCAGATCACCGCGGCACTCTCCGGGCAGGCCAAGAGCCTCGACGTCTACCAACGCACCCCTGGTTGGGTGCTGCCGAAGATCGACTTCGAATTCTCACCGCTGGCGCGGAAGTTGTTGCGCCTTCCCGGTTCCATCGCCGCCATCAACTCGCTCGCCCGGTTGTCGATGGACGCCTTCATGGTGGCGCCCATCGTGCATCTGCTGTCGCGGCTGCCTGCGAAGGTTCTCGCCCGCGTTCTACCGCTCTACGACGGGTGGTCCCGCCTGTTGTACCGCGTACTGCTCCGTGTGACGGTCGACGACCCGGTATACCGAAGGGCGCTCGTTCCCCGGATTGGGATCCTCGCCAAACGCCCCGTCATTTCCAGTGCCTTCTTCAAGGCGCTGAACAATCCCAACACCGCGTTGATCACGACTGCGATCGAGCGGATCACCAGTACCGGGGTGCGCACTACGGACGGCGTCGAGCGCGAGGTCGATCTGATCGTGGCAGCCACCGGCTACGAGTTGTGGACCGATCCCGAGACCTACCGACCGGGAACGGTGCTCGGCGCCAACGGTTTCGACCTTGCTGAGTACTACCGCGCCCACGGGATGCGCAGTTATGCCGGCACTGCGCATCCGCGTCTACCGAACCGTTGGGAGATCGTCGGACCCACCGGCTACGTCGGCTTCGCGTGGATGGACTACGACGAGACGATCGCCGAGCATGCGGTCCGGATCATCGACGAGACCCGCAGACGTGGCGCCCAGGTCGCCGAGGTGAGCCAGGACGCGTTCAACCGTTGGAACGAGCAGATGCGGCGTCGCGGCAAGGCGATTCAGGTATACATCGTCGATTGCAATCGCGGTCAGAACAGTTACTTCGTCAACTCGCAACAAGAAGTCGTCTACTACCGGCCCCAGACCATCACCGCGTCACGGCGATTCGCCCGCCGGTCCCCGCTCGCCGACTACGAGTTCACCCAGCGGACGGTGCGCACCGCGCCCGTGCCCGTACCGAAGGAGCAATCCGCATGACCGACACCCCACTGGCCGGCCGCGTCGCCTACGTGACGGGAGCGGCACGCGGGCAGGGCCGTTCGCACTGCGTGCGACTCGCGCGGGCCGGCGCGGACGTCGTCGCGATCGACGCCTGCGGGCCGGTCGCCACGCACAACGGCTACCAGCCGGCGACGTCGGAGGACCTCGCCGAGACGGTGAACCTCGTCGAAGGCGAGGGTCGCAAGATCCTGGCCAGGGAAGTCGACGTGCGCGACGCCGCTGGGCAGGAGCGGGTGGTCGCCGACGCGATCGAGCAGTTCGGTCGCCTCGACATCGTGGTCGCCAACGCCGGAGTGCTGAATTGGGGTCGGCTGTGGGAGATTTCAGCCGAGCAGTGGCAAGAGACTCTCGATACCAACCTGACCGGCGTGTGGCACACCATCAAGGCCGCGGTGCCGCAGATGATCAAGGCGGGCAACGGCGGATCGATCATCACCATCAGTTCGGCGGCGGGCATCAAGGCCGTGCCGGGCTGCGGGCACTACAGCGCCACCAAGTTCGGCGTCGTCGGGCTGACCAACGCGCTGGCGGTCGAACTGGGCGAGTTCGGAATCCGGGTGAACTCCGTTCATCCATATGGCACCGACACCCCGATGGGCAACGACGTGTCGATGTACAAGATCCTTCAGGATCACCCGCACTACATCCACTCGTTCTCCCCAGGCGCACTGCCGACTGACTCACTTGCCGCCCCCGACCTCATCTCCGACATCGTCGTGTGGCTGGCCGGCGACGCGTCGTCGCTGGTGACCGCGGCCCAGATCCCCGCGGACAAGGGCTATCTGAAGATCTGACCTACACCCGCGCCGGCGCGTCGGCACGGGCCCGCCCGCGCAACCGCGACTCGAAGACGCTCAAGATGTCGAAGTAGCGCGTCGGCGCCAGCCGAGCCAGCGCGTCGAACAGGTAGGCATCGGGGCCAACCAGGATGCGCGCCTTGCCCTGTTCCACACCACGGTGGATGATCTCTGCCGCCTTGGCCGGCTCGGTCATGGTGATGGCAGCGAATTCCTTGACCATCTGTTCCTGGCTGCGGCCGAGGCCGTCCGGATCCTTGCGGACGCGGGCGTTGCGCACGATGTTGGTGTTGATGCCGCCAGGGTGCACGTTGATGGCCCTGACACCGGTGCCGCGCAGTTCCTGGCGCAGCGAGTCGGTGAAACCACGGACCGCGAACTTCGCCGCACAGTAAGCACTCTGGTTGGGCATACCGACAAGACCAAACACGCTGGAGGTGTTCACGATGGCTCCGGAGTCCTGCGCGGTCAGGATCGGCAGGAATGCCCTGGTGCCGTTGACGACGCCATGGAAGTTGATGTCCCACAGCCAGTTGTCGTCCTCCGGCACGGAGTCCAGCACGCTCGAGGACACGGCGACGCCGGCATTGTTGAACACCGCACCAAGGGGCAGGGGCGCCCAGTCCCTGACCTCTTCGGCGAAGGCGTTCTGCGCATCGGCATCCCGGACGTCGAGCACCGTGGTCAGCGTCGAACCACCGAGGGTCGCCTCGGTCTCCTTCAGGCCCTTCTCATCGACATCGGCAATGGCGACCGGGCAGCCGTGAGCCGAAAGGCGTTGGGCCAGAGCCCGACCGATACCGGACGCCGCGCCGGTGATGACCACCGTGCGCCCGCTGATGACGTTTGCGGCTGACTTGCTCATCGTGTCTCCTCTGACCGAGCGATGGGGACGGACGAACCGTCGAAATGGGTGGTGATCAGGTCGACGATCCGGTCCCACGCGCCGGCAGGCAGATCGTGGCCCATGCCAACGATCGTCTCCAGGCGTGCACCGGGAATGGCGTTCGCGGTGGCGGCGCCACCGGTCGGGTTGACCATCCGGTCCCGGTCGCCGTGGATCACCAGGGCCGGCACGTCGATCTGGCGCAACTCGTTGGTCCGGTCCCCCGAGGCGAAGATGCCCGCCAGCTGACGAGCCACGCCGTCGGACGTGGGATCGCGATCCCATGCGATGCCGGACTTTTCGCGTATCCAGCCCTCGTCGAACGGGAATCCGTGCGACCCGATGTGGCTGAACATCCGCACCGCGCCGTCGACCGCCTCGAGCCGGTTGCGCGGCGGCCTCGCAGTCGCCATCCGCCACCACGTCGACGGAGCAGGCCGCCCGATGCGCGGCGCACCGGTGGTCGACATGATCGAGGTGAGCGTGCGCACCCGGCCCGGATGGTGGGCGGCGACGGTCTGGGCGATCATTCCGCCCATCGAGATGCCGACGAAGTGGGCGTCCTGGTAGCCGAGCGCGTCCAGCAGGCCGACGGTGTCACGGGCCATGTCGCCGAGGTGGTACTGCCTGGCGTCGCTGCCGCCCCGCAGGATCGCCACCGGATTCGGCTTGGGAAAGCTTGCGTGTGTCGAACGGCCCACGTCGCGATTGTCGAACCGGATCACCCGGTATCCGCGCTCGGCCAACCTGACGGCGATGTCCTCTGGCCAGGTGTGCTTTTGCTGTCCCAGTCCGGCGATCAGCACGACGGGTGGCGCCGCGGTGTCACCGAATGAGTCGTAACACAATTCGATTCCGCGGCCGACCGCGACGATGTCTTCGCCGGTCACGCCGACACCTCCGCCGCATCGGCGGACACCAATCTCGGTGTGTGCGAAGAGCGCCGGTACACCACCGCCCGCCCACCACGTGCGGGAGCGGTCGCGACGCCACGCGAGTGCGCGGCCTCGCCAGGGGCATACGTGGTGCCGAACTCGAACTCCTGCAGCAGTGTTCGCAATGTCACGGTCATCTCCATGTTGGCGAACGCGGCGCCGATGCAGCGCCGGATGCCGCCGCCGAACGGGATCCAGGCGTGTGTGTCCGGCGGGTTGCCGACGAAGCGATCCGGGTCGAACGCCGCGGCGTCGGTGAAGTTCCGTTCGGCGGCATGGGCCAGCGAGATGCTCACCAGCACTACGTGTCGCTCGGGAATGACCCACTCCCCCAACCTCATCCGCTGCCTGGTCATTCGAGCGGTGCCGTTGATCACCGGTCGGGTGCGCTGCACCTCGAAGATGGTGGCCTGCAGCAGGTCGGAGCCTCCGGCGTCGACTTCGTCGCGGAGGCGGGCGAGCAGCCTCGGGTGCCTGCGCAGTCGTTCGACGGTCCACGCCAACGTGGTGGCCGTGGTCTCGTGCCCCGCCGCGAGCAAGGTGAGCAACTCGTCGGCCACGTGGTCATCGGAGATCGGCGATCCGTCGTCGTACCGCGCCTGCAGCATGAGGGCGAGTACGTCGTTGCGATCCTCGAACCCGGGATCTCTGCGGGCGTCGGCGATGAGCCTGGCGATGACCGCGTCGTAGCGGCGGCGCAGCTTCTGCACCCGGCCCCACGGACTCAGGGGGCCGTAGTCGCGCCGCGCCGCCGGCGGCATCACCGCGAGCCGCGATGCCTTGAGCACCATCGGCGGCAGCAGTTCGCGCAGTTCCTCGAGCGCGGCGCCGTCGGCGCCGAACACCGCGCGCAGGATGGCGTTGAGCGTGATCCGCATCATCGACGGCATGGTCGCGAAGTCCTCGCCCTCGGGCCAGGTGGCGATCTCGCGCCGTACCTCCTCTTCGACGATGTCCTCGTAGCCCTGCATGCGCTTGCCGTGAAACGGCGGGACGAGAAGCTTGCGACGCTGCCGGTGCGGTATGCCGTCGAGGCTGAACGTCGAGCCGGGGCCGAGCACCTCGCCAAGGGTTCCCGCGCGGGCGATGAGGTCGTTGTTGGCCGTGAAGAGTTCCTTCACCAGCGCGGGATCACTGATCACCGTGGTCGGGCCGAAGATCGGCAGGTTCAGCGTGAACTCCGAACCGTGGCGCCGGGCCACGGCGGCAACGGCCTTGTCGCGGTTGACGATGAATGCGACGCCTTGCACCAGCTTCGGGATCCGCGGTGCTGGCGGGAGCCGCACCGGGTCGTTCGTCGCCTCAGCCATGAATGGCCTCCCCCATGTCTGGACCTCCCGCTCGGTACGAACAAGTACCGGTCACGGTACGCCTTGGTACCGATGGACACAAGCCTTCGACACGTGTCGAATAGCAGGATGATCAGCTCGCCCGATCAGAACAACGTCGGTTGCGGCTCCGCCACGACGGGCACCGGCACGGCCACCGCGCGGAACGACCGCTCATCGCGGTTCAGTCCGTGCTTGGCGATCAAAGGGGCCGCCCGCCGGTGCAGCATCTCTCGGTAACTCGCAGGCAGATAGGCGCCGCGCCCGTACAACTCGCGGTACGTCGTGACCAACTCTGGATGCGCGGTGGCCAGCCACGCCATGAACCAGCCGCGCGTCGCACCACGCAGATGCAGGCCGAACACCGTCACGCTGGTGGCGCCTGCGGCCGCGATCTGACCAAGCAGCCCGTCGAGGTGCTCGCGCGAGTCCGTCAGCGCCGGCAGCACCGGGGCGACCATGACGTGGCAGTCCAGGCCTGCGCCGTGCACCGCCCGGATCAGCTCCAGCCTGGCCCGCGGGCCGGGGGTTCCTGGTTCGACCTCTTGATGGAGTTCGGGATCGGCGACCGCGAGCGAGATCGCCACGCTGACGTCGACGTGGCGCGCCGCATCGGTGATCAGCGCCAGGTCGCGGCGGAGCAGTGTGCCCTTCGTGAGGATCGAGAACGGGGTTTTCGAATCAGCCAGTGCACCAATGATTCCGGGCATCAGCGCATACCTGCCCTCGGCTCGCTGATAGGGATCGGTGTTGGTGCCGAGCGCGACGGTCTCGTGCGTCCACGACGGACGGGCCAACTCGCGGCGGAGCACCTCGACGACGTTGGTCTTCACCACGACCTGGGTGTCGAAATCAGCACCGGAGTCGAAGTCGAGATACTCGTGGGTGGGCCTGGCGAAGCAGTACCGGCAGGCGTGACTGCACCCGCGGTAGCCGTTGACGGTGAACCGGAAGGGCAGATGGGCGGCGTTGGGTACCTTGTTCAGCGCCGACTTGCACAGCACCTCGTGGAACGTGATGCCATCGAACTGCGGCGTGCGCACCGAGCGGACGAACCCGATGCGCTGCAGTCCGGGCAGCGCACCGTCGTCGACGCCGACGCCTTGGCCATCCCACCGCACCCATTCATTCGAACAGTTGTTCGATAAGATGTCAATGCGCCACGGCCAACATGCCAACAAAAAAGGAAGACGTCTTCGCGTCTTCCCATTTCAATATATAGCGCACTGGGGGGCTTGCGGCAAGACCCGGGTCATGCCGCAGAATCGCTGCCTTAAGCCAGAACTGGCGGAACATGGGGGTAGCGAGTGCGGGTGTTGTTGTCGACGTGGGGGTCGCGCGGGGACGTCGAGCCGTTGTTGGGGTTCGCGGTGGCCTTGAAGGAGCTCGGCGCGGAGGTGCGGCTGTGCGCGCCGCCGGACTTCTCCGATCTGGCAGCCCGGGTGGGAGTGGAGATGGTGCCGGCAGGCACATCGGTGCGCGAGCTGGTGCACGGCGTGCACGACAGAAGGCCGTCGACGCCGGCGGACGCGCCGCGGGTGGCGGCGGAGTTGGTTGCCGCGCAGTTCGAGACGGTCGCCGCGGCCGCCGACGGATGTGATGCGGTGGTCGCGACGGGCCTGATGCCAGCGGGCGTGCGGACTGTGGCCGAGGTGCGGGGCATTCCCTACGTGCTAGCTGCGTTCCAGGCGCGTAGTTTTCCGGCGCCGCATCAGACGCCGTTGCCGCGGCCCGGCAAGCCGTTCCCGCCGGGCGTGACCGACAACCGGGTGCTGTGGGAGGTGGATGCCGAACGGGTGCAGGCGTTGTACGGCGCGCCGCTCAACGCCCATCGCGAAGCGCTCGGCCTGCCGCCGGTCGACAACGTCCGCGACCACGTGTTCACCGACCACCCGTGGCTGGCGGCCGACCCGACGCTGGACCCGTGGCCGGGTTCGCCGGACCTCGACGTGGTGCAGACCGGTGCGTGGATCCTGCCCGACGAACGCCCACTCCCGGCCGACCTGGAGGCGTTCCTCGACGCGGGTGCTCCGCCTGTGTACGTGAGCTTCGGCAGCGTTCGCGCGCCCGAGGACGCCGCCGTGGTGGCGATCGAGGCGATCCGAGCGCAGGGCCGCCGCGTAGTCGTCTCGCCGGGCTGGGCCGACCTGGCCCCGATCGACGACGGGGATGACTGCCTCGTCGTCGGCGAGGTCAACCATCAGGCACTGTTCGAGAGGGTGGCTGCCGTCGTGCACCACGGTGGTGCGGGCACCACGACGACGGCCACCCGGGCCGGCGCCCCTCAGGTGGTGGTGCCGCAGATCGCGGATCAGCCGTACTGGGCAAGCCGGGTGGCAGCACTGGGAATCGGTGTGGCACACGATGGTTCGACTCCGACGTTCGAATCCCTTTCGGCAGCGCTGAGCACGGCGCTCTCCCCCGAGACCCGCGCGCGAGCGACCGCCGTCGCCGCCACGATCCGCACCGATGGGGCGACGGTGGCCGCGACGCTGCTCGTCGACGCCGTCGGCCAGGGAGTGTGATGCCCGTGTCGACTCGAGGATACGAAGACGAATTGCAGTCCGAGCGAGGCTATGTGGCCAGGCTCTACGCGCGGCTCGACGCCGAACGCGCGCGGGTGAAGGGCAGGTACGGCGAGGCATTGCGGAGCCCCATCGACCTCCAGAATGGCGAGTCACTCCTGCAGCGCGACGCCGAGGTCCGTGCGCTGGCCAAGACCGCGTCGCGGCTGAACGTGGCGGACAACGGGCTCTGCTTCGGCCGGCTGGACACGCTGACGGGTGAACCCACCTACATCGGGCGCATCGGCCTGTTCGAGGAGGATTCCTACGAACCGATGCTGCTCGACTGGCGGGCGCCAGCGGCGCGCGCGTTCTACGTCGCCACCGCCGCCAGCCCGGAGAACATGCGCAGGCGCAGGCAGTTTCACACCCTCGGGCGCCGGGTGGTCGACTTCACCGACGAGATCCTCGGCCGCCCCGACGCGGGTGCACCCAGCGCCGTTCGGGGAGATGCCGCCCTGCTTGCCGCGGTCAACGCGCCGCGCGGCGACGGGATGCGCGACATCGTCGCGACGATCCAGGCCGAGCAGGACGAGATCATCCGGCTGGATCACTCAGGCGTGCTGGTGATCGAAGGCGGCCCTGGCACCGGGAAGACCGTCGTCGCGCTGCACCGTGTCGCGTACTTGCTCTACACGCAGCGGGAGCGCATGGAGAGCAACGGTGTGCTCGTCGTCGGGCCAAACCCGGCGTTCCTCAATCACATCGGCCGTGTTCTGCCATCGCTTGGTGAGACCAACGTGGTGTTCATGACGACCGGCGACCTGCTGCCCTGGCTGCGCATCACTGCCGAGGACGCCCCGGATGCCGCGCGGCTCAAGGGTTCACTGGCGATCGCGGACGTGCTCGCCGCGGCAGTGGCCGATCGCCAACGTTCGCCAGAGCAGCCGCTGTCGATCGAACTGGCTGACGTCACGGTGCGCATCGATGCCGAGACCACGCAATGGGCCATCCAGGAGGCGCGCACGAGCGGATTGCCGCACAACGAGGCACGGGCGGTGTTCTACGACGTCCTCACGTGGGCGCTCACCGAACGGGCGATAGCGTGGATCGGTCGGGGCTGGCTGTCCAGGAGCGACCGCGCCGCGTGGGAGCAACTGCGGACCGAACTGCTCGAAGAGCTCGCCGAACACGATGCGTTCAGTGCGGCGGTCGATGAGTTCTGGCCCATCCTGATGCCGGAAACCGTTCTGGCAGAGCTGTACACGTCTCGCGAACGGCTGCGCGTAGCGGGCGCCGACCCTGTGCTGTGGCGTGCCGACGGCGAGGCCTGGACGGTGTCGGACGTGCCACTGCTCGATGAGCTGTTCGACCTTCTGGGCCGTGACAGGGCCGAGCAGGCGGCGCAGGAGGCGGCGGCCGAGCGGGAACGCAAGGCAGAGGCCGCGTATGCCGCGGGCGTGCTGGACCTCATGGTCAGCCGCGAGGACCTGATGGACGACGAGGACCATCTGCTGGCGACGGACATGCTCTACGCGGAGGACCTTGCGGAGCGCTTCGATGAGCGCGACACCAGGGACGTCGCCGAACGCGCTGCCGCGGACCGGGAGTGGACCTACCGGCACATCGTGGTCGACGAGGCCCAGGAACTGTCGGAGATGGACTGGCGGGCGCTGATGCGGCGCTGCCCTGGCCGATCCTTCACCGTGGTCGGCGATCTCGCCCAACGCCGGTCGGCGGCAGGAGCGACGTCGTGGGACGCGATGCTGGAGCCCTACGTTCCCGGCCGCTGGGTCTACCGGTCGCTGTCGGTGAACTACCGCACCCCGGCGGAGATCATGACCGTCGCCGCTGCCCTGCTTGCCGAGTTCGCGCCGGGGGTCACGCCACCGGAGTCGGTCCGCGCGTGTGGCGTTCAACCGTGGTCCAGGCGGGTCACCGAGGACGAACTGCCCACCGCCATCAAGGAATTCGTCAGGGACGAAGCCACGCGCGTTGGCACCAGCGTCGTGATCGGGCCGCCGGGTGTGCCGGGCACGGTGCCTGCCTCGCAGACCAAGGGTCTGGAGTTCGACGCCGTCCTGGTGGTGGAGCCGGAACGGATCATCGCCGACGGCCCACGGGGCGCGGCAGAGCTCTACGTCGCACTCACTCGCGCGACCCAGCGCCTCGGCATCCTGCACCTGGACCCGTTGCCACAGGCCTTGAGCGGCGTCACGGAGCACGCTTGGTCAGGGTGAGCCTGGCATCGCCGTCTGGAACGTTGCGCCTGCGAGCATCAGCAGCATCCGCAGGCCGTCGGTGATCAGCTGAGCCGAGATCGAGGGATCCAGCGCGCGCTGAATTCCAAGACCGATGCCGAGGCTGAACAGGGAGCTCGCGGCGTCCTCGGTCGACATGGGCAAGGTGAGG
>Ga0193716_1001432_pt1 | contig 13874 bp, 12 predicted proteins | sample U2c1metaG_FD_145901 | JGI IMG/M metagenome (GOLD analysis project Ga0193716, IMG submission 145901) | Soil microbial communities from a riparian zone of the East river system, Colorado, United States - U2c1 | ecosystem: Environmental > Terrestrial > Soil > Riparian zone | place: USA: East River...
TGTTCTGAGAACACGCAGACGACGCATAGGTACGAGCTTGAGACCTATGCTGTCTTCGCCGACAGGTATTGAGCCCACCGCCTAACCGTAAATAAGAATAAAGAAAGGAAAAGGAAAGAATAGAAGAGACATACGACATCGAAGTTTAAAAAGCTTGCTCTCGAGTGGTTGATGTTGATGAAAGTACCAGAAGTAACTAACACAGAAGGGTGAGAAACACGACCACCAACATAAAACAACCTAGCAACGGACCTTTGCATTCCCAGCTCTGCTAGCTGCACCAGACTTTGGAGTCGACGTAACTGTTGAAGATTCTGCAGGAGTGGTGCGTGTATTGCGACGTCGACGTGCTGATTGTCGAGATGCTTGACGAGCGACTCGCGTCGAGCGAGTCTAGATGCAGCGCCGGGAATGCCATGGGCATGGGCATCGTGGCGGTCGTTGTCGTCGTTGATCGAGAGGAAGTCGAATGCTGTGCAGCTGCCCGATCACATATACTCAACCATGCCGAACTACATATCGTCATGTCAAATATACTCGAGCTCAATTGTTGGGTTATCGGCGATGAGCCACACAGCGAGTTCGAAGACGGTTGGCTACATGAGGGAGGCTATCCTGCCCAAGATGGAGAATTCGTGTAGTGACCTTGTTGCGAAGTCTCTCGTGTTGTGGAAGGTAAGTTGTCCTATCGGATGCTTCAATCGTGACGATCTTATGTTTCAACAGGTCGACATCAACCTCACGACGGACTCAGATCTACTCAAGTCGATCAAGGTAGAAGGCGATATCCCTGAAGGCAAAGAGTTGAAACCGTGGGACCCACTGTCAAAGGTGTTCACATGTGGACCTGAGGTTGGACATCTGCACATCGTTGTGAAACGTCCCGCCGGTGAGTGCAATTGTTTTTCGACTACGCTAATATGTTGGTTCATCCGGTTGACTATTTTCTGTCACCCCAGGCAAAACTCATGCTCCTTCTCAACCGCTGGATACTCAGTCCCCACTAGATCTAACGCAGACGCTTCGTCAGCTCTACGTCCAGAATTTTCCCAACACGGCTCCTTCCAGCCAGGGAGCGCCTTCTGAATTCGCCAAGCTACAGCGAGACGAACGACATACCATTCGTTGGGATCGACCACCCTCGGGCTGCTTCTTCTATACCCTCTACGCTACTTCACCCAATATTCGGTGAATTCATCGACGACTGCGAGAATTGCGAATCAACAGCAGCCGACAACAAACTTGTCTGGACATTGTCAACAGCAATGTCCAGCTTTTTTTAAGGACGAATCGGCCCGAGCTTCTACGTTTCGGGAGATCCTACACGATTCGCATTTCGAAGCATTCGAGACAAAAGTTGAAGGGACCAAATTTAAAACCGACGGCGACATTCAGTCGCTGGGTTTTCTTCGCGCAATAATAGAGATCAAGAACGAGATAGGTTCCGGGCGCGCCCAACCTCACGCCCAGGGAATATTATATTACATCCACTCAACTAAAGTCCTCAGTGGCAGAAATGCCTGGCTTTAGATTTCCCTGCACTCTGATTGCGCTCGTCGGTAAGCTCTCTGTTTTCCATCGCTAGCTATCCCCGATGTTTACAACCTCTTCAGGTGCCCATATCGGACTCTCGGCTGCTGTTTGGAGCACTCGTCCGAACGTACAGGTGCTTTCGCCTGCCCTGCCCCTCTTTTTCCATCGCACAGACACCAGAATGCGCGCGATGACCGCACGTCATTTTGGTGCGCTGAGGAATTGCCCTTCGTTCGTTGGAACAATGCCACGACATAGAATTGTCCAACAAGGCACCTCTCACTCGACCCATTCCCAACCTCGGATTTCCGTATCCCTTGTCGTATACCTGCATCAACACCTCGTCGATACGCCATTTCAGATACCTATCTCACATGGACGATTCCAAATTACTCTTTTCTGCCGAGACTGCCGACGACGAGAAGATTTGCATCAAGTACACCGCATGACACGAACGAGTTACCCGTCGACGTGCCTGAGAAGGTGTGTGGTTGCGGATGCTTTGAGAAAGGTATCAGACGACACTTTTTTAAATATTAGCTAGTATTTTATGTAGTTGAGAAATGCATATATGTACATGATGAGGTCAACAAATTGCAAATTCATAACATGGCGTTCGTGATACTTCTGAATTGAGATGTATGTGTGCTTAAGCGAGCTGCTAGGGAGTGTTACTCGTACAAACTTGTCAAGCTTCCTTCGAAGCGGCTGTTTATCTCGAGCGCCCACCACCTTCAACATAACGGCAAGTCAACTGCCAGCCGTCGTTTCTCATCCTTGTTACTACATTGTCTTCAACAATTCCTTTACGGCATGCCCCAGTCGACTTTCAGGCTTGAAGGTGGCAACTAAATTGGTTACGGGCGACTTCTCGTCCTTCCAAGTTCCGGATATTTCCGTTCGGAATAGTGCACGACTCCTGAATCAAGTCTTGTTATATATATTATTTGCATTATTGACATAGAGATATAAGCCTTCGTCCCTTCCAAGTACACGTAACAGACATCCCACTACTTTTTCTTCGGAGGGACGACTCCGGTTTCATTGATTGACTCGGCCCGTGGTCGCTTCAAATTCTCCTTCAATTGTGCGTGTATTTCGGGAATGGAAGTTAAAACGAAATCGGAATATTCAGCATGTGAATCCCTGAAGGCTTCTTTAAATCCATCGTAAATATCGTCATTAGAGGCGGTCGAGTTAATAAACTTCGGATGTGTGGATTCGATGGCGGTGTAATCTTCAACGAGAGACTGTCGGAGAATTTCCAGATAATCGCAAATATTTTTCTTGTTGTGTGGTAGGCCATTGGATGCCGTCGCGAACGATCTTTGGAAGCCGTCCCGGCGACGGATGCTCTCCGTGGAGGGAGGGAAAAGGGTTCGGGCCACTGCAAGCTGGCGCCCGGTCTCCCGAAGGTCAGAAAGGGGCTCCTCGTCCGATTGGTGGGACTTAGATTTCGAGAACTGATTGTAGAAGACCATCCAAACGACCACCCACCACAACGATTCGAGATCGTGTAAGTGGTTGTGAGAAAATGGTAAACGGGCTGCTTGATGGTGTGCTGCACTCGTGGCCGCTTGTTCTTCGGTTTGTCGCATTTGACGCACCTTCTCCCTAACATTGGCAGCATCAGGAAAATCCAAGGTTGACTTAGTACACTTAATTGCCACTTATTCTTACTTACAGTGAATTTTAAGTAAATTTAAGTACAAGTCCATTAAGCAGAACTTACTTATATTAAGGAGGGTCGCCTGCTTGATTCATCCTTATTCGAAGCCTTATCAGCTTAACCAACTTAGCCAGCTTAGCCTAAGTATTGCGGAACTGGCCAAAAATGTAAAAAAGGATAATAAGTGGTCAAGAAAGTAAAATAAGTGCTGCACTCAGTAGTCGAAGCAGCCCTAAAAGTGTCGCAAGAACCATCAAAGCAAAGCTCTCAGCAAAATAAGGGAAAACAAAGAAGTTCATTGACATTGTAAGTAAGAAAAGTGACATATAAGTTGGCCATAAGCACGAAGTAAGCATAAAAAGTCAACTGTAAAGTGACGCTGTATGAGTGAAGATGAGTCCGTGTAATGAGTCCATGTAACTAGAAGAGTCCGTGTGACTGGAAAAGGCCACAAGATCGCTGAGCGGGGAGTAACACATAACGGTAAGGGAAGGGAACATAAATGACAGAGTGGGGGTTAATGAAGACGAGTCCGCATAACGAGTCCGTATAGCTGGAAGAGTAACACATAATGGGAAGGGAAGGGAACATAAACGATGGAGCAGAGAGTTCAAGTATACTATGCAACATTTGGAATAGGAGTTTCGGGGCCACAACATGCCATATCTCTAAACAACCAGTGAGATGTCAGGAGTATTTGTAAAAAGGTCATTACTTACACTCAGCCTCATCCTCGCTGCTGGAAGAGATGTCAATAACATTCGCACGAATGTCCTCGTCCTCCTCGATCTCGATGACGTCATCATCTTCATCGACCAGGCGGTGGTTGACCTTCATGAATTCCGTGGCGAGGCGAACAACTTCGTCATATCGGGTGTTGGAGAGTTTCTTCGCCGATTTCACATAACTCTTACAGCGCTTACCCCACGTAACCTCATTGAAGCCCATCGACTGATTAGAGACTTTGCCTGTCGCGTGGTTAATTTGCTTGGGTAGCGTCGGAACTTTACCCTTGGCCTTTTGCACCATCTCGATGGTGATGATACCAGATGCTACAAATTTCAGCCCCCGCTCAACCTAAATTCAAGTTAAGAATGTATGAGATACACGGTTAAACACCATTAGCGCAACACTCACAGCAGTCGCTGCGAGCCCAAGCCCCCCGTATGATCTTGCAACCGATTTATCGGGGTCATCGAGGCCATTAATCTTGCGAGCACCCTGGAACGCAGCCAAACTAGCAGCGAAAGTTTGAAGTACAAACGGACCACGGAATGCTCCTCTATATTTCTGTCAAGTACTATGAGATTCAATTACTAATTTGGATCAGAGTACGCACTAGGGGGTCATCGCCATCAGACTTCGCATATAGAAAACGAAGGTGTTCGAGATAATGTGTGGCGAATTCTTGACGATTCTTGTCAGAGTCCTTCAAGTTCGGGTTCGAATTGCAGTAGGCAAGAACGACGGCAATTCCCGTTGAGCCGTTGGTGTTGCGCCAAGAATCAGAGGTTCGTTGTGCAGTCTGTAATATGGAATGAAGGAAAGTACAAGTAATAAAAATAAACACCAACAAGAGTGTACACGGGGCCAGACTGAATAATCATATAAGGCACGTCCGCAAAAATAGCGTCCCAAATTATTTGCATGGTTTCGCATGTGAGCTTGGCATTATGTTCGAAAGGATTGACTTGCTGAGATACCCATCGGATAAATGTTGGGACGAAAACTCGACGCCAGGTCCTGAAGTCAATGTCGCTCGGAAGGTCACCGTTTTTGGGTCTCTTGGAAGACTCCCCGGTGTTCTTTGACATCATTGGTTTAGTTTCGACCACGAGAGCCTGTTGTATGATAAAGTTAGATAAATATATTATTAACGCGAGATAAAATACTCACCTCGCTATTCAGACGCATGTTCCCTTTTGGAGGGGATAATATGGCAACGTCACGCTCGCGACCTCTGATCTCATCGTGATCGGAGAGTCCTCCATCATAAATATCAATGAAGTCGGGGTCTGGCTTGATTCGGACAGCAGGAGCTGCCTTACTGGTGATGGCAATGCCATCTGTGAGCACAGAGTGGCCAGTAAAGCGAGAAGAAGCATTAGTTAGCGCGGGAACAGAGCGACTGCTCGTCGCGGTGGGCGCACGGCTTGGCGGCTTTGCGTTTGAAGGAACAGATTTGGCCCAAGTCTCAACGGAGTAACTGACCTTTTTAGCTGGAGGGTCGCTAAGATTCCAATAAAAGAGAGTAAAAGGGTCGAGAGTCAGCATGGTTACGACGCAAAAACAACATGAGGCTCACCTCGTGGCTTTTTCCGGTACCTGTTCGTCATCAGACTCGATATCGATAACAGTCTGATTCGAACCCTTGATAGACGCTCGGTCCTTGGAAAGATCCGTGGTTCGTTTACCCACACCTCCTTGTTCTTTCCCCCTACTACCTTCACTACCCTTTGGCACCCATTGGGGTCCACTACCGAAACGCATGGGCTCGCTCTTCTGCTTGCCCTTCGACTGACTCTTTATGTCCACCTTCACCGACTTCTCCTTCGTATTCAACTTCGACCTCGACGCGTTATCGCGGTTATGGGAGTTGCTATCTATGCTCCCCATCGTCTTCCCTTGCGCAGCCTCAATAGCTTCACGGATGCTTTCCTTCTTCTTTTTCGTCTTCTTATCCTCAACCTTCTCCACAACCTTTGCCTCCTTCAACAGCAGTGGTGCACCGTTGCTCACGGTAGCAGAGCCGGTGATCTCAACAGACTGCACCGCAGTCGCCTTGGCTCGTGCTTTCTTCGTCGGCGGTGGATCATCGCTCTCGGTAGCAGAACTATCTGCAACGTTTGCAGTGGGCGGTGCTTCTGCCGCTAGGTCTGCAACAGCAAATGAGCGAGTGAGAGCTACCCGCTTAAAAGCTGTGGTGGCCTTCGCAGCCGTTTTCCTCTTCTTTGAGAGTGGTATGGGGGTCTCCTCAGCAGAGCCTTCGGAGCCCATCGTGTCGTCCTCGGTAGCATTGTCAGGTGGGGTATATGTATTATTATTGAAGTCAGGCCCATCTGACATTTCGATGTCATTGCTAGTTTCGGTATCGGTCGGTGTGCTGGGCCTAGGGTTGAAGTTGGGTCGAGGAGTGGCATCCAAGAAATCCTCGTTGGCCATCGCGTTGCTCTCGAATTCAGCCGCACGGTTGATACTGGCGTTTTTGGCTTGCCTCTTGGTTTCTTTGGCCACCTCCTTGGCCTCGTTAGCAGCTTTCACCTCCGCTGGGGTTCGACGCCTCGAAGACTTGACAACTAGGCCAGGGTGTTGTGTAGCGTTTGTTGAGCGGGTTTTGCGAGGGGAATGCATGGTTTTTTTAGGGAGTTGAGTGTAAGCAGGTATGTGTTTCGAAATGTATGTCAGTAAAGACGTGGTAGTGATGCAACGTGTCACAGTTGGACTTAGTGAATTTCGGACTTGCCCCAATATTTCCACGCCCCTTGCTTATGTGTATCATTTCCCCATCGCACCCCTCCGGTTGAATTTGAACGTATTGTACTGGGTAGCTTCATCTAAATATTTCAAATGAATAGTCTTCATACCCCCACAGCTCGACAGCCTCGTTTTGCCTGCTCGCACTGTGTCCGCCGGTTTTTCAATAGAGCTGGGCTCAAAAATCATGTTCGTGCAAAACACCCCACAACCGATCGTGTAGCCAGTCAATCACAGTCTCCATCAACCCATGGACCACCATCCCCTCAGCAGTCCAATGCACCACCACGCTCGCCCTCTGTTGAAACCCGTGATGCTGATTTTATTAACCGACCTTCATCCATTGGAACGGAAGATCACCATGACTTCATTCAACCACCCCTCTTCGACGATGATGACTACAACGATTACAACGATTATGATGACTACGATGACTACGGCTATCAAGACGAAAATAATATCTTTGACAACAATCTCGACGGCGGCGGGAGTCGCAGCTCTACCCCCATTTCTGTCCCAAGCAGTCAAGATCATGCACGTAAATCACATGCACACCAACAGAAACCTGCCGACAATAAATATCTAAGAAAAATCTATCATCCGAAACTCAACGGCAAGTCTTTCTTAATGTTTTAAACTTCATTATATTTACATATTTATGGTCAGGTCGAATATGTGATAAATATGGAAATGACATCCCCGTTGACTCTCCTCCTCCTCCTCGCGAATCTGACCTTGGGCCCAACAACTGGACTCCATATCAGAGCCGAGTCGAGTTCGAACTTGCTGACTTCCTATATCGCCGCAACCAAATGTCAGCACCGGATATCGATTACTTACTGGATCTGTGGGGTGCTTCTTCTGCGACGCACGGTGAAGCACCACCATTCCAAAATCACAATGATTTATATAGCACTATTGATTCCACCCCCATCGGTGATGTCTCGTGGGAGAGTTTCTCCCTTCGCTTCAATGGCACTCGGCCCGATGATGTAGTTCCACCTTGGATGGACGCCGAGTATGATGTCTGGTTCCGTAACCCTCGTAACCTTGTCCATAACATAATCTCGAACCCCGACTTCAACAATGCCTTTGATTATGCACCCTATCAAGAGCATGATGGAAACGGAAATCGTCGTTACCACAATTTCATGTCTGGAAATTGGGCTTGGAGACAAGCGGTACGTGGTGTTAATCCTCTTCGCTTTCTGTATCTCATGCATCTTATTTATTAGGATTTGATTTCTGAGGATCCGGAGACGCACGGATCTTTTTTCTGTCCCATCATTTTAGGGAGCGATAAAACCACTGTTTCAGTAGGCACCGGTCATAACGAGTACTGGCCACTTTACCTTTCCATTGGGGGCATACACAATAATATCCGGCGTGCGCATCGTAATGGCCTCGTACTGCTCGGTTTCCTGGCTATTCCGAAAAGTATGTCATATATTATGAATTACATTCATTATTCTAATCCAATCATCCCTAGCGGACAAGGAACATCAAAATGACGCGGATTTCCGCAAGTTCCGTCGCCAGCTCTTACATTCCTCTTTGGCGAAGATCCTCGAATGTCTCAAGCCCTTCATGACTACACCTGACATTGTCCGCTGCGTTGACGGACACTTCCGAAGAGCCATTTATGGACTCGGACCATATATTGCCGATTATCCGGAGCAGTGCCTCCTCGCCTGTACTGTTCAAGGTTGGTGCGCAAGGTAATGAAAAACAATTTGTCAGCAATGAAAATACGTGCTCACCATCCGTATTTTCTAGATGTACTGCGCCATCACGGGATCTCGATGGTCATCGTCACCTTCGCCGTTCTCACACCCACACTGACATGTTGGTCAGAGAGTTCGAATTAGGTACTTTGTGGGACGAGTACGGTATCGTTGGTGATATTATAGTAAGTAATGTTCTGCCGTGCTCATACATTATCAATATTTATTTGTGGACACATTTTTCAGCCATTCACGAACGCTTTTCCCCGAGCCGATATACATGAACTTCTCTCGCCGGATCTGCTGCATCAGCTGATTAAAGGAGTATTCAAGGATCACATAGTCACATGGATAACTGATTACATCAAGGCGAAGTATCCTGAACGGGAAGCTAATAGAATATTAGACGATATTGACCGCCGGTGAGTTCTTTAGTGCGTGAGGCTATACAGATACTGACAACTGTACAGCATCGCCTTGGCACCCTCGTTTGCAGGTCTACGACGCTTTGCAGACGGTAGAGGCTTCAAGCAATGGACTGGGGATGATTCGAAGGCGCTTATGAAGGTTTGGCATATTCTTATAATATATATCCCAACTTCTCACACAATGTTTCTTACAGGTATATTTGCCGGCAATTGAAGGCTATGTACCACAGGATATGGTGCAGGCTTTACGGGCCTTCCTTGAATGCTGTTATATCGTTCGACGTGATATCCTCGACACCAATAGCCTCCGAGAACTAGAAGATGCACTGGAACGCTATCATACGTACCGCAAAATTTTTGAGGACTGCGGTGTTCGCATTGAGGGCTTCAACCTACCTCGACAGCACTCCCTACTTCACTATCTTCAGCTCATCAGAGCCTTTGGCGCTCCTAATGGCCTCTGTTCCTCCATCACCGAATCAAAACATATCAAAGCTGTCAAAGAACCATGGCGACGCTCGAACCGCTTCAACGCTCTCGGTCAAATGCTATTGACAAATCAACGACTCGATAAATTGGCGGCCGCCCGCATCGACTTTGCTCACCGTGGGATGCTTCAAGGAACATCTCTTGATTGGGCATTGTCAAGACTTGGTGCGAAGCCCATTATAAACCATAATCAAATCCCAAGTCACTAATTTGATCACACGTAGCCCTCTCTGCCGATTCTCAACCAGACCCAGAACAATATCCGGCATCTCAGGTTCTTGGCAATGATAACGGTGGCCCCGGTCCTCAGGTCGAACCAGCGGGGGACATGACCACGCAAGCTTTAGATAGGAATGAGATGGCAGACGAGGAAGATGATGATGGCGATGTGGTGGCCGGCCCCACCATTGAGGCATCTGTCACTTTAGCGAAAACTCCTCGTAAGTGCATCTAACTACCACTTACTGATAACCAATACTTATCCAATTTGATAGGGTGTCGTGTTTATGCAGACGACCTTGCAACAGACATCAATCAACCCGATTTTATTCTCCTCATCCAACAGTTTCTATACGCACAAGAGCACCCTGACTCCGATTCATTGGCTAGTCAAGCACTAGACGACCTACCTCCATTCCGCGAGAAAATTACATTATACCCATCTGCTGTCGCCACCTTTTACTCTCCAAGCGATATTTCCGGAGTTGGGGGTATGCGAAACGAGCGTATCCGCTCTGTTGACTCGTGGAGAAAAGGCCCCGCCCGGTATGACTGTGTCTTTGTGGAGACGGATCCGGATGCTCCTGGGATGCGCGGTCTTGACATTGCTCGTGTCCGACTTTTCTTCTCTTTCACTTACAATGGTGTCAAGTATCCGTGTGCTCTCGTCTATTGGTTCTCGCGCATGGCTGAATCAGCAGATAGCGACACGGGTATGTGGGTTGTAGAACTGGATTCTGCAGATGACGGAGAACCTTTTGCCACGGTAATTCATCTAGATACTGTTGTTCGTGCAGCACACCTTCTTCCAGTATTCGGGGCAGGATTTGTTCCAAGAACTCTCACTTTCGCTGATACACTGGACGCGTTTCGGATGTTTTATGTAAATAAATATGTTGACCATCACGCTTTCGAAATTGCATTTTGAATTACAATTTTAACCTTTTTCTTAGCCGACTTTTGATACTTAGCTCTCACCTTAATTTCTTCTTACCAGCTGCTGAATTTTGCGTTATCCTTAGTGGTACTTTATGCACTCATTGCCCTTATTCTTACTTATGTTCCTCCTTAGGTTACGTAGATTTTCGCATCTGCTTACTGTGTCACCTGGCTAAGTAAAAAAGGCGTGCTTATCGCACTTAACGTCCTTAATTCAGTTCTAAGCATAATAAGTTGAAAAAGTGGATCTAGGATTTTCCTGATGAAGGCGGCGGTTACGTCAAATTAGCAGGCGATGCGATGGCATCTGTCGCAATCGCTGGTGAATCCGGCGCCTTTCTGGTTGATTTTTTACCTGCTTGTGCGCTACCCCATCCTCAGTGTAGACCTTAACACTAACGATCTATTTCAAAAGTGAAATTCGTTCCAGCATGGTTCCCTGGGGCAGCGTTCAAGCGTAGGGCTAAGGCCTGGCGCCAGCTCTCTCAGTCAATGTTAAAAGATCCTTACGAAATGACCAAGCGCAAAATTGTGCGTCAGTGATATCTTTTGTTTCTGTCTACGATTCCTTGAAATTGTGCAGCTTGAGGGCACCGCACATTCGTCCATGACGAGCGACCTTGTTGAGCCTTTTACAACAAAGGATGGGCGGATCAACCGTGAAGATGACATCGCAGCCTGTGCAGCAGTCACATACGCAGGTGAGTCATTCATTATATCCCATCTTCCTCCGGCAGGTTGATTCTTGTTATCCTCACTTTAGGTGGCTCTGACACAGTAAGTTGCGATCCTCTTTAATTATTTCCAAAGTCTTGTTGACTTCTCCCTCGTTCGCAGACAGTATCTTCGATCATCTCTTTCATATTGGCTCTTGTGCTGTATCCAGATGTGCAGACACATGGACAAGAAGAGCTCGATCGTGTGATCGGTCACGACCGGCTCCCCACTTTCGACGACCGACCCTCCTTGCCTTACATCGAAGGTATCGTCAAAGAGACCTTGCGGTGAGTCTAGCTCTAGAACAACGGGTTGTCTTGATCCTGCATCTACGTTACTTTGCAGGTGGAATCCGGTCCTTCCAGGAGGTATGCACTGTCACGCCACATCGGATGTCGCTTACAGGTAACAGAATTACTCATCAGGAGGTCCGCATTTCCTGCAAAAAGACGACGAGTACAGCGGATATTTTATTCCTGCTGGGACTACAGTGCTCCCCAACCAATGGTGTGGATACAATCATTTGTTCTTATGATATTCAATTGGAACGGTATTAACTTGCAACAGGGCGATGTTGCATGACGAAACGGAATATCCTGAGCCCTTCGCATTCCTCCCGGGGCGTTGGATCCTGAAAGACGGCCAGAAAGAACCGCGCGACCCCGCCAAGGTCGCGTTCGGCTTCGGGAGGCGGTGCGTGTCAATATAATGTACTGACTGTACAACCTGATCCTACCCACTGCAGCATATGTCCTGGCAAGGACATGGCAGATGACTCAGTGAGTGTGGCCTTAAAGATCCACCACCGTCCTTACGTGTTTGCATCGCTTAGATCTATATAGCCGTTGTCACCATCCTCGCAACCCTGAAAGTGCAGAAGGCCAAGGACGCGCATGGGCAACCCATCACCCCATCCGGAACCAACCGCACGGGTCTATTTAGGTATTGCAAATTACTGAATTTACCCCTCAATTACCCTTCTGATGGTCGGTTAATGTAGTCACCCCGAGCCTTTCGAGTGCTCGATCACCCCGCGGTCACCTGAAGCGGTGGCCATACTCCGTCATACGATTGAAAAGGAGCAGTGACATCCCGATTCTGGAGGATATACTTCACATTCGTCTTAGCCTCATGGTTCTTACTTTGACCGGTCTTTGTGTATTAACGGCGATATACCTAAAGGAGATCTTTACATCCTTGTAAAACAGTTATCTTCAACCCGTTATCCCTCAAGCGACGCAACCGCGATAATATAGTTGGGTCGAGAGATTCAACAGCTCGCTCTGGGATACGTATTTCGACTCTTTTGAATCCCGCAACCAAAGTGTTGTCAGACATCCGCGACTCGATAGCATCGGCAAATGCCAGCATGTCAAAATACGATGGCGCATAATCGACCATGATGGTATCTAGCCTTGGGAGCAGCTGCGGCATGTTCGAGTTTTCCTGACCTCGGTAGTATGTCAACCGTGAGATAAATGTTTCCGTCATACACCGGGAGATGCGATCCAGCAGCTCGAGCTGCACGAGCGACGTGCATGTCTCCAGGATCTTGATCATGTCGTTGTGGGACGGCTGATAAATAGCAGCACTGAACGACAACACTTCGAGCGAACATCGAGAGAGGAGCGATATAAACTGTGATGTGTATCTCCATGTATCCCGTTTAATATCAATGACGACCTCACGAAGCTCAGGCAGTATCACCTTGTCGAGAAGGCGGGTTGCACTGCCACGAAGGTTGAAAGAACGCAGGTGAGCAAGCTGCACGGAAGGATGTGAACTCTGTGAGTCCATCCCAGTATATGACACCGTACAACCTTCTAGATCTGGCATTAACTGCAAGAGCTCGAGACAGCTGCTAACGCTCCGCCATCTCAAATGACAATAGCGTAGTTGATTCCACGGAATCTTGATCATCGATGGCGTGAAGGATGCAGACAGATCAAGGTAGTGTAGTTGAGGAGCGCATTCAAATATATCAATGGTCTCGTCCGTTAGTCCGGAGATGTAAAGCCTCTGCAGCCTCGGGAGGTGGTTTTTAGCGGACGACAGGGAGCGCATGACAGGCGGAGGTATCGAGAGGCAGATGTCATACCAGCGATCGCAGTAGAGCAGGAAGACCTGCATCAACGGGCGCATAGCATTTTGGTAACGGCCCTTGCTTGCAAGGGTGATAGACAAGGGACATGTGCCTGTCCGAGCGAGCCAAGTCTTCGCCAATAGTACATCGTGCTTCAAATACTTTGGCCGGATAGTAAGGGTAAACGATGCCCATAACCTCGGGGTAGACAAAGCGATGGCCCTCCACCGCGTGCAGATACTCCCGAGGAGTAAGGGGGTGTGATCGAGACGGGGATTATGAATATACTCCAGGCGGGAAGGATTAAGATTAATCCGTTTCGTCGCCCGGCATTGTAGAAATATTTCTGATAGAATCTCGGGTGGAAGGCGTCGGACTGGGGCTATGAGAGCCATGTGCACTTGGGTGTATTTTTGGACAGCGGCGCGTTTAGCAGCAAGCCCATCTAAGACTGCTTGCAGGCGAGTGATTTCGCCATCTATCCGCGAGATATCAGCTTCTGCAGCAGATATGGTGTCCTGGATCATGAGGACCTCAGATGTCGAGGCAATTCGGTGACATTCCAAAATGCCAGGCACAGGTGAAGTCGGGACTTCAAT